>Ga0315296_10002725_pt1 | contig 14921 bp, 11 predicted proteins | sample YL17G14_18_MG_FD_203921 | JGI IMG/M metagenome (GOLD analysis project Ga0315296, IMG submission 203921) | Sediment microbial communities from Yellowstone Lake, YNP, Wyoming, USA - YL17G14_18 | ecosystem: Environmental > Aquatic > Freshwater > Lake > Sediment | place: USA: Wyoming | collected... | reverse complement strand
GGTATATGTATTGACGAAGGAGGAGGGAGGGCGGCACACGCCGTTTTTTGGTGGGTATAGGCCGCAGTTTTATTTTAGGACAACGGATGTAACGGGTGTGGTTAAGTTACCCGAGAAGGTGGAGATGGTGATGCCTGGGGACACGGCGAATTTGGAGGTTGAACTAATCACGCCGATAGCGATGGAGAAGGAGTTGAGGTTTGCGATAAGGGAAGGTGGGAAGACGGTGGGAGCCGGGGTGGTTACAGAGATCATAGCGTGAGGAGATGACAGCTGGGTGCTGACAGCCGGGAATCACCATGAGAGACATCATCACGCTGGCATGCAGTGTATGCAAGGAAAGGAATTATACAACCACTAAAAACAAGAAGGTTAAACAGGAGAAGTTAGAGTTAAAGAAATACTGTCGGGTGTGCCGAAAACACACAGTTCACAAAGAGGTAAAATAATCCGCCTGAGGCGGATCTAACGGCATGAGGAACAGTTGATGGGAGAACATAAATAGGAGGTTATGAGATAGAGGAAAAAATGTAGGCCAGTAGCTCTAACGGCGAGAGCACCGGTCTCCAAAACCGGGGGGTGGGGGTTCAAATCCCTCCTGGCCTGCAGAGTCATACGATAATAAAAAAATATGAATGCAAGTGAATGGACAAAAAAGGGGATAGAATTTATTAGAGAGGCAAGGTTTGAACTGGCAAAGGTTACCTGGCCATCAAGGAAGGAGACGGTGGCTGCAACTTTTGTTGTTCTTTTCACTGTCTTTTTCACAACTATATTCCTGGGGTTTGTGGATTACTTGCTTGTGAAGGTAATGAAGGCGATTTATGGCTAAAAGGTGGTTCATAGTTCATACATATTCGGGTTTCGAAACTTATGTACAGAAAGCCCTTAAAAAGCGGGTAGAGGATTTAGAAAAGAGTGATCCAACAAAGAAGGGTTTAATTGGCGATGTAATTGTCCCGACCGAAGATGTTATAGAGATGGTAAAGGGTGAAAAAAAGAAATCAAAGAGAAAATTTTTCCCTGGTTATGTTCTTGTGAATATGGAATTAGACGATGAGACATGGCATCTGGTGAGGAAAACCCCGAAGGTTACCGGATTTGTGGGTAAGGGAACACACCTTCCGTCATTGTCGGATGATGAGGTGCAGAAGATCATTTTGCAGATTGCTGAGGGATTGTCAAAACCCAAGCCCAAAGTCCTCTTTGAAAAGGGGGAGGGAGTTCGTGTTCTTGAGGGGCCTTTTTCTAATTTCAATGGAATGGTTGAGGAGGTGTTTCAGGCAAAAGGAAGGATAAGGATCCTTGTGAGTATATTTGGACGATATACACCGATTGAACTGGAGTTTAGTCAAGTGGAGAAAACATGAGTTTTGAATCTTGGAGAGAAAAGTAAGGCATTAATATGGCAAAAACTGTCCTTTCCAAAGTTAGGCTCCAGATTAGTGCTGGGAAAGCAACTCCAGCGCCGCCCGTGGGGCCCGCTCTCGGCCAGCATGGAGTAAACATAATGGATTTCTGCAAGGCTTTTAATAAACTGACAGCCAATGAGCTCCCCGATACAATTGTTCCAGTAGTTGTTACCATTTATACAGATCGAACATTCAGTTTTATCACCAAAAAGCCTCCCGTTTCGTTTCTTATCAAGAAGCTTGCAGGAGTTGAAAAGGGTTCAGGTGAAGCCCGGAAGAAGTTTGTGGGTCGTATAACCCGGGCTCAAGTTGAAGAAATTGCACGGATAAAATTTCCAGATCTTAATGCCAGGGATATAAAGGGAGCAGTAAAGATTGTAGAGGGGACAGCTTTAAGCATGGGAATAGAGATCGAATAGTTGAATGAAAAAGCGCGGCAAAAAATATTTGAAGTCTCGTGAAAAGGTTAACCGGGAGAAAAGGTATAACCTTGATGAGGCAATAGCAGTCGTTAAAAATTGCGCCAGCGCAAAATTTGACGAGTCAGTGGATATGTCCATTCGTCTTGGTATCGATCCCAAAAAATCGGACCAGGGTGTGCGTGGCGCTGTTGTGCTGCCCCATGGACTTGGGAAAAAGGTTAGCGTGGTTGTGTTTGCAAAGGGTGAGAAAGAGAAGGAAGCCAAAGAAGCGGGAGCTGATTTTGTTGGAGCCGAGGATCTTGCTGCCAAGATCCAGGAAGGCTGGATGGAATTTGACAAGGTTATTGCAACGCCTGATGTGATGAGCATTGTAGGTAAATTGGGAAAGATATTAGGGCCTCGAGGGTTAATGCCGAATCCCAAGGTTGGAACAGTAACCTTTGATGTATCAAAAGCCGTTAAGGAAGCCAAGACAGGGAAGGTGGATTTCAAAAACGATAAAGAGGGCATCCTGCATGTTTCGATTGGAAAGGTGTCCTTCCAGGAGCAAGCCTTGAAGGAGAATATTCTAACGCTTGTAGATTCTGTGGTTAGAATGAAGCCTTCATCAAGTAAAGGAGTTTATATAAAGGGGATCACGCTTTCATCAACCATGGGGCCTGGAGTAAAAATTGACTCTTCGGTTGCAAAGGGACTTTCATAACGAACATGGCAAAAGAGTGGAAAAAAGCAAAGGTAGAGGAGCTTAAGCTCAAGATCAAGTCTGCAAAGGGTGTATTCTTCACAGATTTTAAAGGGCTAACCGTTTCAGAGGCTCTGAAGCTCAGGCGCAGGCTTTGGCCTCTTGATACTGAGTTTCGTGTTGTGAAGAATTCCTACTTGACCCATGCATCTCAAGGGACAAACATTGAGAAGCTAATTTCTTACTTTAAGGGCCAGACGGCAGTGCTCTTTTGTTATAAAGATCCATTATCCTCACTAAAATGTATTTTCCAGTTCATAAACGAGAATCCTGCTATAAAGATGAAGGCGGGTATGTTCTCTGGAAAGCTTCTGACCCCTCAGGAAATGGAACAGATGTCAAAGCTTCCTTCTCAGGAAGTTATGAGACATATTTTCGTAATCGCTATTGCATCCCCATTTCGTGCAGCGTTGTATGCTCTATCGTGGCCCATGAATGGCCTTGTATTTGTTCTCAACGGCATTTTGGAGAAAAAGAGAACAGCATCACCTTGACTAAAGGAGGAGAAACATGGTGAAAGGAAAAGAAGAAAAGAAAGAGCAGGAAGAGATGGCAATTGCCGAAGGGCATTCCGATCGGTCTTCTTCAGAGAAAGGTGCGCCCCGCCTTACAAAAGACGAGCTTATATCGGCTATTGAGAGTCTCACCGTTTTAGAGCTTGCCGATCTTGTGAAATCCTTAGAGGAAAAGTTCGGTGTGTCTGCTCAGGCTGCGGTTGCCGCTATGCCTGTTGGTGCAGCTCAAGCATCCGCGCAGGCCCCTGCTGCAGAGGAAAAGGTCCTTGTAACAGTCGTGCTGGCTGCATTTGGAGAAAAGAAGCTTCAGGTCATTAAGGAGGTCAGGGCTATTACTGGATTGGGGTTGAAGGAAGCCAAAGATCTCGTGGAAGGTGCTCCCAAGCCGGTTAAGGAGAATATCACAAAAGAGGAGGCTGAAAAGATTCAGAAACAACTGGAAACGGCAGGTGCGAAGGTTGAGGTAAAGTAGGATAACAAAATGAAAAACATCGTAAGTGCGAACGTAAGACTTAGGAAGAATTTTGCCAAGATCCCCACTATAATCGGGATCCCTAACCTTATAGATATCCAGAAAAGTTCGTTTGAAACCTTCCTGCAGGCGAAGGTTCCGATAGAGGGAAGGAAGAATATAGGATTGCAGGCTGTGTTCAAGAGTGTTTTTCCAATCAAGGACTTGAATGAGACTGCATCTTTGGAGTTTGTCAGTTATACCCTGGATACCCCTAAATACGATGTAATGGATTGTAGGCAGCGTGGGATGACCTTTGCAGCGCCGATAAGAATCAAGGTTAGATTGGTTGTGTGGGATGTGCATCCTGAGACTAAGGCGCGAACCATCAGGGATGTAAAGGAAAAAGAGGTTTATTTTGGGGAGACCCCCCTGATGACGGAACACGGGACCTTTATAGTCAATGGGACTGAGAGGGTGATCGTAAGCCAACTGCACCGGTCTCCTGGTGTGTTTTTTGAATATGACAAGAAAAAGGCAATACTTGGGGGGAGGATACTCTTTTCTGCGAGGATCATTCCTGTCAGGGGCTCCTGGCTCGATTTTGAATTCGATCATAAAGACCTTATATATGTCAGAATTGACAGGAGAAAGAAATTTTATGTGACAACCCTCCTGAGAGCATTGGAATTTTCAACAGAGCAGCTTTTGAGTCATTTTTATCAATCCGAGATCATTATTTCAGACGGGAAGAAGTTTTCGAAAAAGATTGATCCGGGCCTTCTTAAGTTTCAGGCGGCTCAAAGGGATATAAACGATCCCAAGACCGAAGAGTCTATTTTAAGGAAGGGTAAAAGATTCAATAAGGCATCTATTGACCGCATGAAGGATGTAGGAATCAAGACTCTTTCTGTTTCTCCTGAAGAACTGAAAGGAAGAGTGGTGGCCAGTGATGTTATTAGCCCGGCAACGGGAGAAGTGCTCATTGCGTGTAATGAACCATTGACGGAGGAGGCTATTGAAAAAATCACATCGAATTCTGTCAAAGAATTTCCTGTGATCTATTTTGATACTCTCAATGTGAGCTCATGCCTTAGAGACACCCTTAGTGCAGACAAAATATTGTCTAAAGAAGATGCTATTGAGGCAATCTACAGACGGTTGAGGCCGGGAGAGCCTCCTACAATGAAAATGGCCAAGAGCTTCTTTGATCAGCTCTTTTTCAACACTGAGAGGTACGATCTTTCAAAGGTGGGAAGGCTAAAGATCAACCGAAAGTTGGGATTTCAAGTTTCCCTCGATCATACAACATTGAGGAAAGAAGACATTCTTGAAACCGTGAAGTTCCTTTTTGATCTACGCAACGGAAAGGGTTCTGTTGACGATATCGACCATCTTGGCAATCGGAGAGTGAGGGGGGTGGGCGAACTTCTGGAAAATCAATATCGGATAGGAGTGTTAAGGATGGCAAGGGCAGCGAGAGAAAGGATGACCCTTCATGATGTTGGTTCAATGATGCCCGATGACCTGATCAATCCCAAGCCTGTATCAGCAGTCGTCAGGGAGTTCTTCGGATCAAGCCAGCTATCACAGTTTATGGATCAGACAAATCCCCTCTCCGAGGTGACTCATAAAAGGAGACTGTCTGCCCTGGGTCCCGGGGGCTTGACCAGAGAGCGGGCCGGATTTGAGGTGAGGGATGTCCATCCGACCCATTATGGGAGGATCTGTCCCATTGAGACCCCTGAGGGAGCCAATATAGGCCTTATCGCTTCTCTCAGCACTTATGCAAGGGTAAATGAATTTGGGTTTGTTGAGACACCCTATCGGCTGGTAGAAAAAGGGCGTGCCTTGGACGAAGTGAAATATCTTTCGGCACTCGAAGAAGAGAGCTATGCGATCGCTCAAGCCAACGCACGTTTGGACAAGAAAGGGCATTTCGTTGATGAGGTTGTTTCTGTCCGAAAAGAAGGAGATTTTACAATGGTTCCCAGGGAGGAAGTAAAGTTCATGGATGTATCTCCCACGCAACTTGTCAGCGTTGCTGCTGCTCTCGTTCCATTCCTCGAACACGATGACGCTAACAGGGCCCTTATGGGTTCCAATATGATGCGGCAGGCCGTTCCTCTTTTAAGAGCAGAGGCTCCACTTATAGGAACAGGAGTGGAAAGGATTGTCGCGTGTGATTCTGGGGTCACGGTTCTCGCAGAAAAAGGCGGCATTGTCGAAAGTGTTGACAGCTCAAGGATAGTAATAAGGGAAGAAGGAGACGACGAGAAACATTCAGGGGTGAAAATTTACACACTTGTGAAATTCCAGAGGTCAAATCAGAACACATGCATCAATCAGAAACCCATTGTGAAGAGTGGGCAGAAAGTCCGAAAGGGAGATGTCATAGCTGACGGACCAGCTACGGATAATGGCGAGTTGGCTCTGGGAAGAAATTCCCTTGTGGCATTTATGACGTGGGAAGGATACAACTTTGAGGACTCTGTACTCATCAACGAGAGGCTCGTGAGAGATGATGTTTTTACATCCATTCATATTGAAGAATTTGAATGCACAGCGCGAGACACAAAATTGGGAGAAGAGGCAATCACGAGGGACATTCCCAATGTTGGCGAGGAGGCACTTAAGGATCTGGACGAAAGGGGATTGATCCGGATTGGTGCAGAGGTGAACCCCGGGGATATCCTTGTCGGCAAGATCACCCCCAAAGGGGAGACCCAGCTAACACCCGAAGAGAAGCTTCTCCGTGCGATATTTGGAGATAAAGCCCGAGAGGTCCAGGACACTTCTCTTAAAGTTCCTCCAGGAATATCGGGAACTGTTATTAGCGTGAGGGTTTTTTCATCAAAGTCCGAGAAGGAGATGAAAGTGAAGGATTTTGATGACCAGGAAGTTTCACGCTTATTGAAGGATCAGGAGGAGGAGACGAGGATCATCAAGGAGAATGCCGTCAGGAAGTCAGAGAAGATCCTAATTGGTCAAAAATCCGCTGTCCGGGTGAGCGACGAAAGGAAGAAAAGGATATATCTCAAAAGAGGGGAGACAATTTCAAAGGAACAAGTGAAAGATCTGCCCTTTGAGAAATTCAGAGATATTTCGCTTATTAACGGAAAAGAAGCCGAGGAAAAACTTGCCCGAACACTCGAACATGCCACAGAGCAGCTTGAACTAGTGAAAATGGTTTTTGAGGGAAAGATAGCCAGAATAAAAAAGGGAGATGAGCTTCCGCCAGGTGTCTTGAAATTGGTAAAGGTTTCTATCGCTATGAAAAGGAAGATATCCGTTGGGGACAAGATGGCCGGGAGACATGGAAACAAGGGTGTTGTATCAAAGATTCTACCAGAAGAGGACATGCCATATATGGATGATGGAACCCCCGTAGATGTTGTCCTCAATCCCCTCGGTGTTCCCTCCCGTATGAATGTTGGTCAGATACTCGAGACCCACCTTGGATGGGCATCTAAGGAGATTGGTCGGAAAATCGGTGAGATTGCGGAGAACGGATTCTCCCCAAAGGCTGTGCGGAGCCGGCTCAAAAGCGTATATTCCTCTCCTGAGGTGGATGAATTCTTAGAAGGGTTGGATGACGACGAACTCAAAACCTTTACTCAGAAACTCGTCGATAAGGGGATCTATATGTTATCACCTGCCTTCGACGGCGCTAAAGAAAACGAGATCAAGGAGCTTCTAAAGGAAGCAGGTCTTCCCCTCACCGGCCAGACGATGATCAGGGATGGACGGACAGGAGATTATTTCAAGTCACCTATCACAGTGGGAATAATGTACAAGCTCAAACTTCATCATCTTGTTGACGATAAGATACATGCTCGTTCCATAGGACCATATTCTCTTGTTACCCAGCAGCCTCTTGGAGGGAAGGCACAATTTGGGGGCCAGCGTCTGGGAGAAATGGAGGTTTGGGCACTGGAGGCTTATGGAGCAGCCAACGCCCTACAGGAATTTCTTACTGTGAAATCTGACGATGTGACCGGCAGGACGAGGATGTACGAGTCCATTGTTAAAGGGAAGCATCTCCTTGAGCCAGGCCTTCCGGAGTCCTTCAATGTTCTTGTTAAAGAGCTCCAGAGCTTGACGTTGGATTTCCAGCTTATTGAAGAAGAGGGTGGAAGGGAGGAGGAAGAATGAGAGATATTTACACTCTTTTTGACAAACCTAAGAACCCTTTGAGTTACAACGCAGTTCGGATCTCTTTAGCTTCTCCCGAAAAGATACGCTCATGGTCTTTTGGAGAGATAAAAAAACCCGAGACGATCAATTACAGGACATTTAAACCCGAGAGGGATGGGCTGTTTTGTGCCAAGATATTCGGTCCTGTCAAAGACTATGAATGTCTTTGCGGCAAATATAAAAGGATGAAACACAGGGGTGTCGTTTGCGAAAAATGCGGAGTTGAAGTCATACAATCAAAGGTCAGAAGAGAAAGGCTTGGACACATTGAGTTGGCTTCTCCCGTGGCACACATCTGGTTTCTAAGGAGCCTTCCAAGCAGGATAGGAAGCCTTCTTGACATGACAATCCGGGAACTTGAGCAGGTTCTCTACTTTGAGAAGTATGTTGTTGTTGATCCAAAGGATACTTCACTCAAGCAGAAGGATACACTGGACGAGGAAGAATTCTTAAAATGTCAGGAAGATTACGGCCCTGATCGTTTTGACGCTCAAATGGGAGCAGGTGCCATTCGCGAGCTCCTTAAGAATATCGATCTCACCCAGCTCTCCGAAGAGCTCAGGAAAGAGTTAACCGAGACAGATTCAGAGGCAAAAAGGAAGAAACTCGCTAAAAGGTTGAGGGTTGTGGAATCCTTCAAAGAGTCAGGAAATAGGCCCGAATGGATGATTTTAGAGGTCATACCTGTTCTTCCGCCCGATCTAAGGCCGCTTGTTCCCCTGGATGGAGGGCGGTTTGCTACCTCGGATTTGAACGACTTGTATCGGCGCGTCATCAACAGGAACAACAGGTTGAAAAGACTCATTGAGCTCGGCGCCCCCGAGATCATCATTAGAAATGAGAAAAGGATGCTCCAGGAATCCGTGGATGCCCTTTTTGACAATGGCAGACGTGGGAGACCTATTACGGGTCCCAACAAGCGCCCTTTGAGATCGCTGAGCGACATGATCAAGGGAAAACAAGGTAGATTTCGGCAGAACCTTCTTGGCAAGAGAGTGGATTATTCCGGTCGGACTGTAATTGTTGTGGGTCCAGAGCTCAAGCTTCATCAGGCTGGGCTGCCCAAAGAGATGGCCTTGGAGCTTTTCAAGCCCTTTGTCTATAACAAGTTGGAAGAGAAAGGGCTTGCTACAACCATCAAGGCGGCGAAGAAGTTGGTGGAGAAGGGGACACCTGAGGTATGGGATATTCTGGCAGAAGTAATCAGGGAGCACCCGGTTATGTTGAACAGGGCTCCAACCCTTCACCGGTTGGGTATTCAGGCATTTGAGCCTGTATTCGCTGATGGGAAGGCCATCCGTCTGCATCCGTTAGTTTGTGCTGCCTTCAATGCGGATTTTGATGGAGACCAGATGGCAGTCCATGTCCCATTATCCATTGAAGCCCAGCTGGAGGCCAGAGCGTTGATGATGTCAACCAATAACATTTTGTCTCCGGCCAATGGAAGGCCAATCATTGTGCCTACGCAGGATATGGTCCTTGGCCTCTATTATATGACTCGTGAAAAGATCAATGTGAAAGGCGAGGGAAAGATCTTTTCTTCCCCTGAAGAAGTGAGAGTTGTTTACGATGCAGGCGAAGTTGATCTTCACGCTCAGATCACGGTCAGAATAGATGGTCAAAGGGTGCCTACAACGACCGGTAGAGTCCTATTGAAAGAAGTTGTCCCGTCAGAGATTCCCTTTGAGTTCATTAACAAGGCCATGACGAAGAAAGAGATAGGAGAGCTCATTGATATCTGTTACAGGAAATCGGGAGAGAAGGAGACCGTTATTCTTGCCGACAGATTGAAGGGGCTTGGATTCTCTTATGCAACACTCGCAGGGATATCCATAGGTATTGACGATTTGAGGATCCCGACACGAAAGGGAGAAGTGATCGAAGGCGCCTTGAAGGAAGTTCAGGTTGTGGAACAGCAATATAAAGAAGGACTGATCACGGATGGAGAAAGATATAACAGGGTGATTGATATCTGGGCCAAGGCAACAGAAAACATTGCAAAAGCGATGATCGATGAACTGGAGACGGAGGAGGTTGTTGACAAAAAGGGCCGAACTACGAAGGTACCAAGCTTTAATCCTATTTTTATGATGGTGAAATCCGGCGCCAGAGGAAGTGCTCAACAGATCCGCCAGCTTGCCGGAATGCGGGGGCTTATGGCAAAACCATCTGGCGAAATCATTGAGACGCCTATTACGGCGAACTTTAAGGAAGGATTGGAGGTTCTCCAGTATTTTATTTCCACTCATGGAGCCAGAAAGGGTCTGGCCGATACAGCATTGAAGACCGCCAACGCAGGGTATCTCACTCGTCGACTCGTGGATGTGGCCCAGGATTCTATTATCACAGAAGAGGATTGTGGGACGCTTGACGGAATACAGGTATTTTCTCTTGTTGAAGGCGGAGAGATCATTGAGCGTCTCGGAGACAGGGTCCTTGGAAGAGTGGCGCTTAATGATATTTTAGACCCTTTATCGGGTGAGATAATTGTTAAGGCCAATCAGGAGATTACAGAAGATCTTGTCAAAAAGATAGAAGAAGCAGGTATAGAGAAAGTCACGCTCCGTTCCGTGCTGACATGCAAATCCAAACGAGGTGGAATCTGTGTGAAGTGTTATGGAAGGGATCTTGCACGGGGACGCATGGTGGCCATCGGCGAAACCGTTGGGGTGATTGCCGCTCAATCCATAGGCGAACCAGGGACACAGTTAACAATGAGGACATTCCACATTGGTGGAACTGCGTCTCGACGGGTAGAGCAGAGCTATCTGGAATCGCGTATGGGAGGCATCATTAAATTTATCGGGCGTCCATCCCATGGCGTTGAAGAGGATGAAAACAATGTTGTTATGAACCGTCACAGCGAGATTATAGTCGTTGACGACAGTGGGAGGGAGAAGGAGAAATACACACTCGTCTACGGCGCAAAGCTAAAAGTGAAGGCTGGGCAGAAGGTGAAGCCCGGAGATCGCCTGGCTGAGTGGGATCCATATATGAATCCCATATTAACTGAGGTTTCTGGGATTGTGAAATTTGGGGACATCAAAGAAGGTATAACCATGGAAGAGAAGTTGGATGAGATCACTGGCATGAGGACAAAGATCATCACCGAGTCAAAAGATATTGAGCAAAGGCCAAGGATATCTATCAAGGATGATAAAGGAAAGACATTGAGAGTTCCCCATACTGAGTCTATGGCCAGGTATCTTCTTCCTGTGGGAGCAAATATATTTGTTAAGGAAGGAGATCCTGTGAAGGCCGGCGATATAATTGCCAAAATTCCAAGGGAAACAACAAAGACAAAGGACATCACCGGTGGGCTTCCGAGGGTCGCTGAGCTTTTTGAGGCACGTAAGCCCAAGGAGTGCGCCATCGTATCAGAAATTGATGGGATAATCAGGTTTGGAGAATATATTAAAGGAAAGAGGCAGATTTTTGCGCATCCCGATGTTGGCGATCCACGGGAATATCTAATACCAAAAGGAAAGCACATCACTGTCCACGAAGGCGATAGGATTAAGGTAGGAGAACCTTTGATGGAGGGTTCCCCTAATCCACGGGACATATTGAGGGTTCAGGGAGAAAAAGAGCTTGCGAAATACCTTGTTGACGAGATCCAGGAGGTCTATCGCCTACAGGGGGTGAAGATCAACGACAAACACATTGAGGTGATCGTCAGGCAGATGCTTAGAAGGGTGAGGGTTGTCGATCCTGGCGATACGAAATTCCTTCCCGGAGATGAGGTGGAAAAATATCTCTTTGAGGAAGAGAACGATAGGGTCATGGCAAAGGGGGGTAAACCTGCTACGGGCGAACCTTGCCTCCTTGGGATCACAAAGGCATCTTTAAGCACTGAAAGTTTCATCTCTGCTGCGAGTTTCCAGGAGACAATCAAAGTCCTGACAGAAGCTGCTATTGGAGGGAGGACCGATTTTCTGAGGGGACTCAAGGAAAATGTAATCATGGGGAGAATGATACCTGCGGGGACAGGAATGCCGCGGTATCGCAATATCAAGATTAAGGTTGAAGAGGAGGAGGCACTTAGGGAGATGGCTGAGATGGGAGCGACGGCTCCCGTAGCCGGCTGAATATTATGCCTACGATTTCACAGTTGACTAAAGAGGCCAGGATCCGTTTTACAAGACGGACTAAAGCCCCTGCTCTTCAGGGTTGTCCTCAAAAAAGGGGGGTATGTATTCGTGTATACACGACAACCCCCAAAAAACCCAACTCGGCCCTCAGAAAGGTTGCAAGGGTTCGTTTGACTAATGGTTTCGAGGTTACGGCGTATATACCCGGCGTAGGCCACAATCTTCAGGAACACTCTGTGGTCCTCGTCCGGGGGGGTAGGGTCAAGGATCTTCCAGGGGTCAGATACCATATAATCAGGGGAAGTTTTGATGCTCTGGGGGTTCAGGATAGAAGAAGAAGTCGATCAAAATACGGATCGAAGAAACCAAAGTAGCCGAATACAATGCCGAGAAAAGGTACAAGTCCAAGACGAGAAATAGAGTCAGATCCACTGCATCATGACAGAGTAGTGGCCAGGCTCGTTACTACGAGTATGCGGAAGGGCAAGAAAAGTCTTGCAGAGAAGATATGCTACAAAGCTTTAAATATAATTCAGGAAAAAACGAAAGAGGATCCAATAAAAGTATTTAAAAAAGCGATTGACAATGTGAAACCTGTTTTGGAGACAAAATCCAGAAGGGTGGGGGGCGCTACATATCAGGTTCCTGTTGAGGTGAGGCCTGAACGGAAGGTCTCATTAGCCCTGCGGTGGATTGTCAGTTTTGCTAGCCTGAGGGGGGAGAGGACAATAAGCGAAAAGCTCGCAGGAGAGATCCTTGATGCCGCAGAGGGCAAGGGCGCTTCTATAAAGAAGAAAGAAGACACTCACAAGATGGCAGAAGCCAACAGGGCATTTGCCCATTATCGCTGGTAAGACGATGCGGACTCCTCTCGAAAATATAAGAAATATTGGGATTATGGCCCACATTGATGCAGGGAAAACTACGACGACAGAACGGATACTTTACTATACTGGCGTGACTTATAAAATTGGCGAAGTGGATGAAGGAACAGCAACCATGGACTGGATGGTGCAGGAAAAGGAGAGGGGGATTACTATTACTTCTGCTGCAACAACATGTTTCTGGAGGGAGCATCGAATAAATATCATTGATACCCCCGGTCATGTTGATTTCACAATAGAAGTGGAGCGTTCTCTCAGGATTCTGGATGGTGCGGTTGCAATTTTCGACGCCGTGGAGGGAGTAGAGCCTCAATCGGAGACCGTATGGAAACAGGCCGATAAATATCGTGTTCCACGCCTTGCGTTCGTCAATAAAATGGACAGGACAGGGGCTGATTATTTCCGAACGATAGACATGATAAAGAAGAGGTTGAAGTCTTGTCCGCTTCCTATCCAACTTCCTTTTGGGAAAGAAGAAGGATTCAGAGGCGTGATTGATCTTATTAGAATGGAAGGCATTCTTTATAATGATAATGAGACGCCAGGAGCGAAATCCTGTGGTGTTGATATTCCCAAGGAATATCAGGAGATCTCAAGGGAATATAGGGAAAAAATGCTTGAAGTTCTCGGTGAGCATGACGATTCCATCATGGAGAAGTATGTCAATGGAGATTCTGTTATTGAGACAGATATTCTGAAAGCATTGCGCAAAGCAACCTTGAGCTTCAAGGTTGTTCCTGTCCTCTGTGGAGCAGCATTTAGAAATAAAGGAATTCAGCCTCTGCTTGATGCTGTTGTAGATCTTCTTCCATCGCCTGTGGATGTTCCACCAATGGAGGGGAAAAATCCCGATTCGGATAAGAAGGTCGTGTGTCTTCCCAAAGATGATGCTCCATTTGCAGCCTTGGCGTTCAAAATCATGACCGATCCATTTGTGGGACAGCTCACTTATTTTAGAGTTTACTCCGGACACATCTCTAAAGGAGATTTAATATTTAATTCAGCCAAGGGGAAGAAGGAACGGCTTGGCCGTATTCTTCAGATGCATGCCAATAAGAGGGAGGATATTGACGAAGTATATGCTGGGGATATCGCTGCAACCGTTGGACTTCGGTGGACCATGACAGGCGATACTTTCTGCGAACCAGATCATCCCGTTGTCCTGGAAGCGATGGATTTCCCCGAACCTGTAATCTCTGTTGCGATTGAGCCGAAGACTCAGGCTGACCAGGATAAATTGTCTTTGTCCCTAAAGAAGCTTGAGATGGAGGACCCATCATTTATTGTCCGGCTGGACGAAGAAACAGGACAGACGATAATTTCAGGGATGGGAGAGCTCCACCTTGAGATCATTGTTGACAGGTTGATGCGCGAGTTCAAAGTTGATGCTCACATTGGAAAGCCACAGGTTGCTTATAAAGAAACAATTACCCAGAAGTCATTAGGAGAGGGCAAATACATACGTCAAACAGGCGGACGCGGTCAGTATGGTCATGTTGTTCTTGAAATCGAACCGATGGGTAAAGGGAAGGGTTTCGAATTTGTGAACTCTATCAAGGGAGGGTTGATCCCGAGAGAATATATCCCTGCTGTAAAGAGGGGCGTAGAGGAGGCAATGGAAAGAGGGATCCTTGCCGGATATCCTGTTGTTGATGTCAGGGCTTCATTGATAGACGGCTCTTTCCATGAGGTGGATTCATCCGAGATCGCCTTCAAGATAGCCGGCTCTTTGGCTGTAAAGGAGGCATCGAAGCTTGCCTCTCCAATCCTTCTTGAACCGATAATGTCTGTTGAGGTTGTAGTTCCCGATGAGTTCGTTGGTGATGTTTTGGGTGATTTGAATTCCCGAAGGGGAGAGATCAAGACTGTTGAATCTCGTGCTGGTGTCCAGGTGGTTCAGGCACGTGTTCCTCTTACTGAGATGTTTGGATATGCTACCGGATTGAGGTCGAAGACACAAGGGAGGGCGCATTATACAATGCAGTTTCTTAGATACGAACCTATTCCTTTGAGTCTTTCAAGTGAGATTGTATCCGGGCTTCAGGGTGTAGGATGACTTTCCCTTTTGGGGGGATTTGAGAGGGGGGCTTAAATAGAATGGAGGTGCTTTATGGCGAAGGCAAAATTTGAGCGGACGAAGGCGCATGTGAACATAGGAACGATTGGGCATGTGGATCATGGGAAGACGACGCTAACGAGTGCGATAA
>Ga0315296_10002724_pt1 | contig 14931 bp, 11 predicted proteins | sample YL17G14_18_MG_FD_203921 | JGI IMG/M metagenome (GOLD analysis project Ga0315296, IMG submission 203921) | Sediment microbial communities from Yellowstone Lake, YNP, Wyoming, USA - YL17G14_18 | ecosystem: Environmental > Aquatic > Freshwater > Lake > Sediment | place: USA: Wyoming | collected... | reverse complement strand
GCGTGAAATCCGAGGGGCCAGTCTCATATTCCTCCTCGCCGTCATCTTCGCCGGCCTTGTCAACATCTACCTTCTGTTTCAGTTCCGGCGCACCCAGCATGATACGCTGCTCAATCAAGTCTCGGTCATCGTCAGCGTCATCAACTCGCTGCCGCCTAATGAAGACAGTTACCGCACGATAAGCCGCGGGTTCAACCTGGCGCGGCTCGTGATTACCGACACCACCGGCCGGTTTGTCTACGACACTTTCCTTCAACAAGGAACCTTCGAGGCAATCCTCAATGTTGACCGGGCGAAGTTAAATGAGGGCAAGCTTGTCGCGGTCGACGACGGCTTTGCCAGTATCACGACCGACGCCAGCCGCCAGTACCGCTATGCCTTTATCTATCTCGACTTGACTGCCTATGAACACATAAACCGGCTCGCCCGCTGGCAGTTCATTTACCTGATCGTCTCTTTGGTTTTTATCGCCGGGCTTGGCATATTCCTTGTCCTACGCGCGCTGCGTCCCATTGATACGGTTCTGGATCGAATAACCGACCTTGGCATCTCAACGCGACAGGAGGACTTCCTGCGCCAGTCCTTCGACGAGATGCTGTCCCGGCTGCGCAAGAAAGAAGAAGAAATCCAGCGGCTGGCATCGCTCATCGCCCATGAATTCCGCAACTCACTCGCCGCCATCGCCGGCCTGGTCCGGTCCAAGCCCCAGCGTAAAAACACAATCACTCTCATCGATAAGGAATTGCGTCTGATGGAAAGCCTGATCAAACACATCATCGATTTCACCCGGCCCATGAAACTCAACCTCTCAGACTTGAGCGTCAATGGAGTTCTTGAAGACATCCTGTCCGATTTGCGGCCGCCCCGGGGGGTCAAGTTCCGCCGCAGTCTGGACCCGGACCTGCCTGAGATTACGGGCGATTGGGAATTGCTGACCCGCGCCTTCAGCAATGTCATAAAGAACGCGCTCGAAGCAAAACCAAAAGAGCACCTAACGGTTGCGACCCGTTATGATGATACGGCCATCATGATTGAGCTCGGCGATGACGGAGTCGGCATTACGCCTGAGGACCTGGACCGGGTCTTCTATCCTTTTTTCAGTTCCAAGGAAGGCGGTATCGGCCTGGGCCTGCCGTTCGTGCGCAAGGTCGTCGAACTGCACGACGGCACGGTGGAAATGGAGAGTAAACCAAAGGTCGGGACAACCGTAAGAATCAGAATACCCAGAATTCAAAAGACGTAGCTTCCCAAATACCCCCGCGGCTTGTTGCACGCTGCTCTTCTCCCGGCATGAATCGTCTTTCCAATGGAATCCTGAGTCCCTTAACCGAGCCGGCGTTTTCTTACTGAATACGGCATTAATTGTTTTATCCCGCATTATTCATACTCAATTCTCATTGCGAGTCGTAGGCGTGCTTGTCTCGAAAAACTTGAGAGGGCAATCTCGTTCTTCAGCAACACTATGGCACTCCGGATTCATCGGGACTATTTCAAAGATTTTCTTTCAATGATTCTTCTATCGTTTTCCGTTCTTCAGGGGTTATTTTGTATAATTCGTAAACTATTTCATCTATTTCGTTCTGGGTGTTCTTTATTTTTGTTAAAAGGGCAGCTATCTCTTTGATAATCTCTTCCTCTTTTCGCTGATAGGTCTGCAAGTCTTTGGCAAGAGGGATTTCCTTAATGTCATCCCACGATTTGCCGATATAATTTCTCAAAACACCCTGTAAATAAACAACTATTTCTTTGGGAGCAATGATTGTACGACTGTATCTCCCTAAGGGACACAGTGGTGTCGGAGAGACAAGCGGCTTCTTATCTTTAGACCTCAAAGCCAGGGAATAACGGGGCTCTTCACTTTTGCTATTAAAGACTGGTGCCCGCTCATTTATTTCGCCAATTTTTGACAGATAAAATTCTCTGCTTTCTTTTGGCTCCCATGAGACCTTTGAATGGGTTCGCGAAATGCGCTGGTCCTCTTGAGGCAGGTGGACAGTTATCGAATAAACATCTGGTTCAGGTTTTCATTTCGATAGTTTAACCGAATATTATCGGCCATTCACGAGCAAAAGGCGGCCGGCTAGTGTCGTGTCCCGCAAATTCATTTACATTAGTCTTGTTGACAAGACACGACACCGAAACCCGTTTAGGCGGGTTCCAAACCCCTAGGGAAGCCGGGGTATGGCGTTTCCGCCTAAGGCGGATTACCCCACTCTTCCCCACACCCCTTCAGTGTGCTATAAAATGAGCTTTTTACATGTAAGTCATTTATGGGACAGCACACTAGCTTCTGGTTGTAACCGGCCGGAATCCGGCTATAATCAGCCATGGCGCCGCACCCTCCATCCCTGATTCAGAGCTGAACCGATGGGCAACGCCAATTCATTTTATCACCCGAAGAATTCCAGCGTCTACGCCGTTCAATTCCTCACCAGTGCGGCCATGGTTACAACCTCTATTTTTGTGCCGCTGATGGCGGATAGCTTTACGCGCAATCGGTTTTTGATCGGCTTAATTGTCGCCAGCTACAACGGTGCCATTTTACTCGCCTCGGTTCTTTTCGGCCGGATGGCCGACGCAAAAGGCAAAAAACGTTTCGTCAACATCGGCCTTGCCTTGTGCGGGGCCAGCTTCCTGCTTCACCTCTTGGTCAGTGACCTTAAATCGCTTTTCCTTGTTCGAATCATCACCGGTCTTACCGCGGGCATGTACCCGGCCGCGCTTACTTCCCTCGTCTTCGAGTCCAATTTTGTTTTTGGCCTCTTCGCCGCGGCCGGCTCACTCGGCTGGGGGGTTGGTTCGTTCGTCTCCGGTCTGGTTGGTAAGTACCAGATTCTGTTCGTCGAGTCCGCCGTCCTCTTTTTCATCGCCTTCCTTTTCTCTCTGGCGATGACGGAAAGCGCGGAAAAGAAAATCAGCGCACCCCCGCTCTTGCCCGTGTCCATCATCAAGAAGAATCTCAAAGTCTACCTTGCATTTTTTCTCCGCCATACCGGCGCGATGGGGGTCTGGGCTGTCTATCCGCTGTTCCTTTCCAAGTTGGGCGCGGACAAGTTCTGGATCGGCATCGTCTACGCCATCAATCCAATCTGTCAGTTCTTCTTCATGCTCTTCCTCGACCGACACAAATCAGCCAAGCTCATACCGCTGGGGCTAATCTTTTCGGCCCTCACCTTCGTGCTCTTCGGTGTGGTCAAAGACTACAAGCTGTTCGCATTGATTCAAATCGTCCTGGCGCTGTCCTGGTCCGGCCTCTATCTCGGCTCGCTCAAATTCCTCCTTGAACGCAATGTCGAACGGGCCACGTCAATCGGGATTTTCAACTCGGTGGCCGGTCTCTGCGGTATCGTCGGCCCTCTCCTGGGTGGATTCCTGAGCTCTTTTGGTTTCGAAGTCCTCATGTTCTCGGCCGCCTTGATGTCGATTTTAGGCTGGGTCGCCTATCAGCTTGTGCCCATTGACACTGACTGATTTCTGGATACAATAGGCCGATGGCAGAGCGTCTAACCCCCGTCTACGTTGAAGATGAAATAAGAACCTCATATCTTGACTATTCGATGAGCGTCATCGTGGGACGGGCCTTGCCCGATGTCCGCGATGGACTGAAACCGGTGCAACGGCGTATCCTGTATGCGATGAAGGAACTCGGCCTGTTGTCCAATCGGCCGTACAAGAAAAGCGCGACCGTTATCGGTGATGTGTTGGGCAAATATCACCCCCATGGTGACATGGCGATCTATGATGCTCTGGCCCGGATGGCCCAGAATTTCTCCCTGCGCTATCCATTGATTGATGGCCAGGGCAACTTCGGCTCAATCGACGGTGATGCCCCCGCGGCCTACCGGTATACCGAGGCCCGACTCAATACAATCGCGGGCGAGCTGCTGAACGACCTGGAAAAAGAGACCGTCGATTTCGTTGCCAACTACGATGGCCGCCTCAAGGAGCCGTCGGTCATGCCGGCCGCGATACCGCACCTCTTGGCCAACGGTTCAACCGGCATTGCCGTCGGCATGGCTACCAATATCCCGCCGCACAATATCGGCGAATTGATTGATGGGTTGTTTGCGATTATCGACGACCCGGATATCACGGCCCAGGCATTAATGAAGCATATCCAGGGTCCGGACTTCCCCACCGGCGGGATAATCATCGGCAAGGAAGGGATAAAAGAGAGTTTCGAGACCGGCAAAGGCAGAGTCGTGGTCCGCGGCAAAGTCGGTTTTGAAGAGAAGAAGGGCGGCAAGGACCAGATCATCATCGCCGAGATCCCCTACCAGGTCAACAAAACCGCCCTGATCGAGCGCATTGCCGCGCTCGTGAAAGAGAAAAAAATCGAAGACATCTCGGATTTGAGGGATGAGTCGGACAAAGAGGGCATGAGAATTGTTATCGAGCTGAAGCGTGATGCCAACCGCGAGGTAGTTCTTAATCAGCTGTACCGCTATACACCCCTGCAGACAACTTTCGGCATAACGATCCTGGCGCTCGTCGACAACGTCCCCAGGACGCTGCCGATAAAGACCGCGCTTCAGCACTTCATTGATTTCCGAGTTCAAGTCGTCACCCGGCGTACAAAATTCGAGTTGATGGAAGCCGAGCGCAAGGCTCATATCCTTGAGGGATTGAAAATCGCCATCAGCCATATTGACGCGGTCGTTGAACTGATCAAAACTTCCAAGGATGTCGACGAAGCCCGAACCAGGCTGATGAAGAAGTTCAAGCTCACCGAGATTCAGGCCCAGGCCATTCTCGACATGAGACTGGCCCGGCTTACCGGTTTGGAAAAAGATAAGCTGGAAGAAGAGTATCTCGCGCTCATCAAGGAAATCGCCCGCTTGAAGTCGATTCTGGTCTCCCAGGCAAGTGTCATGAGGGTAATCAAGAGCGAGCTTGCCGAGGTCAAGAAGCGCTATGGCGACAGCCGCCGCACGCAGATTATCGAAGGCAAGGTCGAGGATCTGACGATTGAAGACTTGATCGCTCTGGAAGACATGGTCATCACCCGTTCGCATCGCGGCTACATCAAGCGCCAGGCCGTGTCTATCTACCGCAAGCAGATCCGGGGCGGCGTGGGACGGACGATCACCGACATCGGCGAAGAAGATTTCGCTGAGGAATTGCTGATCGCCCAGACTCATGACCATCTCCTCTTCTTCACCACCAAGGGCAAAGCCTTCTGCATCAAGGTCTACGAGATACCCGAGGCAAGCCCGGTGGCCAAAGGACGTTTCATCGCCAATTTGATTGAGATCCAGAAAGATGAAGGTATCACCGCGGTCCTGCCGGTCAAGGATTTCGCGACCAAGCACTTCATCTTCATGACTACCCGGCTCGGCACGGTTAAGAAAGTGCCCCTCGAAGATTTTGCCAATACCCGGCGCAAAGGCATCATTGCCGTCAACCTCGACAAGGGCGACAGCCTCATTGCCGCCCAGCTGACCGACGGCAAGAACGATGTCATCATCATTGCCCGTCACGGCCTGTCGGTCAAGTTTTCGGAAAAAGACGTCCGGCCGATGGGCCGCAATGCCGGCGGCGTGATTGGCATCCGGCTTGAGAAAGACGGCGCGGTATGCGGCAGTTGCCTGGTGCGGCCCAAAGAACACCTCCTCATCGTCACCCGCAACGGCTACGGCAAGCGTACCGCCTTTGAGGATTTTCGCTTCACCCGTCGCGGCGCCAAAGGCGTCATTGCCATCAAGCTCGACAAGAAGACCGGCGAGATTGCGGGCACCATGAGTGTCGCCGAAACCGACGAGATAATCCTCATGACCAAAGAGGGCAATGCGATCCGGACGCCGGTCGCACAGATCCGCATCTTGAACCGCCCGGCCAAGGGTGTCCGGGTCATGACCATGAAGGAAAGCGACCAGGTCGTTGACATCGCCCGGGTCCGCGAGGAGAACTAACTGACTCGCTCACCGAAGAAGAGGGTGCGGCGGATTCCCTGGGACGACTACTTCATGTCCATCGCCGAATTGGTAGCCCAGCGTTCCACCTGCCTGAGACGGCATGTCGGCGCCGTCATCGTCAAGGACAAACGCATCATCACCACCGGGTATAACGGCGCTCCGGCCGGGACCCGACACTGCATCGAGATTGGCTGCCTGCGTAAGAAGCTCAAAATCGCGCCCGGCGAGCGGCACGAGCTGTGCCGCGGTATCCATGCCGAGCAGAACGCAATCATCCAGGCCGCCAACTTCGGCCTCAACGTAGCCAGGGCCGTCGTCTACACGACCCACCAGCCATGTTTCATATGCACAAAAATGATTATCAATGCGAAAATAAGGGAAATCGTGACCCGAAGGCCTTACCCGGACCGGCTCGCCGCGCCAATGCTGCGCGAAGCGCGCATCAAAGTGCGTTTCCTCAAAGAATCGTAATCTCCATATCGCCGCCCAACTGAACATGTTCAAAGTCCTCAAATCCCGCAACCTGCTTTTCCTCACGCTCTCCGCCAGTGTTTCCCAGTTCGGCGACCGATTGACCCATATGGTCATAATCACCTTGATCAGCATCTATGACCCGGGAAGAATTCGCGCCTTCTCCGACTTCTCGGTCTACTTCACCCTGCCGGTAATGATTCTGGCCCCGGTCGCCGGAGTAGTGGTCGACCATCTGTCCAAACGCCGCATCATGTTTTCCGCCCATCTGATTCAGGCCGGCATCATCGCCATCACCCCTTTCTTCGTCAAGCTTACCGGCTCTCTGACACCAATCTGGTTTACGGTCTTCATATTTTTCGGCCTCGACCTTTTCAATAATACGGCCAAGAATTCGATCCTGCCGCTTGTCGTCCCGCGCGAAAACCTGCTTACCGCCAATTCAATCCTGTTGACCGTGCTGCGCCTGTCAACCTTCGCGGGCATGATTCTGGGCGGTGTCCTTGTCGGCGCGGTCGGCTGGCATCTTGGTTTCTACATTGATGCCTCGACCCACTTAGCCGCCGGACTCCTGGTGCTCGGCATCATGAGTGCGGGAATTCAAGAGAAGCTCGCGCCTCTGTTCTACAAAGATATCACCAATTCCTTTCGCCAGTTCTACCGCGAACTCTGGGAACTCGTTATGCTCTTGTTACGCGACCGGGTCGTGATCTTTGTCATGATTTCGGTCTGGGTTGTTCCTTTTGTCGCCGCGGTCTCCTACACCATCCTCATTTTCATTGTCCAGCAAGTACTCGGGCTGGGGACCAGCGGCGTGGGCCTGCTGGGCGGCGTGATCGGTGCCGGCATGGTTGTCGGAGCTGTGCTGCTCGGCTGGCTGGGCCGGAATCTCAACCGTTTTGTGGTGGTCGTCGCCAGCATCGGCCTGCTCGGCTTGCTCTTCATCATTGGACCGCTCTATGTGGCAACCATTACCCTCTTGATCATGGCCGTACTCTCCGGTATGACCATCTCCTTCATCGGCGTGTGCCAGGACACAATTTTGCAGGAAGAAGTGGCTGCCGAGATCAGGGGCCGTATCTTTTCGACCAAAGAGTTCATTGCCAGCGGTTCATTCCTGTCCAGTGCGCTCTTCATCGGCCTGATTTCCGAAGTCACAAACTACAAACTGCTCCTGACCATTTTCGGTGTATTCTTGATTATCGTCGCTCTCTTCACGCTTTTGGTTGTACCCCGCGCCCATCTGAAGAAACCGGGTCCGGTTGAACACATCGAATAAAGAAACCGCCCGTGCATTACGCTGATGCAGCGGGCGGCGGAACTTGTTTGCAAGCCGGCTATTTCAACAGGATGACCAGCAGGAGCATGACGAGATTTATCCCAATCCAAACCAGCGCCAGCCCCCGGAAGACGAGCATCCTTGATCCTGAACTCCCGGCGCGCCAGATCAAGATCACGCTTGTGATGACGCCGGCCGCTATCAGCAGGAAGAAAACAACAAGCCCTCGGAGCAAGGATGGGTTCATCGAGCCGGATTACAGGTTTTCCCTGACGTACTGAACCGCGTTCCGGAAGATCATCATGCCGGCCCCTTCTTCAGGCAGGTTCTTGCGGGTGTGATGAGGGTTCTGCAGGTACGAGATATGCCGCTCCGGATGCGGCATTAGACCCATAATTCGTCCGGTCTTGTCGCATACGCCGGCGATGTGATCAATTGAGCCATTCGGATTGACCGGGAAACCCCCGGCTTTCCCTTTCTCGTCAACATAGCGAAAGACAATACGGTCATTCTTTTTCAATGTATTGAGCACAACCCGGTTTGCGGGTACGAATTTGCCTTCCGCGTGCGCAATGGGCAGAGTGATGACTTGTTCCATCCCCTTGGTGAAGACACATGTCTTTGAAGTTGGCTTGAGGCATATCCACCGGTCCTCAAATCGGTTTGAATCGTTGAAGGCCAGAGTAACTTCCTGACGCCGGAAATAGCCGCCCAAGGCCGGGAGCAGACCGGCCTTGACCAGAATCTGAAATCCGTTGCAGATGCCAAGCATCAGCTTCCCGTCTTCGATGAACCGCAGCATCGGCTCCTTGAACCGGTGTAGAACCTCATTGGCCATTATCTTGCCGGCCGAGATATCATCGCCGTATGTGAAGCCGCCCGGAAAAACCAGGACCTGGTGCTGCTTGAGGGTTGTGCTCGTGGCCAAGTTTACGTGGAGCCGGGTTGTCTCGGCACCGGCCTTTTCAAAAGCGAATTGGGTCTCTAGGTCACAGTTGGTGCCGGCGGTTCTCAAAACCAGTACCTTCGGGGTCATGGCTGAATGATAGCCAGAAAGGGGAGAGCGTCAACACAAAGTTAGTCGGGGTGCAGCCGACCAGAGGCCTATCCGGCTACCGGGAATCAGTCTCTATTTCGTCTTGAGGCCCAACTTGGAGTAGTACTTCTTGTAGAACTTCCTGTATTCGCCGGACCGGGCGTGGCGGAGCCATTCTTTATTCTTGACGTACCAATCAATCGTCAGGGCAATGCCCTGCTCGAAATCAACTTCCGGCTCAAAACCCAGGTTATGTTTGATCTTAGTCGTATCCAGCGCGTAGCGCCGGTCATGACCAGGCCGGTCCTGGACGAAGTGAATCAGTTTCATCGATTTGTTCAGTTTCTTGAGCGCCGCCTTCACAACATCGATGTTGTGCCGTTCGTTGTTACCGCCAATGTTGTAGGTCTGACCGATCCCGCCTTGATGGAGCACAAGGTCAATCGCCCGGCAGTTGTCGACCACGTAGAGCCAGTCCCGGACGTTCAGGCCATCGCCGTAGATCGGGATTTTCTTATTCTCGAGCGCATTGGTAACGATGAGCGGAATCAGCTTCTCGGGAAACTGATAAGGCCCGTAGTTATTCGAAGAACGGGTTATGACAACCGGCAGTTGGTGCGTCCGGTAGTAGGACATCACCAAGAGCTCGGCGCCCGCCTTAGTCGCCGCATATGCGCTTGATGGATGTAACCGGTCGTCTTCTTTGAACGTGCCGTGAGAAATCGACCCGTATACTTCATCGGTTGAAATCTGCAGGAATCGCTTGACGCCATACTCGAGCGCCAGGTCAAGCAGGACACCGACCCCCGCAAAATTGGTGCGCAGAAATGGCGCGGCATCCATGATCGAGCGGTCCACGTGCGACTCGGCGGCGAAGTTGATGACCGCATCGAATTTTTCTTTGCCGAATATCTTCTTGAGCGTCTTCCCGTCGCCGATATCGCCTTTGACAAACTTGTGGCTTTTATTCTTGATGACCGTTTTCAGGTTTTCCAGGTTGCCGGCATAGGTCAGAAGGTCAAGGTTAATGATTCTGTATTGGGGGTGTTTCTTGAGCATGAAGTGGATGAAGTTGGAGCCGATGAAACCAGCCCCGCCGGTGATGAGGATCTTCAAGCTAGCTATCCATCCTTCCGTGCCCAATCATAGGGAATCCCGCTGTCGTGCGCGGGCTTGCGGTATTCATCGGGGTTCTTGTAGTCATAGACATCGGTCGGCACGTTAACCATGATCGCCTCATTCTCGCTAATGCACTTGAAGCCATGCCAGACCAGCTTGGGAATGTGCACCAGCATCGGATTATGCTCACCGACGAAAAACTCATTGACCGCGCCCTTGGTTGGACTGCCCTCGCGATCATCGTAGAGTACGATCTTGGCCATCCCCTTGATCACGGTCATATTGTCGTTCTGTAGTTTATGATAATGCCAGCCCTTGACCACGCCCGGATAGGTCGTCGTCATGTAGACCTGACCGAACTGCTCAAAGAACTCATCATCCCGGCGCAGGATCTCCATCAACCGGCCCCGTTCATCAGGCAGCAGACGCAGTTTCTTGACCTTCACGCCGTCGATCAGCGCTTTTCCTTTGAATCCGAGAATCTCGTTCATGGCACTATTATACTAATTTCCATTCCTTTTTCAATAAGTATGACGAGCGTCGTCCGTCCCGGGAAGCCCCGGTACCGAACACCCGATCCCGCTCGCCCGCCTTATCCCCGTCATCGCCGCAATCATCTTTTCACCTTATCACCGTAATCATTCCTTCTCACTTCACCAATTCGATATAACTCTGGTCACCAACCGTGAAACGGTATGTTCGCGGCGAATGGTCTCGCTGCGTCACGGTTACGCCCCGGCCGATCACGCTGCGGTCAATGCGGGTCCGCACATCCACTATCCTGGAACCCTCCATGATGATACTGCATTCGACTTCCGAATTCTCTATCACCACGCCGTCGCCAATTGCCGTGAACGGACCGATGTAGGAACGGCTGATTCGCGCATCCTTGCCAATAATGGTTGGCCCCCGGATCGTTGACTTCTCCACCACCGCCCCCGACTCGATTCGCACCTTGCCCGAAATCTCACAGTCCTTTACGGTCCCTTCACTCATCGGCGCTAAGTCATTGAGCACCAGAAGATTCGCTTCAATCAGGTCTTCCGGCTTGCCGGTATCCTTCCACCAACCAGTCACGAGATGGGACTCAACCCGGTACTTCTTGTCAATCAACCACTGGATCGCATCGGTAATCTCCAGTTCATTCCGCCACGAGGGTTTGATGTTCTCGATCGCGGCATGAATGCTCTTATCGAACATATAAACACCGACCAGGGCCAAATCTGAAGGCGGCTCCTTAGGCTTCTCAATTAGCTTCCGCACAACTCCTTTGCCATCAACCACCGCGACGCCAAAATCCTGGGGATTTTTCACCTTGGTGAGCAGAATCAACGCATTGGGTTTGTTGCGTTCGAAATTATCGATCAGCGGTCTGATCTCTTCTTTCAGCAGGTTGTCGCCCAAATACATTATGAAGGGATCGCTCTTCAGGAAATTGTTGGAAATTTTGATCGCGTGAGCCAGACCCAACGGCTCCTCCTGCTCGATGTAAGTTATCTTCACCCCGAATTTCGAACCGTCGCCCACCTTCTCGATGATATCCTTTTTCGTCTCGCCGACGACGATGCCGATATCATCGATCCCCGCCGCCTTGAGATTTTCGATGACGTAGAAAAGGATCGGTTTGTTGGCCACGGGAATGAGTTGTTTGGCCCCAGTGTAAGTCAGAGGTCTCAGCCTGGTGCCAAAACCACCGGCAAGAATCAGGCCTTTCATCGCGTCATTATATCCATCATCGACCCTGAAGTCAACAGCCTCACCTGGTCCTACTTGTTAAGCTCCATCTCCTGCCCGTTCAGATTCGAGCCCGTGTTAGGATTGAAATTAGGGTCGTCGCTCAGAACATATTCGCCCTGGCTATTGGTCCAGGCGTGCCGGTAACCGCTGGGCAGTTCAACCGGTTTCCCTTCAATCGGGTACTGATACTCATCAACTCCCCTTAGGTGCTCGTATCGATGTCTACGATATTCCCGGCCGCCGTATCAAGTCCGTCCGTTCCGCAAAAGAAGTCTACAAACTCCCCTCCGGCTGTTACTTCATCAAGAAAAGCCAACCATCTAGGAAGATCGTCGTTCTGAAATAGAATAGTACTCTGTAGCGCAGCCATCACCCAATGTCCGATCAACGCTTTGCATTTTCGCATTTGCTCAATTGACCAAACATGGAACTTGCGTATAATTGCCTATGGCAAAGAAGAAAATTCCCGAGATTCATTATCGGGCCTCGAGGATCTGCCGAACGCTCGGCAATCCTACCGCTTACGAGATGCTCCATATTCTTAAGAAGGCGCAGAAAACCCCCAAGGCCCTGGCTCAAGAGCTGGGGGTTAGCATATCAACCATTTCTCACGTTTTGCGTTCTTTCCGGCAATTAGATCTCCTCCGCTACGATGTAAAATTGAACCAACGTGCCTACTGGATCAAAGAAGACATGATTACTGAAGTCATGGATATGCTCGAGGACCTAATAACAAGAATAAAAACCAAGGATTACTAATGATCCTCTTTTCGAATTTGGTCAATTGATCAAATTCGAAAGCAGGCGAGACGCAAGTCACTTTTGAAGTTATTTGAACTGAATATAGATTTCGTGTGTGCTTTTTTGACCTGATACGGGATCAGCCGTTCTCCCGGACATAAACGTCAAAGGAGAAAATGGATATGTCACAACCGCCAGGCGATAAAACCTTTACGCCGTACGTAAAGCCTGAAGAGAATGTGCGGGAGTTCACGGTTCGAGCAATCGTCTTGGGCAGTATTCTCGCGATAGTATTCGGCCTGGCCAATGCCTACCTCGGGCTGAAAGTCGGCATGACGGTTTCGGCTTCGATACCGGCCGCGGTCATCTCGATGGCCATTCTGCGGGGTATCTTCCGGGGCGGTACAGTATTGGAAAACAATATCGTACAAACGATCGGCTCTTCGGGTGAATCGCTCGCCGCCGGCATCGCCTTTACAATCCCCGCCTTCTTCATGTGGGGCTTCTTCCCATCCTCGTGGACGATTATCATTATTTCCATCCTCGGTGGCTTTCTTGGAATCCTCTTCATGATCCCATTACGACGTTATCTGATCGTTCAGGAGCATAAGACCCTCCCATATCCAGAGGGCACGGCCTGTGCTGAGATTCTGAAAGCGGGCGATACCGGAGGTTCGAAGGCGCGGCTTGTCTTCCTGGGGGTTGGGCTGGCCGCCCTCTATAAGATCTTGATGAGCGGATTCAAATTCTGGAAAGAAACCGCAAGCTGGCTCGTCAAACCGTTGAAAGGTGCCGAAGTCGGAGTCGACGTTGCCCCGGTCCTGCTCGGCGTCGGCTTTATCATCGGACCTCGCATCGCTTCTTTCATGCTGGCCGGTGCCTGCCTGGGCTATCTTGTCATCAGCCCGCTGATAGCCTTCATCGGCAGCCACCTCACTGTGCCCATCCCACCCGCGCCGGACCTGATCTCGATGATGACGCCCGGCGATATAAGGAGTTACTACATAAGATACATCGGCGCCGGCGGCGTTGCGGTTGGCGGACTCATCAGCCTGATCCGCGTCTGTCCGGTGGTGTATCGGTGCTTCAAGCTGGGTTTTGAACAGTTGACCAAGGGATTCAGGCTCTTCCCGGACAAGAATCTTGTCCGGACCGATAAAGACATTCCCATGCCGATCGTCATCATCGGCTCAATCCTCATTGCCGTGGTTCTCTTTCTCGTACCTCAGGCCAAGATCAACCTCATCGGCGCGCTGCTCGTGATTGTCTTCAGCTTCTTTTTCGTCACGGTTGCTTCACGCATCGTCGGCATCGTCGGCAGCTCCTCAAGCCCGGTGTCAGGCATGACCATTGCCACATTGCTGGTTACCTGTCTTGTCTATGTGCTCTTCGGCTGGAAGGGGATGCCGGGCATGATCGGCGCCATGTCGGTGGGCAGTGTCGTCTGCATCGCCATCTGCATGGCCGGCGACGCGTCCCAGGATTTGAAGACCGGTTTTCTCTGCGGTGCGACGCCGTATTACCAGCAGCTGGCCGAATTCATCGGCGTCCTGATTCCCTGCTTCTTCATGGGCGCAGTTCTGATGCTGCTTCACAAGACCATGGTCATCGGCTCGGCCAAACTGCCGGCGCCGCAAGCCACCCTGATGTCTTTCGTCGTCAAAGGTGTCCTTACCGGCACTCTGCCCTGGACCCTTGTCGTTCTGGGTGGTTTGATCGGATTGGCCGTTGAGCTACTCGGCATTTCCGCCCTGCCGTTCGCCATCGGCCTATATCTACCTTTCTCGCTCTCGGCGCCGATCATGATTGGAGCTCTGATCAATATGATTGTTTCAAGGAATGTCAAATCCGATATCCTGAAAGAACGCCAGGAGCGCGGCATCATCTTCTCGTCCGGTCTGGTTGCCGGAGATGCCCTGGTCAGCGTCTTGATCGCTTTCCTTGTCAGCATCCCCGTGATCGGCAAAGTGCACGACAATCTGCCGATTGGGACCTGGCTTGGCAAGTTTGCGGATATCGGCTCGCTGATAATCTTCCTGTTAATCCCCACGAGCCTGTGGTTAGTGACGACATTTAGAAAGCGATAGCGGTCGCGGACACGCCATGGCGTGTCCCTACATTGTCCGCAGAAAACACTTGACAAATAGCCGGGGAAGATTATAGTTGTCTCAACGGAGGAAAAATGAAGGTCAACTTTGTTGTCCTATCATTCCTATTGGTCACTCTTGCCTGGCCCCAGGGCCGGCCGTACGTGACGGTCGACACCGGCAACATGTCGCTTTCAATCCCGAACAACGGTGGTATCGGCTTTACCGATCCGGACACAGGGCAGGGCGGCGGTCTTCAGTACCCTAAATATACACCTTCGGTCTTGTATTGTGGTGGTTTTCTTGTCTGCGACCGGTCCGGTCATGTTCACGACCGCTACTATGGCTGCCCGGCAACCAACCTCCACCGGGATTGGGTTGTCCGGGATACTTTTATAGATGTTATCCCGCCTCTTTTTGGGGCGCACGAGCTGTATCGGGCAAGTATGGTCGACACGCCGCGACCCACACCAGCAGTCGGATATCTGGTCACCCACTGGTGGGGAGGACGGGCTGCGCCGCTTACCGAGTTTGACGACTTTGTCA
>Ga0315296_10002723_pt1 | contig 14935 bp, 19 predicted proteins | sample YL17G14_18_MG_FD_203921 | JGI IMG/M metagenome (GOLD analysis project Ga0315296, IMG submission 203921) | Sediment microbial communities from Yellowstone Lake, YNP, Wyoming, USA - YL17G14_18 | ecosystem: Environmental > Aquatic > Freshwater > Lake > Sediment | place: USA: Wyoming | collected... | reverse complement strand
CAGGAGATAACGCATCAGTCCCGCATGTCATTTCTTCCCAAAGAATCTTCGCAGCAAAACCTCTACCTCCCAAGAAATTCTCAGCTAAGCTTGCGTCAAAAGTATCTGCCACAGCCTTTCCCCTGCTGAGATTCACGCGCAAGAACTTGCCAGTCCAGCCAAACATAACCTCATCACCCCAAGAAGAAGAACGTTAAACACATGGAGTCAAGAACAAATAAATCTGTTTGTGCAAAAACAGTTAGATCACTAGTTTCTCGGGGTCGACGTTTCTGTGTCTTAGCCCAAGGTCGCTGACCTTGAACTTTTTGTCTCCATAGAGAAGAGCGTATTCCTCACCACTGTACAACGCGGCAGCAATTCTCCCAACTGCATCAGCCTTGAGTATTCCACTTCCGCTCGCACCGCCCACGAACATCAAGCCCTTCTCCTCAAAAATCAGAGGCTGCCCATCTATGCTGTTAATCTCGTACAATCCTGCAAAGGCCGAGAACGGCTGAGAACCCATGAACTGGGGAAAATATTTGGCGAACACCTGGTATAAACCGTACGTGTAATAGTTTTCCTCAGGTTGCGGGTCATCTTCAATCCTGAAAGCCCTCGGAAACTCGTCAGCATAAGCCAACCACAGCGCATCTTCCTCAGGCGCAGGTCGAACATAGGCAGACGGCTTAGGCAGAATTGTGAATGGCAGACAACCGGCATCCGTGAACTCCCGCGAAAACAACAATTTCCGCAACGCGTCAGTCTTTGCCTTAACCGAGAAAACCTGTCTCTTCTTGGCCTTAACAAAACATTCAATCCCCACAGGGTCCAAGAGCTGAGAAGCCCACGCGCCAGCAGCAACTATCGTTTTTTTGGCCCTGACCACGCCCCCATTCGTTTCCACGCCAGTGGCGACTGCATCTTGCCAGAAGTACGGTTCCCCAGGCATTCCAAGAGGCTGCCGTGGTTCAACAACAACTTCCTTCACTCCAGTGTTGTACTGGATTTTTCCACCGAGACGTAGGAATTCCGACTCGTAGAATTTGACGAGAGAGTCAACATCGATCAAGCCGGCTTTCGGAATCAAGATACCCTTGTACACGTTTCCCAAGCCCATCATCTTGGCTTCTTCATCATCCACGAATGAGGTTCTCATGTCAAGTTTTCTTGCCAGTTCATCCTCATCGTATTCCTTGTACTTGAAACCTCTACTGGCGAGGTCTTTCAGAACGGGAAGTGTCTTGCCGTAGCCTTCTCTGTCAAAGAGCCACAAATAGCCCGTCCATTTGAGCTTAAGATCCCTATGAAGGTCATCTTGAACGTGCCTGTAGAACTCGGCTGAAGAATCGGCCAATGCAAAGTTTGTGCGAGAAGCAAAAAGACACCTGAACGCAGCCGCACTCTTCGCTGTGCTGCCTTGACCAGCAGCGCCCAACTTATCTAGGACCAACACGTCCAGCTGGCGATTTCTGTCCTTAAGGTGATAAGCCGTAGATAAACCCAGAATTCCAGCACCCACAATCAAAACATCATGCTCTGCCGTGCCGAATCCCCCGGACTGGACGGCAGTTATTGAACCAAACAAGATTTAAACTTTGTCAAGCTCGTTCCAAGCAAGCAACATAAGAGAACGCTTATTTACCACCATAACCTTTAGTATAAAGCAAAGTTTTATAAATAAGTATGGTCTCTATAGTCTTAGTGAACCTTTGTGAACCAAGTTGAATTGGACGAGTTTATGAAGTCTTCTGCAGTTAAATTGTGGATTGAAACTTTGCCTCGCGTCAAGTCAACGCGTTATTATTTTCCGCGTGTGTTGAAGGGATTCTGTGATTTTGTCGAGTTAGATGCAGATGAAGTGATTGAACAGCGAAAGAAGGATCTTGACAGTAGTGACCAGCGGATCATTCATCATTTTGAAACTGAAGTGAAGAGGTACAGGAACTTTTTAGCTGAGAAGGGCTTGAGTCCGGGCACTCAGAGAACTTATGTTGGTGCAGTTGGCAGTTTTTTTAAGCGCAACTATTACGAGCTGGATTTTCAGCGCGGCGACATCCCATTAGGCGAGACTGTTCGTGTGGGAGTGCGAGCTGCGTCGAAAGATGAGATTAAGAGGATGGTTGAAGTTTCAGACCCGCGTGAACGGGCCCTAATATTAATGATGAAAGACACGGGCCTGGCAGAGGCGGACATTGCAGACTTGAAACTTAGGGATTTAGCCATTACTGATGTGAATGAGATTTGGAAGTTGGTGGCTCCGGTGTTGCTTCGGAAACGGCGACATAAAACCAAAGTGTCATTCACTACGTTCATTGGGTCGGAAGCTTTTGACGCTTTGAAAACAACGTTGCATATCCGGATGAAGGGCAGTCCCAACCTGATCATTAGAAGTGGCTTAAACAAGTCGGTCGAGCGCGCCGTTGGAATTCCGCCTGAAACATTAATGTTGGATTCACCTTTGTTTCGCAGTTATGAACGATTAGCGTTCATAGGCGTGCAAAAAAACATTAAATCGTTGAAGGCCGGCAGCATCAGCGTCATAATACGCAAAGCAGCGCTCCTAGCAGGCATATCGGACGCGGGTTTCAGCGGTCACGCATTACGACGGTTTTTCCAAACAAGCCTGGAGAATGCAGGGGTTAGCGCGAACTGGGTTAAAAAAATGACGGGTCACGCGTTAGGCCAGGTTGAAGCTGCTTATAGTCAACCGCAAATTGAAATGCTGAAAGAAGCTTACGTGAAAGCTTATCCTTATTTGGCCATAAGCGAAACTGTCAAGGTGCAGAGTCGCGTTGAGTTTCTTGAAAAAGAAGTTGAACGTTTAACCATGAATGGGCATGGTAAGAACTCTGAGATAGATGAATTGAAAGAGCGCATGAGCCACTTGGAAGAAATCTTGAAGGAGTCGGTCCAAGTGAGAAGGGAGATCAAGAAGAAAACAGCCAAAAAATGAGTGACTGAACGAGGCATGAGGGCAAAAATATGACTGAGAAAGACTTACCGTCAATTGACGGTAAGTCTCTAATGCGTTCAAAATCTAAGTCAACAGACCGGCATGAACGAGAGGCGATTAGCAAAATAGCGCGACAGGTGCATCTTTCGGTTCCAACTTTTAGGCGCGGTTTATACATTAAGAAGTATGGTTCTGAAGAAATACAGGAACTATGCAAAAGCGGAAAACTGAGTATTTGGCGAGCCTACAACTTTGTGAAACGAGAGCAAGAAGCAAAACTGTTCAGGATGCTTGAGGAAATGCGAGAGAAAGGAAAGATTTGAAGGAAGAAAATGAGTTACCCCACCTCAAGCCACACATAGTTTTGGACCCTATGATCACGAGTGGCAATGTTTGGGTCTGAAAGGCTAGGGTAAACAGGCACAAGTCAATATGAGCCCACATGAGCCCATAGACAGTTTGCTCTGATATAGTAGCAAAACACCGATTGAAACAACATTATAAGCATTGACGGATTCGTCATTAGTTATATGTTGCAAGGGGTTCTATTCAAACGAGTCCACATGGGTTCTTTCAATTCGAGGCGCAAGAACCAATTCGGAGGCGCGCCTCTGTTTTGCCCCTCCGCCGTCTTTCGACGTTTCTGATAAAGATGTCGAAACGATGAGGCTCCTCTGATCCGAGGGGGGAGTACTCCTCCGATCTGAGCCCCTCCGATTTCGAGGGGGACGCCTCCGTTGGAGGGGTAAAGAGGCAGAAACCGTTAAGGGCCCTATTCCTTCTTTTCGAACACGAAACAAATCAAAACATCTTGATTCTGGTATCTCGGTCGTCCTTCAATAGAAGCCTTCCCTTCTAATATCATACAGCGTTTGCCGATATGTTTCTTGAAATAGTGGTTTAGAAGCAACCGAGGAGAAACATATTCTTGACCCTTTGCCTTGCGTTTGAAAGAACCAATCACGCTAAATGCCCAGCCCTGAGGCAGAAGATAAGCTTCATTAACCTTTACCTGCACAAGTTCTGCACACTTCTCGAAAGAGAAGTCTTTATCGGTTTTCTTTTTCCGTTCTTCACGGCTTTTCATTGTGACACAACTCCCAACTAGCAGACTGTTGTAACACAACCCTTACACACTGCAAGCATACAAGTCTATTCCTTCTTTTCAGATTTCATGGCTTCAAGAACTATGACTTCCATAGCGTGACTGCGATTAGCGTAAACTCGGCTCTTAACCTTCTCGTCTAGCCAGGCGACACATTCTTTTGGAAGCGTTAGACTGATTGCCACTCTCACTGGTTCTTCGACCTCAACCATATTCTTTTATCACTCCTTTTGTGTTTTATCATGGTTTATAATATAACAAACTATATATATGTATTTCTATCATAAGACAATATGCCTAGTCCGTGAGTGTCTAAGAACTTTATCCTCCTTGACATTCACGGACCGGGCGAAAGGAGAAAAGAAAGGAAATGAAAGACGCTGAAGACATAATCCAAGAGAAAGAACTTGACTACTTGCGAGGCTTCCTTGACTGCGCGACTCTATTAAATAATGAGGCCAACGTCATACCCCACCCTATTCCCGCTCCCAAACTGTTCGACATATTGCACAGCCGTATAGAAGACGCCTACAGCATTGCAGCCGAAAGGTATGATGAAGAGGTCAAAAAGAAGCTTGGCATATTGTGGTCAGAGCAAAAAGAAGAACCGACAAAGGAGGAGGATTCAAAGCATGCAGAAACCTGAGTCCTACCGCAAAGATTGTGAACACTGCCCACATAACCCGAAAGCATCAAAACCATTCATTGAAATGAAAAAGCTTCCGTTGAACAACTGGAAGGACATTACATGAGTAGCAGAGGCCACCGGCAAAAACCCGAATTGTTACGTGTGCGAAATAATGGAAACCGTTATCGATGGATTCAACCGCAAAAAACTAGAACACGGCAGATAATTTGACCGAAAACGTTTTCGGAGAACAGATAGTTCAACACGAAATATTCCCCTTCTTTTTTCTGTTAACTACTGACCCAGACCGCAACTACAAATGGAACAGTGAACAATGTTATCATTAAACATTTCAACATATAATGTGATGGTGAAGTAACCTAGAAATCTGAGGGATCGCCCAAACAAGTCTAAGTTGCTGTTTAAATAGTCTCGGGCAAACCCGAACCATGTAAAATGGCTTATCCATAACAGCAGTGACGAAACTAGATAGAAGGGTTTGCTGAAGATTCTGTCTTGAAACTTCACCGTTTTTCTGTTTTTCCTTTCCTAATTGTCGTTTTCAACTTCAACGCTAACGCTTATACGTCCAGCTACGCTTCCCGCGCCAGCATCATACTTAATTGTGATGTATGAATGCGCCGTAATTGTGACCGTGTGGGTTGAATCGCCACTGAGAGTTTGCGACCCCGTTAACGTGCATGTTAAGGCAGTTGGGTCCAGATTAACATAGACGGTGATAGTGTCCACGACTGATCCGCCTGGCGCTTCTAATGCGCCTACCCATAGACCCTTTAACGTGCCGCCTCGAGTAGTGCTTGCGCCTATGCTGTCTTTTCCTTCTGCCCACGTAGCATTTCCAGGGGGAGGATAGCTTGTTTCGCCGCCTGTGACGTTGCCAGTTATTCCAAAAACGAATGTTTGAACATGATTCTTCAAGTTTTCACCTTCCTAAACGTTATGTCCGTTCTGAGTGTTTGCTCCAATAATCAAATGTGGCTTGTTAGAAACGTTGCCGACAATCGCGTTGTAATCTGCTATTCCAGCTTCTTCAATGCCATAATCAACACTAGCATCGCCGTATATCGTGTTTCCCGTAGCTGTGCAGCGTCGAACGTCATAAAGACATATTCCGCTAGAATTGGCCGTTGTTCTTGCTGGAAGATATACGCTGTTTCCAGTTACGGCACAGCGGAAAGCATTGTAAACTTCTATTCCGTAAACGCCAACATTTAGAACCCGATTGTTAGCTATGATGTTTTCGTTGACTGTGGCCTCTACTCCATCAGCCATAACGAAGATTCCGTTACCAGGCTTAGAACCCACATTGCGAACATCATTATTAATTATGGACACGTTTTTGCCGTAATAGTCGGTTCCGCCAATATTCATGCAAGTTACTGAAATTCCGTTTCTTGTTGCTCCATCAATCATGTTTCCGTCAACAACAACGTGGTCGCCGTGCAGATACACAACGATCCCGTCATATTGTATTGCGCCTTTAATGCGGTTGTTTCTGAGTATTACTTCTTGCGTGTCATGCTCAGGCAAGTCGTCTGGTATGCTTGTGACGGCTATACCTGCTCCAAGCGTGTTAACGGACTTTAGAATTTCGCAGTTTTCCACAAGAACGTATCTGTCACATCCCCAAACGTCAACTCCCGTATGACCTGGCTCGATTGCGCGGGAGTTAGTAAGTCGCGCTACAGTCATGCCGGGTCCGAAGCCGAATGCTGCAGCTCCTGAATGGTCAACTGTGCAGTTGTCAATCTCAACATTTGTGCATAGGCCCGCGCCTGTGCTTGCGGCAATGATTCCTTGCCAGTAACTTTGCACATATACGTCGCGGATCTTCACGTTTTCAATGTTGACTGCATTAGGGTTAACCGTGACAAGCTTTTCCGTTGTGCTTCCTGGGTAGCCTTGAAGCCACAAATTAGTTAACTTCGAGTTGCTACCTTCTAAATTGAAGAATGCGCCCATGCCACCTGAATAGTTGGTTGCTTTCGCTAATCTGGTATAGGGTCCGTTGCCGACTACTTGCACGTTATCTGTGATGCGCACATACTTTGTGAATGTGCCTGGACTCTTAACGTATACAACTCCGCCACTGGCCATCGTGGTATCGTCAATTGCCGCTTGAATTACATCTGCATAACTTGTGCCGTCATAGTTGTTGCCAGAAGTCATGTTGTCCTTCGCATAATATTTGCCGCCTTCTGCGTAGACGGTGTAGTTGGGGGGCACACGGTTGGCCATAAGAGTCAATAATGAATTGGCCCATGCACTTGTAATCCAGTCGCCGTCCTCTTTCGTTGTTGGTTCAGCCATTATTTCAATTCTTCCCTTTTTGTTTCATCCATGCTTTTTCTCTTCTTTTAACGCAAACACGATTTTTTCAACAATATTGTTTTCCTTCACACTTGCCAACTTTATACTTTCCAGCAACAAATCAGCTGCATACTGATACGCCAAGGCTTTTTGCTCTTGATATTTTGTTTTCTTCATATTTCAGCATGAGTCCCCCTCAACCTGGGGAAACCAACGGGAAGGAGGTGAAACCCCCGCTGGTTTCCCCTAGCGTATGATACGACACTACTTTGACGCTGGGGACTCAACAGAGGAGACAGGTTGAATCCCCAGCTTATTCTTTGACGCTGCAACTTTTTAGACATCACTTTGAAACCTTCTTTCGGAGGGGGTCCACGTTTTTCCCTCCAATTCTAATAGTATATTGCTGAGGGAAAACAACGCCTTTCTTTTTCTGTTCAACTTCAAACTCTCCGAATTGTTCATGCGGTTTCAACATTCACGTTTCCCCTTCTTGCTCCCTCAAAATTTGCTCACGAGTTTTGCCGTAAAGACAGCCAACAGTGAAGTTTTGGCGTTCACCATCTTCTTTCAACGCTTTTCGCAAAACAACCATTCTTTCAACTGCTAAGTTACGCCTAGCCAAAACCCGAAGAGTATCATTTGACATAGTTGCGTATTTCGAGTCCAACCCTTTCAACTTCAAAATTTCTTCTTGTATGAGTATTTCTAACAGTTCTTGCTCCGATTGTTCAGTCATACTTAATGTTCGCCTCCACTGTCAAGAATTTCCTTGCGACTTTTACCGAACAAGTCACCTACTGTGGTTCTGCTAGACTGTTCAGTTGAATCCATAGCCTTAATTTCCTCATGTGTTTTGCCGTAAAGGTCGCCTACACTTTCACGGTTAAACCTGTGCTTAGTCATGTCTGCCAGTTTTCCCTCAAGAGTCATTTCACGCATAACGTGGCTCTCAGCATATTTCTGTGACACGCCAAACAACTTCTGAAATACGTAAACGCGCTCTGTAAACTCTTGATCTAAGCCAGCGTCAGGTCTGCTTGGATTTTCACGTTCATATTCCCTTTCCGCATCTGCCTTACAATCCACATATTCTTGACTAGTTGGCATCCGCGTTTTATGGATTTCACGCAATTTCATAAGATATATGTTCCTAATCAGCAGTTCCCGCATCTTAGCGGCCTGCAATCTCGTGGCCTCTCGCTTTGGTTGCCATTCCATAAAAACCGCAAGCGCTGGATCTTGCAGAACATCTATGCAAAAGGCTTCAGCAGCTTCCTGACTCTCTCTTAAACCGTCCATCCTAACCTTCACACAACGCGCTAACAAGTCAGCGTCAACCTCACGTTTCTTATCCTTCACGAATTCCTTAACGACAGAAGGAACCTCTTTAACACGTTCCAGCTGCTCCTGAATATCATACGCTACAATACGTTTGACTTCTTCCCTACATTCACCACAGTATTTTTCTGCATCTTCCTTACTTTCGCCAGCGCCAACTCTAAAGTCAACACACCAGTGATATTCCAACTCGCCAAAATTCCGTTCAGTCATTTCCTCAATTTTCGCCTCAGCCTGACCGTCAAGCAACTTTTCACTAGCCACTTTAGCTTGCTCAACCTTCTCGCGGTCTTGTTCTCTCTGCTTACGCATGAAGTTTCTCTGATATTCCCTGGAACTATGCGCCACGCAAACCAGTCCCTACATATCCTAACTGTGAGGAAAGCATTTAAACCTTTCCATATGACAACTTTCCCCTTTACATAAGACAACATTCCACAACTCCACAACCAAACACCCACAGTTGAACCACACCCAAAACCCCCCTAACACAAGAACCCTTACTAACCCGTTTCGATTTTTTCCATGTACTATTTGCATCGAGTCTAGGAGGGGGCACTTACGGCGCCGTGTTGTAAGTGCTATTATATGCAAGCACACTGTTAAGACATACGATACTAGGCACTAGGTAAGGTGACTACTGTTATTAGTGAACATCACATCATCGAGTCACTACTAGGCCCAGGCATGAGTCACTGTATAAGCGCACTACCCGCTGTTATGGGTGTGCCACTACTGCGATAGGGCCCTAGTTACGAGTCCATACTTCTGTTAGTTCGTGATTGTGCAACGTGCCTTATGCACACTGTTACGACTTGCGATATAGAAGGCACAGCGGCAAACGGCAATAGGGCCCGTTTCTAGTAGGGTTCGGATAGAACCGCGAATGCTACAGCGCAGCACTTCATACACAGAAAGTTGAACCTACACTAACTACACACTACGCACTACACACTACCTCACAAACACTTACACACCACAACAAGTATAACCACTGCCCACACAACACGTAGTATGCGACTGGCCCGTTTTTTCTGGGTGTTGTTTAGTGTTATTTACTGAGTAACTACTCATTGTTGAGTATCGGTTTTGGGTAGTTACTCGTTGCTGGGCTGTGCTGGTTTGTGTTGGGTCGGTGTCTTGGTGAAGTGTTGTTGTTTTGTTATGGTGTCGTTTTGGTTGGTGTGTCGGGTGTAGCAGGTGTTTCTGTTTGATTTTGTAGCGGCTGTATCGTCTGTGCAGGTGAATCTATACTGGTTTCTAAAATACTATTTTCATTTGAATTTTCTGCGATCAGTACCGAATTGCCCGCACACTGGCTACTCTCGCTACAAATCTTGAGGAAGCGCCAGCCGTGGGTGACTTTGAGTCCGCGTCTGATTGTGACTTCTTGGGCGTCGGGCAGGAGTTGTTTTATGTTTTTTGTTAGGGTTGCGGCGTCTTTGGCGAAGAGAGAGTTTTGTTTGCAGAAGGTGATGTAGCGGCTGTAGAGGTCGTCTTTGGTCAGTTCGTCCTCGCGGTTTTTGCTGGTTTCGAGGTGTTCGTTTATGTAGGCTTTGGCAGAATTGCTTGCCCATATCATGCTTTTGCGTTGTTGGTCTAGGTCTTCTTTGATGCAGAAGTCACTGTTGGCCAGTAGGCTTTTGAGTCCGGCGAGGGCGTAGTTGAGGAATCCGCTTAGTTCTGTTGGGGTGGTTAGTTTTTCGAGCATTTTGGTGTCGCGGTTGTCTCCTTGGAATTTGTTGTTGCATGGTATTAACGTCCATCTTCGGAAGTAGGCGTCTGTGTCGTCGTCTGCGTCGGGAACCTTGTTTGCTAGGAAAATCAGTTTTGCCGTGTTGATGGTGGGGAAGCTGTCTCTGAATTTTTGTTCTACTTGGATGATGCTGTTTCCAGCGAGCATTTTGAAGGGTCCGCTGTGTCGTATGGTTTTGTCTGGTAGGTCGTCGCAGATGTTGGCTAGTTTGCCTACGAGTTGGTAGGCGGCGAAGCGGTTTTCGCATAGTTGTTGGATGCTTACGCTGCTGATGTTTTCTTTGCCTAGGAACGCGACGAGAAAGTCTGCGAGGGTGGTTTTTCCATTCATTCCTTCGCCTGTGAAGAGTGGGACTCGGTGGTAGGGCATGGCTTGGTAGAGGATGTAGCCAGCGTATTCTTGTATGAAGTCCACATGTGTTTCGCCGACGACTTCTTTCAGGAACTTCTTGACGGTGGGGCAGTCTGCCTGGGGGTCATACTTTATTGGCAGTCGGATCTGTAGGAAGTCGGTGGTGTTGTTTTCTTCTAGGGTGTTGCAGACAGGGTCAAGGACTCCGTTTTCGACGACTACCTTGTTTATTGGGGTTTTGGGTCTGTCGAAGTATGTGCTTCCTTTGACGACGAAGAGGATGTCAGCATAATATTTTTGGCGTGCATCATCGCCTAATGCCTTGACAATTTCTTCTTTGACGAATACTTCTCCGTTTGGCTTGTAGATCTTGTCTTGTGTGTCGTATAGGTACAATGTTTCGTTGTCGCGTGTGGTTTTGAACGTGTATTTGGTCAGCAGGAGTTTGGCGAATATGGCGGGGTTAAAGTTTTCAGGGGCGCATTCTAGGATTGTCGGAGCCGTCGCCATGGGGACTGTCAAAGGTTGGTCACAACCTCTGCCCAGTTGAAGCGTCCTCGTCGGCGAGTTTCTGGTCTTAATATCCAGTCACTACAGGCGTGGTCAGCCGCTTGAATGCTGATTTCGCCGTTTCCACACAACCAGAAGGGACAGAAATGTGTTTTGAATGCTAGGCAGTCTCCGCATCGGCTGTGTACCACAGGCTTGTTTTCTTCTTCAGGTTGCCGTATTTTCTGGATAAACTCTTCCCGCGTCTTTGCCAGGCCCTCTGGAACGGGCGAAAAATCTTTATTCTCTACATCACTCATAGATAATTACCCCAAGTTTTGTGGTGTGCGAGACTACCTGAAACCCTTAGAGGAAAGCCCTGACTGGTCCTGTAGCTTCAGATTAGCGCCTCGCACACTTCCACACCTAGCCAATTTTCCGTCTATCAATGACATTCTCATTCTTCAAATCGAACCAGAATTGATAGCCTTGATTTTGCCAAAAACCGCCGTGTTCTTTAACTCTAGCCTTCAGTTTCTTCCATAAATCACTGTTGCCATTAATGTGCATGCTCGTTTGCTCGAATGGGCCCTTATCGCCGCCCTGTTTCTGTTCCCAAAAAAGCTTGGAAAAATCGAAGGTTTCCTCGTTTGGCAGTTTTGCCTCTTTGATCACTTGTCTAGCTCGTGCAATACCGGATTCGCAGCCAGCCAAAAATTCGAGTAGAACTTCAGCAGCAATATCTTCACTCATTTCGTTTCACCTCGCACAATTTTGAGGCCTTTCTCCAAAAGCTTGTCAAGCCGCTGTTCTAATGCTCTGAGCTCAAGGATATCTTGCTTTTCAGCTTCAGACGGGACCTTGGTCATAATGAAACCTCTTCCAAGAGTCCGCGCCGCTCAAGATCCTTGCGGATCAAGTCGCGCATATAATCAGACGTGTTCAGGTGTCCGTCCCTGGCCAAAACCTTGTCAAGGTCGCGTTTCATAGTTCGGGTGATTCTTGTTCCAATCGGTATTGTTTCTTTGTTTTTCTGCGTTTGCATGATTACACAACCGATAACGCTATATAACTAGATTACTTTGATACTACTTTAGCAGTGATGAATTTGATGGATGAAATGAAAGCCAAAATCCTTGAGGCATTGGCCGGCACCGAGAGGAAGACCTTTCAAGACATAGTCGGACCCAAAAATGATATTAACCATGAGAAACTAAATCGGAACACGGTTCGCAAAAAGTTAGATGAGTTGTTGGATAAGCGGCTGATCAAGGAAGTGAATAAGAAGAAATGGAGAAAGGGTCAGAAACTGTGGTTCAGCATAACCGCTGAAGGTGAAAAGCGCATCCTCAACGAGTCAGTGGCTGCCGCCGCAGAATCTTTGAAGAAGGTGCGTGATTTAACTGCACGCATTGCACAGCAAGACCCCGAGAAGCTCAATGTCCTCCGCAGACATCTACGGAAAGCCAAAGAAGACGAAGAGGATCAGAAAAAACTGGAGAAGGGCACACTGCCACTAGAGGAATATCTGCGACGGTTTGAGGAACGCACCAAGGACGATCCGCTGCGAGAGAGCCTCAAAACCATCTATGACATCTACCTTAAAGTGAACTCCTTACCTCACCAGATACCCAAGGAAGGATTCGCCATGACCATACTGGAGAAGGGTTCAGTCTGTCTGATTCCAGTTGCTCTGTTGAGAAAACGCGGATTCGTCCTCCGAGAGCCCAGTAGGACCCTAGAAAAAGGAACTTGACCTGGATGCTGAACCAAGAAAGAAGGAATGGCATGTTTAGTCTGGAAAAGCCTAAAATACCCGTCAAATATATCCCTTGTGTAAATCATACAATCGGTGATAATTTACGGCCCACGCGGGTATAACGCGAATTACCACCATAAATATGAATTACAACAATCGCTCAAAAACGAGGGAATAGTTTGCACCTTAAAAACCGCACAAAAGCAATGTCAAGATTGCTAGTCATCTTGCTGATGCTGGCCTGCCTCATAATCGGAGCGCTCGTGTCATACATGTGGGTCATGGCAAGTTACTTTAATATGCCGCAAAACGTGACCACACTAGTCGTCGAAAATGTAGCTTTTTCATCAGACGATTTTACCAATTTCAACGTAACAGTTCTAAACCCTTCAAACTCGGCCTTTGGCGTCAGTATTGGATCGTTCAAAGTGGTTATTGAGAGCCAAAACGAAACATTCAACGTCACTCTGACAGTTCCTAGTCTACCTTTCAACATGAGCGTCGGAACGAGACAGACATTCAAGTGTCTAAAGAACTGGAGCAACTTTGCCGGAGAGAGTCTGAGAATCGTACCAGTCGCCGAAAACGTCTCAATCCAGAGTCAAGAGTACACGCCACCGGCTGCGAGAATGATAATCTATGGCTTCGACACTTCCAAGAACATAAACCATTTCAATCTAACGCTGGAGAATAACGGAAGCATCGACCTCAACGTTACAGAATTTCTCGTCAATGACTTTCCCGCCAACTTTGCGCCAAGCCCGTTTCTGTTGGCAATAAACCAAAGCCAGGTCTTCACCGTTGATTACGGCTGGGGGCAAGCGATGGGAACAAACATTACGGTCCTCACAAGAACGGATGCAGGATTTGAACAAACCTACGTAACGAACGCAATCCCAGGAGCATTCGCCTATGTAGATGAAGTCAAGTTTGATTACACAGACACAAGCTACCTCAACGTAACTGTCAAAAGCGTCCCAGAGTCGACAAGGGACATGAGCCTGAACAACCTAACCTTAACGCTCTCAAATCAAACCACCATCGTGCCCTCGACATTTCCTGTGCTATACGCCCTCCCAGCGCCGCTTCCCGCAAACCAGACATTAACCATTAAATGTCTCTGGAATTGGAACAACTACAGAAACGATTCGCTGACCGTTCAAGTCCTCTCGAAAGAAGGCTTCACAGTGCAAAACAAAACCGTGACAACACCTCCAAATATTGTTTGGAGCGTAGATGACGTCGAATTTGACTTGAATGACCTCCAGCAGTTTACCGTGAACGTAACGAACTTGGCGGCTTCAACTCAAGAGATAAATGTTACCGAAGTCGATTTCAATGGAAATTCAACGTCTCTGAATTCGACAACAATTGCGGCTGGCAGTCAAAACACATTGACGTGCATCTTCAACTGGACAAGTTTTGTGGGAGACATCGTAAACATAACGACCCATTCCATCTACGGCACGAATGAAATCGTGATTTCACAATCCATAAGAATCCCCTACCTCAAAATAGTGAACGCTTCATTTTCCACCTTCCCTACAGGAACCCCCCACGTGAACATTACTTTACGCAACAGCGAATTCTCAAAAACGAACACTACTATAATACAGATCTCCATAAGCAACGGCAGTTCAACAATGCCCCTCGACGGTACAATCTCAATCCCGAAAATTGGGACCACAGCATCTCAAATCATCATAGGCACGGAAACGACCTTCGTTTGTCCGTGGGATTGGAGTCCTTACGCCAACCAAGAAGTAACGATAATCGTCAACACATCAGATGGACTCCAAGTGTCGACAACATTGATCGTTGCATAATCCTGCCACAATCTTTATCTCATTTTTGAACAAACCCTAAGCTCCAGAGAATGGAAGCCATGACAAACGTTAGAGTTACGGAGCGAGTACGCACGATAGAATACGCAATCCGCGATGTGATTCCATACGCCAAGCAAGTCGCAAAAACTGGGAAGAGAATCTATTATCTGAACATAGGAGACCCAAACGCATTCGATTTTGACACACCGGCGCATATTAAACAAGCACTGACCAACGCTGTAGAAGACCGTGCAAACGCCTATTCTCCATCTGAAGGCCTGCCCGAACTAAGAGAGGCCATAAGCCACAAAGAAAAGCGGCTTAATCACGTGGACATATCCGCTGAAGACGTAATCGTCACTTCTGGAATCTCTGAAGGCATCCAAATGGTCATGGCAGCTCTCATAGACT
>Ga0315296_10002722_pt1 | contig 14937 bp, 11 predicted proteins | sample YL17G14_18_MG_FD_203921 | JGI IMG/M metagenome (GOLD analysis project Ga0315296, IMG submission 203921) | Sediment microbial communities from Yellowstone Lake, YNP, Wyoming, USA - YL17G14_18 | ecosystem: Environmental > Aquatic > Freshwater > Lake > Sediment | place: USA: Wyoming | collected... | reverse complement strand
TCTGCCATCGGGCTGCCGTAAGCTGCTGTGGCGATGAAGCAACCTCCAACGGCCTCCTCAGCCTCCCTAGTCTCCACCACGCTAACAGTTACAGACTCTGTCATGTCATCAATCACAGGACCATATAGAGCCTCAATCCAGCTGAAGGTGATGGTGTATTTGCCTGGCTCAGTGAAGTGAACAAGCGGGTAGATCGTTGTGTTGTAGTCTGCCGGCAAGTCGAACTCCCCTGAGTACAATTCGTTGGTGAAGGACCAAAAGTAGAGCTTGGTCGTAACATCTCCGGCACGTGGGTATGCCTTAATGTGTAACTGGACGCTATCGTAGCCTAATTCTCCCAACTCATCGGTCTTCAGGGTCACGGGTACCCTTGTCTCTTCGCAAGCCACAATCACCTCGGGAACGTCGCAGATCAACTTGTAGGTGGAATGTTGTCCTGGCGAACCCCGTGCTGGCACCGCCATAACCATCCCCACGCTTACCACCAGCACCGAGGCAAGTAGGAGACCAAGTGTCTTTTTCAATGCTTCTGCTCCTCTTGTTCTTCTTCTTTTGCCTTGCCAGCCCCCCGACCAACAACATCACGCCTTGCTCATCGCAGGCTTTCCCTTGCACAACTAGTAGCCCCCCAAGAACACAAAACCGACCTGTTGAAGGTTGGTTCCATAATTAGTTGCATGCGCTCAGGAGAACATCCAGACGCAATGCCCGATCGCTCCTCGTAATCTCTCTTCCGCGCAATCTCGTCGCTTTTGCCCCCGATTCCGAATCAACATAGCAGATAAACTTCAGGGGAATAACAGCTTGTATCCTTTTAAAATGACTCATACCACCAATATCAATGCACTGTTGTGCTGGTCGGTTACATAGGTATCACTGGAGAGACCAATGTAGCACATTGCTTATCAATATGCTCTATGGCGACAAGATAACCAAGCGATGGGTGTGGGTGATTGGATTGTACCCAATTACCGAGGAATGTCAGCTTGCGCATTCAACCTCGCCGTGCCGCTAAGCAACAATCCAAGCTTTCGTGCCCTACACCATTTGCACTCTCGTTGAGCGAAGGTGAATAAACCGCTCGAGTGTGGAAGCAGAACAAGAAGATCTCTCCCTGTGTAGTAGCACTGCTAGCCCATCTTTGCCCCATCTGGAATATTCTCCCCTCAGCCTCTGGACAGCGGCAGCAAGCTCTGCGGAGTATGTCGGCTGGCGCACACTCTCAAAGCGGCAAGAACGATCCTCCAGGTCTTCTAGGTGATAAGGCTGATACCTTCGCTTCCAGCCGTAGAAAGTTTGGGGAGAGATGCCAAAATAGCGACAGGTGAGGCGGGCGTTTTGGTTATGGGATTTGTAGTAATCGAACCATTGGAGTCTTTGCCTGGCTTTCTTTGTTAGCACCGGGATACTTGCCAGCCGGGTACAACCCGGAATCTCGCTATAGACATTCATATTGCGTCCTTTCGTAACCCCTGTGTCACTAGTCTATCTGAACTAGCCCAAAAGGGTCATTGACACTTGCTTCGGTATTGATACAATGGCACTGCGAAGGGGATACACGTGAAAAGAATCAGCAGTTTCTTAATTGTGGCAGCGCTAATTGCGGGGATGGTAGGCTGTGTTTCCTCTCCTACTCAGTACGACCTCACGATCTCCACCGGCGAAGGCGGACAGATAACCACCCTTGGAGAGGGAACTTTCATTTATGACGAAGGTGAGGTCGTCGACCTGGTTGCGACCCCAGCTGAGGGCTACCACTTTGTCAACTGGACCGGTGATGTGGGCACCGTTGAGGATATCGAAGCAGCCTCGACCACCATCACCATGGACGGAGACTACTCAATCGCCGCTAACTTCGAGGCTATTCCGGCCGATCTGTACAGTCTGAGCGTCTCGAGCACCACTGGAGGTTTGGTAACCCTACCGGGCGAGGGAACATTCGCCTGCAACACCGGCACTACGGTTAACCTGGTCGCTACGCCGGATGCGAGCTACCGGTTTGTCAACTGGACTGGCGACGTGGATGACATTGCCAATGTCGAAGCTGCCACAACTGCCATCACCATGAACGGAGACTACTCAATCACCGCCAACTTCGAGGCTATTGCGGCCAATCAGTACAGCCTAACCGTTTCCAGCACCGCCGGAGGTTCGGTAACCTTACCGGGCGAGGGAACGTTTGCTTGCAACAGCGACACGATCATTAACCTGGTGGCCACACCGGATATGAGCTACAGGTTTGTCAATTGGACTGGCGACGTGGGCACCATTGAGAATGTTGAGGCTGCCTCGACCACCATCACCATGAATGGAGACTACTCAATAGCGGCCAACTTTGAGAGGGTACCGGCGACTTACTACACCCTGACCGTGGCCGTAAGTGGGAGTGGTTTAACAGGCGGGGTGGTGGAACAGCGCACCTACGCTGCAGGCGCAGTGGTCCTCATCGTCGCCACTCCGCCTTGTGGTTATCGCTTTGTCAACTGGAGCGGCAACGTGGGCACAATCGCCAATGTTAATGCGGCCTCTACCACCATCACGATGAATGGAGACTACTCAATAACGGGCAACTTCGAACAAATACTTACGGGGCAATTCGACCTGACCATCTCCAGCACCTCTAATGGTTCGGTCATAGTACCGGGTGAGGGGACTTTCACATTTGATGCTGGCACTGTAATCAGCCTTACGGCGGCCCCAGCTACTGGCTACCGCTTTGTCAACTGGACCGGCAACGTGGGCACCATTGGCAATATCAACGCTGCCTCTACCACCATCACCATGAACGGAGACTACTCAGTAACGGCCAACTTCGAGCAGATAGCTACGCAACAATGCGACCTCACCATCTCCAGCACTAGTGGTGGCTGGGTCACGGTACCCGGTGAAGGAACTTTCACATATGATGCTGGCACTGTAGTTGGCCTCACGGCGACTCCAGATGCTGGCTACCGGTTTGTTGGGTGGACTGGGGATGTGAGCACCATTGGCAATGTCAACTCTGCCTCAACCACCATCACCATGAACGACAGCTACTCGATACGGGCTGACTTTTCGGAGGATTCAGTAAGCCCTCATGGGACAGGCTATACTGAGGCACAAGCTGAGGCACTGATAATTGTACTGGTCAATGACCAAAGACAGCAGGTTGGCTTATCTGCTCTTAGCGAAGACCCTCTCTTAACCAGTCTAGCCAAGGAGCATAGCATTAGCATGGTTGAGAACAACTTCTTTGGCCATCAGAAGTATCCAGGGGAAAGGCCTCTCAGCTATAACCAGCCTCCCGGGACTATACGAGGAGAGAATCTGGCAATGATCCCGACCAGAACGACGATTCCAGGTCCCTACCTTTCTCTGCAGCAAGTATGTGAATGGGCAGTCTCGCTCTGGATGAATAGTTCAGGACACAGAGCAAACATACTAGAACCCCGTTACACTAAGACAGGTGTGGGAGTTGCGTTTTCAGAGGGGGGAGACTACTTGTACATAACCCAAATCTTCGAGGGCGCTTACTAGGAAGAGTTAGCAATAGGAAATGGAAGCTTGCTTAGGAATTCTGGTAGCAGCAATGACAATGTGCTAACAGTAGTTGCGGAATATTTGATAAGAGTGATACTAGAAACCAACCTCATTTACTGTTACTGTGGCTATAATCTGGGAATTGAACCGTCCGGTAAAAAGGCCTAGCATAAATATCAATTTCTAGAGGAATATTGCTCCAAACCTAATATGACCTACTGCGACTCCAGATGTTCCCCAATGCCGCGGAAAAAAGGAGGAGCAGTTCGAAAACATAATAGAACCGCTAAGGAAAGCGGAGAAAGAACACGGAGCACAGGGTCAGTCGCGTCTAATATTGGCGAAGTTAGAACAGGCTACACCTGTAAAGGAAACAACACGCTATTTCGTTCAATACCTCACGGAGGCTAAGGCAACATTATGGGCTAATGCTGTGCTGGCGGCACATTTCAGACTCTTGTGCAATTGTAACCGTCAGGAGCTACCTTATTCCGTCCAACTTACTCTTCGGCCGTTTGCGGAAGTGTCTGGGAACCGAGCATGAAACAGATTTGCCTCGCATTTACAACTGCTTTGTCTTGGTAGCAGTTATTGAACAGGACATGCATCTCCCTCGTTTGAGTGGCGAGTTTGCCAATTTTGTCTGCCCATGGCTTGAGCTCTTCTTCGGTGTAGAGGTAGTTGAAACGCTCAGCCGGGCTGATACCTTTTCTCTCCCACGTCTCCTTGTTCCTGCCGTGGAAGCGAACCAGTCCTATGTCAGAGGTTATGTCGGCGATAGGCGGCACACTTGATTTGAAGCCTTGTGGCTCGTCGACGCACACAAACCGCAGGTCGTTGCGCCTGAGAAAATCAAGCGTGGCAGCCTGATTCTTCTCGCTCAGCCACACATTATTCCTGAGCTCTATTGCGATACGGTATTGTGGCAGCCTTTTCTTGCACAATAGGATGTAGTCTAGTTGCTGTGAGCCGGGGTAAAACCAGGGTGGAAACTGGAAAAGCACAACGCCCAGCTTGCCGACGCTATCCAACGGAAGCAGTGAGCTCTCGAAGCTTTGCCACAATTCATCAACTAGTTCAGCAGGGAGGTCACGATAATACAGATTCGATTTTTGCTGCAACTCAGGAGTTAGTTCAGCCCTTATGTTCTTAGGCAGCGAATTGATAGGTGTGGGATGTTGAGTAAATACCCTGAAAGCCTTGAAATCGAACATAAAGTCTTCGAGCGTTCGGTCTGCCCAGAGATAGCTATTCCTCTCGTTGGGCATTGCGTAATAGCTACTATCCACTTCGACGACGTTGAACTGGCTGGCGTAATATTGAAGGCGTGCTTCAGCTGAACGTGCTGCACCAGGGTAGAAGCGTCCAGAATTTACCAGTGTGGGGTCGGTCCATGAGCACGTGCCTACTCGAATTTTCCCCATTTCGTTCCTTCGGGCTCTTATTTTACTAAGAGCTCGCGCCAAGAGCAACAGAAAGCCCTGCCTGAGCTAATCCGGGTAACCCGGGTGCGATTCATACTGAACATGCTGCCTTTCCCTTTCATCGCGAAGCGGAGTGAGTGTCTCAGCAATGATATTCAGGTTGCCACTTCGCCTCTGGATTGTTCCTTCAACCACAATCAGTGGCTCGAGCTTGAAGATCTGCCGGTACTCGTGATATACGTTTGGTTTGACTATTACATTTACCATACCTTCCTCGTCCTCCAGCGTCATGAAAGCAAAACCTTTGGCAGTGACAGGTCTCTGCCTGGTGATAACGTAGCCAGCCAATCGTACCCGGGTATCTGGCGAAAGTTGAGCAAGCTCAGAGCTTTTGAGCAAGCCATCCCCGGATATGTCTTTCCTCAGTACCTGCAGTGGATGATATTTTGTGGATAACCCTTGCACTTTGTAATCCACTTCCATCTCCTCTAGTTCGGTGAAGTCAGGCAGGGAAACTGTGATATCGCTAAATTCTAAAGTCAATTCCCCCGGGCATTTCTTTTCCAACAGACCAAGCTGCCACAATAGCTGCCTCTTCTGGCAGCCAAAGGAATCAAAAGCACCAGCAAGAATAAGGCTTTCTACAGGCTTCCTCTCCAGCCTAGTCCTGAGATAGAAATCATCGAAAGAAGTATAAGGGGCCTTTTGCCTTTCAGCCATGATTTGGCTCATGGCTTTCTCTCCCATTTCTTTTATGTACATCAAGCCAAGCCTGACTGTACCACCTTCGATGGTACACCTGGCGCTGCTCTTGTTGATGTCTGTGGGTAAAATGTTAATTCCATGCCTCTTGGCATCCCGCACAATGACCTCTGGGGAATAGAATCCCATGGGCTGGTTATTGAACAGAGCGCAGTAAAACTCAGGCGGATGGTATTTCTTGAGCCAGGCAGACTGATAGCATAGAAGAGCAAAGCCAGCTGCGTGGCTCTTGCAAAAGCCGTATTCAGCAAAACCCTCCAGAGCTTCAAAGATGCGCCCTGCGAGGCTCGTCTCTACGCCATCCTTCTTTGCTCCGTCAATAAACTTCTGCCTCATCTCGTTCATGGCAGCCTTCGATCTTTTCTTGCTCATTGCCCTTCTCAAGGAGTCGGCCTCACCTGGCGTAAAATTGGCTATTGCAGAAGCAACCTGGATCACCTGCTCTTGGAAAAGGAGAACCCCCAGGGTATCTTCAAGTATTGGCTTCAGCTTTGGATGCAGATATGTTACCTTTTCCAGGCCTTTCCTTCTGCGAATATATGGGTGAACCATATTTCCTTGCAGTGGCCCCGGTCTGATTAGAGCCACCTCGATAGTCAGGTGCTCAATAGAGCGTGGTTTTATTTGCGGCAGGGTTTGCATCTGCGCTCGGCTTTCTACCTGGAAGACGCCTATTGTATCGCCCTGGCAAATCATGTCGTAGACTTTCTCATCATCCAAGGGCAATTTATCCAGGGTAAGTTTTGCGTTGTGATTTTTCTCCACAAGCTCACAAGCTTCATGAATAAGCGATAGCATTCTCAAGCCAAGCAAGTCCACTTTTATCAATCCAGCATCAGCAATGCCATCTTTATCCCACTGGCAGACTATCCTCCCCGGCATGGTAGCTTTTTCAAGGGGCACTATTTCAGTCAAAGGGCAAGAGGAGACAAGCATCCCTCCATTATGAATTGACAGGTGCCTGGGGAAATCGTAAATCTCTCGATAAAGAGAGGTAAATTCTTGCCATGGCACAGACGTGAGATAAGGCAAAAATTCCTCAATGCCGGCAAGGTCCTGCTCTATATCTTTAGCCCCATATGCTGAAACCGACTTTGCCATCCTATCAAGCAAGTAACCTGGCATCCCCAGTGTCTTGCCCACCTCTCTTATAGCATTTCTTGCCTGGAAGGTTACATAGGTGCAAACCATAGCGGTATGTGTCTGTCCGTATTTTCCATAAACGTATTGAATGAGCTTTTCCCTATGATTTGTGGACACATCTATATCGATGTCGGGAAGAGATGACATTTCTTCATTCAAAAATCTGCCCAGAAATAGCTTATTCCTTAATGGGTCGACCCTGGTTATGCCCAGAATATAGGCCACTATGGAATTAGCTGCTGAGCCCCTGCCTTGAGCAGGAATTCCATTTCTTTCAGCATAATCCATAATGTCCCACACGATGAGAAAGTAGCCTGATAGTCCGAGCTTCTCTATTAGATTAAGCTCGTGATTGACCCTGGTCTCTATCTCCGGGCTCACATTGTCGTACCTGTTGTGCACCTTTTGCCAGCATAACTTAGCCAGATGTTTCTTTGCAGTTTCACCTTGGGCTAAGAGAAATTCTGGAAAACGATAGCCTGAGAAATCCAGGTTGACGTTGCATTGTTCAGCTATGGCAAGTGTATTTGAGATTGCCCTGGGGTAATCCTGAAAAAGCTCTGCCATTTCTTCAAATGATTTGAGGTAAAATTCGGAGTTCAGTCTCAAAGAGGTGCATTCGTCCAGGGTTGTCCGGTTCCTAATGCATGTGAGCACATCGTGAAGTCTGTGTTTTTCCTTTTCGGCATAGTGAACATTATTGGTAGCTACATAACCTATTTTGAGACTTTCAGCCAACTTAACTAATGCACGGTAAAGGTGTTCATCCTCCGGATAGAGATTATTTTGAAGCTCTACGTAGAAATTCTCTCGGCCAAAAATCGCGATACACCTTTTAGCCATTTCGTAAGCCTTCCCCATTTGTCCGGAAATGATTGAACTAACTATTTCTCCTTTGCGGCAGCCAGAGAGGCAAATTAGATCAGCGGAGTGCCGGGCGAGCATTTCCAGATTGAGGACGGGACTGCCCTTCCTGTGTTCTAGCTGAGCCCTGGTTATCAGCCGACACAGGTTGGAGTAGCCTTCGTTACTTTTCGCCAGCAATGTGAGATGGTTTCCATTTTCCAGCGTCATCTCTGCTCCAATAATGGGCTTGATGTTAGCTTTGAGACATGCTTTGTAGAAACGGATAGCTCCATATAACCCATTATGATCGGTAAGAGCTAACGCAGACATGTTGAGGTCTGCTGCACGGCTCACCAAATCCTCCGGATGAGATGCGCCATCAAGAAGAGAAAAATTGGAATGGCAGTGAAGCTCTACGTAACTTTTCATGCTCGGAATGTATTAACAAGCCTAATCGTAGACGCGTTGCAGGTACCAAGCTCCGGTGAGCAAATTTCGGTAGAGTTCGCAGACAGAGCCAGATTCAGTCTTAACCTGGAAGTACTCCCTTTCGACCGATCTCCTCCACCATCCTTGAACCACCCGCCATCGTTTCAATATCTCTCCCACTCCTTCCCTTCTCCCTTTATGAAGAAAGGTGATAGGCCTGTGTTGAATGCCTTCCTCAACTTCCAGTCTTATAGCTTCTTTGAATAACTTACTCATCTCTCAAAGGTCAAATTCCGTGAAGGAAAAGGAATCCTCTGGTAATGGATTGTTCGGTTTAACAAGCACCCTTCCAACTACCCCTTTGCCGTATCTTTGCCGGAGCCAGCTTATCGCTGAAGCCAGCCTTTCCCTGTGCTTCAGTGGCTCGTCTAAAAACAAAGCTTGTCTCACGCCTTCAGGGCAGAAATCAGTCAGAGTCAGCCTCATTTCGCTTACAGGAGCTGTGAACTTTGCTGACTCCAGGTACTGCTTTAAGTGGCGTAACATCGCTTCTTTACAGGAAGTCGCTTCCTTGAAGTGAACCACTCGTTGAGCAATATGGTTATTGCTAAAATGCATGGATATTGTTAGACGGAGACAGCATTGCCAGCGCTCCTTCAATCGCTGGCTTAACCTAGTCAAGAGTTCATCACAACTAGCTAGAACTTGACTAGTAGTCTCTGCTGCAGGTTCAAAATAAATCTGCTCTTCTAGCATTGGCACCTTACACCACGGAATTAGTGTTGCCCCATCAATACCATTGGACAGTTCCCACAACCACTTACCCTCGCTCCCAAATTGCAAGCTGATTGCCGCTAGTGACAAACTCGCCAGTTGTCCTATTCGATAGATGCCAAGCAATTCAAGCCGCTCGAGGGTTCTGGATGAGGCAGGTAAAAAGCGTACAGGCAAGTCTTTAAGGAAATCCTTTTCCTCTCTTTCAGTAATAACAATAACCTTTCCTGGCCCGGCAACCCGGCTGGCTATCCATGCCACAAATTTATTCGGGGCAATGGATGTGAAGGGACGAAGCTGGAAACGTTTTTCAATTATTTGCCTGACCTCCTCGACAAACTGGAGTTCATTGCATTCATAGCTCAAATCAATGAAAGCAGAGCCCGGAGTCCCTGCTTCTACCACCGGGCTGTAATTGGCGAGTAGAGTCAAGATACTGGTAAAGGCAGTGGTGTATTTTCTCTCATCCAGTGGCAGGAATACCCCTTGCGGGCATAGAGCATATGCCTCTCTCAGGGGCATGCCTTGCTTGACACCACATGATAATGCCTCTTTTGAGGCATCATATACGACTTTCCGTTCATAAGGTAGGCCACCAATAATAATCGGCCTTCCTCTTAATGAATCATTATCTCTTACCTCGACTTGATCAACGAAGTGAGGAAAGAAGAAACATGCGACTCTCATCTCCAGCCCCTGATTAATTGCCCAGCCTTCTAAGGACAGCAACCACTTTACCCTGCACTTCAATGTTTTCAGGCCTGGTATATATGGATTTCATTTCGCTATTCGCTGGCTGCAAGCGAATGCGTCCTGGTTCGCGGTAAATCTTTTTCAGCGTTACCTCTTGTTCATTCTTGAGCCACACGGCTACCATTTCACCATCTTCAGCGGTTTGCGTTACTTCCATAATCACGATATCGCCGTCATTGATAAGAGCATCAAGCATCGATGTTCCTTTTACCTTCAGGGCATAGATATTGCTTTTATTTCCCACCACATCTGTTGTTAGCTTGAGCATCTCTTCAGGTGGGTTAACCCAGATATCTGAATTTGGCACAGGAATCGGCTTTCCGGCAGCAATCGCTCCCAAAAGTGGCACTAAGAAACTGTTCTCCTCTTTATTTTTCTCCTTTTCCACAAGCTGGATGCTTCTGAAAACCTCAGGGTCGCGACGAATGTGTCCTTCTTTCTCCAAGACATTCAAATGATACTGGACCAGTGATGTTGAACTAATGTTGCAACCTTTCATGATGTCCCTGACAGTCGGCGCATAGCCTTTTTCATCAAAGGAATGTCTTATGCATTCAAGAATACTTTCTCTAATCTCAGGCTTCCTCATCATAGCCTCCTGTTACAATTTATATTTAACAAATGTTCTATAGAACAAGTGTATCAATTAAGGTGGTGGGTTGTCAAGCCCCCTTCAGTAACAGCGAGGGAAATCTCCTGAACCAGAGGCTAACTATTCTGCCTTATGTGCTAAACACTCTCTTCGGCTTATCGTCGGACCAAACAAATTGGACGATTGTGAAATTCGCTTGCAGTTGTAGGTTTACGGTTGCCAGACCTCGGCATTGAGTATGCAGTAGAACATATCTCGTGCGTTTCTTTCCCGCCAGGGATAGTGGCCGCATTTCTGCAAGAGAACAAACCGGAAGTCCTTGATGGCCCCCGAGAGTGGATGTTTGACCCCGTCGGCCGGGTGAGGATCGTAGTCGCCATGGATTGCAACTGCCGGGCATTTGATGCGCCGTACGATTTCAAGTAGATGCCCGCTGTTCCTAAGTTTGCTGGCTTCATCCCAGACCGAGCGATAAACCCTCAGGATCGGCCGGTGATGGCTGGCTCTCATCCGGCAACAGGTCGTATGAGTCAGCTTTAGATATGAGTTGCCCGAACCGGGTAAGACTGTCTTTTGAGAGGGTAGAGCTGATTATGGCTTCGTACGGCGCCTTAGCTTCTCTTCTTTCTCCCTTCCGAAGTCTCTGCAGCCGCGTCTTCATTATGTTGGCTGCATACTCCTCCTCGAAAGGGCCACTGCTTAACAGGATGAGCTTTTTGACGTATGTAGGGTAACGAGCGGTGAAAATGACACTGAGCCACGCGCCCCATGAGAAGCCAATAAGTGTCAAGGGAAGTCTTCCGTTTTCTTCCAGAACAGCTCGCAACTCCTCTACTTGACCATTGACAGAGGCCGCTGTCAGCAACGGTTCCAAAACGCCGGCAACTGAAGATAACTCTCGGGCAATTGTGGACATTTCTCCTGGGGCACCTGGACCACCATGAACAGCCGCCACGGCAAACGGTGGATCTCCATACTTCCTGAGATTGCCCACTACTACAGCTTAACCTATGTGCAAGAATAAGTAAAAGAGTAGACTATGGTTCTGGGCATCGTGTCTATCCAGGAGCCTGATGTCTTAACAATTCGATGTATTGTGGGGCTCAGGTAAACAAAGCTAGGCCTTACACCCGTTCCCTATAGTTGCTTGGCCTATTCGACGCTTTGAGTAGCAAGCATCAAAATTCATTATACTGTGACTTTGGCTTACCTTTTCAGTTTCCTCCCCATGCTGAATGCCTCGCCTACAGGCTTGCCGAATGTCCAATATTGGTTCGTCGGAGGCGGAACCCAAAGGAAAGGCCGAATTTTGGTTACATCCAGCTCGGCATTAGTCAAACATGAGTCTGTAGCGTAGACTTCTTCAATTTGCTCCACGACCGTCTCATGGCTCCCCAGATTCAGGATGTGCAGGGCGCGGCATTCAATATTTACAGGACACTCGCTGATCAGCGGCGCATGGCAGGGTCGACAGGGACGGTGGGCTGTCGGCTAGGAGTGTGCTCTACCATCACCGTATTCTGTCAAAGGCCCTGAGCCACGCCGTTAAAATGGGAATGGTGGTACGCAACGTAGCTGAATTGGCAGACCCCCCACATCCAGCTAGACCGAAGACGTCTACGCTAACACCTGAAGAGGTGGAAAGATTCCTTGATGCTGCCGGAGAGACATCTTATTATGTATTCTTCTCAAGCTTGCTCTATACCGGTTTGCGGCGTGGAGAGCTACTAGCTCTAAAATGGCGTAATGTGGACCTGGACGGAGGCCGACTGTATGTCGTTGAGAGCGCACATAAATTGGGTGATGGGCGGTACATCGTCAATGAGCCCAAAACCTCCTATAGCCGACGTACAGTCACATTGTCACCCTCTCTCATAGTGCTTCTGCGTGAGTATCACGCCGACCAGGTACTTCTTAGACTGCAACTAGAAGAAAAACGAGACAATGATGATTTTGTATTTAGTCGTGCTGATGGGAGTCCCTTGAACGCCAATGCAATTACGCTGGCTTTCAAGAGAATCATTCATAAGGCGGGGCTTAGGCAAATCCGCGTGCACGATTTGCATCATACTCAAGCTACATTAATGCTGAAGGGAGGAGTGCATCCAAAGATAGTTTCTGAGAGACTAGGGCATGCCAATATCGGCATAACTTTGGATACGTATAGTCACGTCTTGCCGGGTCCTCAGGAAGCCGCAACACAGGGATTTGACCAATTATTAGAGTCCGGTCAGCATACTAGGATCGGAGAGACCGATGTTAGCAAAATGTTGGCAAATTCTGATGATTTAGCTAGTGAGCCGTGGGAGACTCGAACTCCCGACACCCTGATTAAAAGTCAGGTGCTCTACCAGCTGAGCTAACGGCCCATGATTTAGTGAAACTATGTGCAGCCTATTTTTCTACTGACAAGAGATTGGAAATGTAGATAGCGAAAGCAGGGTGAATGTCGCAAACAAATCCCCCGTCAACTACCTCCACAGAGAAGGTTACCCTATTGGGCTTCCTGAGGGGATCGCCAAATTTATTAAGCCCCGTTTCATCCCAGGGCATATTGTGGCCTAATAGTTCCAATAGGCCCTTAACATCCCTCGGGTCTTCTACTATCACTTCGAAGGGAAGCTGATGTGATAACCCTGCCAATTGGCTACTATTTAGCTTTATTCTCATTTTCTAATTTATATTTTGCCGGTCATAACTATCACCACAGCGGGTGATGGGATTCGAACCCACGACGTCTTACTTGGGAAGCAAGCACTCTACCGCTGAGTTACACCCGCAATTAACTATCTATATTATCAAATGGAATGAGCGCTGATGTCAAGGACGGATTACTCTAGTGGTATAAGTGTCAACAGTTTTTTGGCAATTTCGGGATATTTGGCAATGAAGAGTAATTCATCCTCGACCAGTGGTTTTTGCGCCTCCACGTTGGCATATCTTGCTAATTCCAAAATTTCTTCAGCTTGCGCAGTATCCTCAAAGGTTACCGCCATCCGGCCCATTATATGTTTGAAGCCAGATATTCCGGTATATTCTCCAGAGCATATCGCCCTGCCGGTCTCTACAAGCTCCGGTTCACCTCTACCTACTTCATCGAAGTTGTATAGCTCGTAATTTTGGGGGTCTTTTAATACTCCGTCGGCGTGGATGCCAGAACTATGAGCAAAGGCATTGACTCCGACGCCTGGCTGATTTATGGGAATGGGGACCTCAAAAGCATAGCTGGCAAATCTGCTTATTTTCCAGGCTTTTGTCAGGTTTATGGGCTTTTCCAGTTGATATTTTCCCGCGAATCCCTTGGATTTGGTGATGGCTAGAGCTGTGGCGACGAGGTCAGCATTGCCGGCTCTTTCTCCAATTCCATTGACTGTGGTGTTGATGTAAGCATCTTGCCCACCATCTATAGCTCCTTTGGCCCCGGCAAGGGAATTAGCCACAGCCATTCCCAGGTCGCCATGACAGTGGAGCTCAATAGGCATTCCGACATTCTCCGCTAGCGTTTTGGCGCTCTCGTAAATGGTAAATGGGTTGTCATAGCCCAGGGTATCACAATATCTAATCCGGTCAGCTCCATGTTCCTTGGCTGCCAAGCCGAATCTAACCAAAAAATCTATTTTAGTTCGGGAGGCATCCTCGGCATTTACACCTATGCTTTCAGCTCCATGGGCGCGAGCCGCTTCTACAGCATCGACCATCATGCTTGCGATATCTTCTTGGCTCTTGGCACCCAGGAATTTGCCTTGAATCATTTGGTCCGATGTGGAGATAGAGAGATTAAGGTGCTTGATATTTGGGACAAGATTGAAGGCTTTTTCCACATCAGCCACAACTGCCCTTATCCACCCTCCTAACCGGATGGGTTGCAGGACGCCCATCTCAGCCAATTCCAAGTTCGCCTGAAGGTAAAACGATTCATGTCTCGTCGTAGGGAAACCAAATTCAGACTGAAAGACCCCCATTTCGTTGAGGTACATGTTTATCATGGTCTTTTCCAGCTTGGATAGACCGAGGCGTGCCGTCTGGACGCCGTCGCGATTGGTAACATCTATGAGATAAATCTTGGCCATCTTTGCCTCCCAGATGGGTGAATTCAATAAAGATACCACTATTCTTTCGGGTTATCAAATTCTGGATCGGCTAAGGTCGTCTGAGTTGTCACCACGGGCAATAGCGAAGCGTCTGGATTCTTCGCGGAGTTTATCCTGAGCGAGATTCTTCGGTCGCTTCGCTCCCTCAGAATGACACAAAGCGAAGGGCTCAGAATCACAAGAAGCGAAGAGTTTATGAAAGCAGGAGGGTGTCAGGAAACGCTCATCCAAAAACTTCCTTTGTTTTCGTCCTTTAGATTATACTAACGGCGATGATGGTTAGAACAATAGAATGGCTTGATGGGAAGCTAAGGATACTAGACCAGAGCAAGCTTCCGCGGGAACAAATCTTCGCCGACTTGGATAATTACCACGATGTAGTTCTAGCTATTAAGGAAATGAGAGTTCGCGGGGCACCAGCCATCGGAGTCGCTGCTGCCTACGGCATAGCTCTGGGGGCATCAGGTATTGGAACAGCAAACAAGGATGAATTTCTCACCCAACTGAATCAGGTCATGCAAGCTTTTGCTGCCTCCCGGCCTACTGCGGTTAACCTCTTTCAAGCTATCAACAGGATGAAGAAGGCTGCCAGGGAAGATGGCGT
>Ga0315296_10002721_pt1 | contig 14937 bp, 12 predicted proteins | sample YL17G14_18_MG_FD_203921 | JGI IMG/M metagenome (GOLD analysis project Ga0315296, IMG submission 203921) | Sediment microbial communities from Yellowstone Lake, YNP, Wyoming, USA - YL17G14_18 | ecosystem: Environmental > Aquatic > Freshwater > Lake > Sediment | place: USA: Wyoming | collected... | reverse complement strand
GCGCCCGGTTCGCGACTGGCGCGCGTTGGCACGCGCGCCCCACAGAATCGGCCCGTGTAGGGCGGGCCTGCCCGCGCCGTCGCCATAGCGGCTATGGCGCGTCGGCGACAGGCCCGCCGCGCCTTAAGTCCCGGCTGGGGAGGCCGAGGCTTCCACGTCGGGCTCCAGGGCGGCGATCGCTCCGAGCACCGACAGGTTGGTGAAGATGAACGGCACCAGCGGCGGCGCGAATGTCAGCAGCCGCTGCCACGATATGTGCCCGCGCTCCGTTACGTCGGCGCCCAGGTGGAACCCGAATCCCAGCACGCCGACGATGGCAAGCCCCAGGAAGGTTACCACAAGGGTCGCGACGTCTTCTGCGCTGGGCCTGTCCGCCAGCGCGTGGTAGGCGACGATGATGGCCCCGAAGAAGCCCACGCCAATGGGAATCCACTCGTAGAAGATGTAGCCCCCGCGCGCATGGTCGAACAGCGCGCTGAGGGTTGCACTGACAAGCCCCAGCGCCACCAGCCACAGCAGCACGCGCGATTTCGAGCGCGCGCCCCCCACTGCTAGGCCGGGCACCTGGAAGCGCATCGGTCGCTCCTCCGGCAGCATTGCGGCAAGCCCAACACACGCCACCCCCGAGAACGACAGCGGCGCCAGCACCGGAGCCGAAAAGATGATGAACTGCCACGACAGCGCCTTCGTTTCGGGGGCCAGCGCCGAATACAGGTGGAACGCCGCGCCCACCACCCCTACGGCACCCTGCATCAACATGATCAGCAGGTAGAACAACCGCGCGAGCATCCGCGGCTTGCGCGCAAAGGCAAAGTAAAGCGCCGCCAGCGCGCCAATCGGCCCGCTGATCATGGGGATCAGGGTGTAGCGATTCACGAATCCCGTAACCAGGTGGCTCAGCGACACGTCAACGGTGAGGAAAAAGAAGTTCCCGGCCACGAACAGATAGAGCACTGTGCTGCGCTCCACGGAGAGTTCGATGTGCCCGGCGGACAACATCGTGAAGCGCGTGGTTGTGTTGCTCATCTCTGTTCTCCCAGCGTGCGCAGATATGACATCACTTCCCGCAATTCGTCCTCGGTCATCTGTGGAAACGCAGGCATCGCGCCCTTTCCCTGCCTGATCACCTGCCTCAGCGAATCCGGGCTGCCTGCCGATGAGCCCCTGATGTCGAGCCCTGGCATTGCGGCTGTCAGCGCAGGATTGCCTCCCCCCTCGGCCCCATGGCACGAGGCGCAGCGCTCCTGGTAGATATCCTTGCCTGCTTCAATATCCGCCCGCGCGTAAACCGGGCCCAGAGGCTTCTCGGTCTTCAGCCGCGACATCAGCGGCACCAGGATCACCATCTGGATCGTTGTCAGCACCAGCGCCAAGATCGCCAGCCGAAACTTTCCTAGCCTCTTCACTTTTCGCAGCCCTCACCACACCATTTTTACTGCAACCGCGCCAGAAAATCAACAGGGCGTACCTGCCAACTAGAGGCAGGTGCCTTGGGGGCGGCTTCTCCCCTGGCCTGAGCGAAGCCGAAGGCTGAAGCCGCCCTCGTCACCTGCACGCGCGGGGTCAGGTCGCCGACGCGCCAAAGCCCAGACTTCGCCAAGGCTCCGTCTGGCAGGCGCTATGGCGACGGCGCGAGACCCCGCGCCCAGTCACCAGTTACAACAGGGCGGTGGCACGGGCGTCTCGCCCGTGCAGCGGAATGCCCCGCAGCGGAGAATGCTGTTCGACGACCGGCTCTGCAGACCGATTCCCAAACCGGGGCGGCTTCGTGCAACCTCACGCTGACAAGCAAGCGCCTGCCTAGAACTTCTGCTGCAGCGACAGGGTGAAGAAATGCGCGCGGTAGTCGGGCTGCCTCGCGCCCAGGTAAACCGAGGTTGCGCTGCTCGCGTCAATCGTGCCCATGTAGGGATCCATGACATCGGTTGCGAAGTCCGTCTCGTCGTACCTCTCCAGCCGATAGCCAAACCGCAACGACCTGTCAGCGCCGACCTTGTAGTTCACGCCCGTGCCGAGCGCCAGGTACTTGTAGCGCACGTCCGGCCATGGAAATGGCTCGGAACGCGAATCGCCCCCAGGCACGCCGACTGCATCCACCTGCCCCTTGCCGTCGCTGAACGAAAGCGTAACATCCCAGTCCAGTTTGTCCGGCACCACCGTTCGGTTGCACCCCACCCAGTAGGTGCGCATCCTATCCTTGCTGGTGCTTGCCCAGTCGTTGAGCGGATCGTCAATCAGTTGACCCCCTGTGACGGGGCGGTAGCGGGAATCCATGCGATACCGGTAGCGCTCGAATGACACGCCCGCGAAAATGCTGGTCTTCTCGCTAACAGAGTATGCCGCGTCGAGCGATACGTCCCCGGCGCGGGCAGTGCGCAGCCCGTAGAGCGAGTGCTCGTAATCGTCGTCGGAGAGATTCACCGTCAGCGTCGTGCTCAGCCGCTCGCCCGGGCTGTAGTCGAGAAGCAAACCTAGCGAATCACGGTCGCGGTCCGCCTCATCGAACTTGCGTAGTTGGGGCAACTGCACGCCGCCGCCAACATAGGCTCCATCAATCCGCCGGCGAGAGTGCTTGAGGCTGAGCCGCGCCAGTACCTTTTGCGTTGGCCGGAAGTCGAGCGAGGTCTGCAGCGTATTCTCGTTCGTTTTTCCCACCTCGCGGTGCGTTCGCTTCCACGTCTCCCGTTCCGCGCCCAGGCGCAGGGCAAGTTTGGGCCGGATGTCCCAGTCAGCGTCCAGGCTCAAGTTCCGGGTCTCGAACGAGGAAGGCTCAGTCTCCACCTCTTCAGCATCAAGACTCGAGTCGCCTATAACTGCGACGTCAAAAACCCGCTGTAGCGTGCGGTTGCGCACTCTTCGCTGCCGGTAGCGCGCGGTCAGCGAAACCCCATCGGCGGGCCTGCTGGTCAGCACGAATTCGGCCAGGGTGCTCCTCATCTTGGCGTCTGCGCTGTCATAAGGCACGGCAGGCGTGCCCAGCGCGCTGTTGATCGTATATGGCAGCAGAGCGTCGTCCTGAGTCCATCGCGCAGCGGACAGGACGCCCGTCAGCCGCGTGTCGCGGCCCAGGTCCAGAGAGCCGGTGAGCGAAACCGTGTGCGACCTGTTTGAAGGCGCCAGCGGCAACCGGCCGCGCGAAGGGGCACCAGCCGCATCCGCTGCGGAGATCGGGTTGTCCCAGACCAGCGCAGCGTTCTCGTTCTCGAAGAAAGACCCCCAGTAGCCCAGCCGCACCACCCCGCGCCGCGCACGATACTCCACATCCGCGTTCACATCTCGCGTCCGGTAGTCAACAGGCATCGGAAGTTCGACCTGGTTGGTGAATGAGAACGCCGTCCCTATCGGCATGTTGCCCGTCCGCCGCTCGTTCGACAGCGAGGCCGAGTAAGCAACCCGTTCGTTCACCTCGCGGTTGAAAGACACCGCAACCGTCTCCCGATCCACCCGCAGCGGCGTCGGGTGCGTCAGCCCGTTCACGATCGCGCCGAAGGCGTCAGTGTCAACCTGCGTGCCCGTCCGGTCGGGGTCAAGGTCCGTAGTCGCGATCTGCTGCAAATCCTCTTGAACGGCGTCCGGCAGGGTGAACGTGCTGCCCGACTGCTGGAAGATAGTGCGCCCGGTCAGCGACAGCAAGTGAGGAATCTTGTCCCACTTGATCTCCAGGCCGTAGGCCCCGTATCTGCCCAGGCGCAGCGTTGCGCGCGCATCCTTCAGGCCGGGGTCGCTTGCATCGAGCAGCAGATAGCGGCCCGTCTTCGCGTCTTCGCGTGCGATGCTGAGCAGGTCCAGCCACGGCCCACTGGGCACGTCGCGGTATTCCTCGAACTTCGATGAACCCCGATCACCTTCGAGCACCTGCACGCCAAACACCAGCAACCCTTCCCACGCGGGTGCGGGTTGCTGTTGCTCCTGCTGCTGCTCCTGTGCGGCGCACGGCGCGACGCCGGCCAATAGCGAAATCACAACTGCAAATATCCCTGCGCTGATGATTGCTCTCATCTTCTTCTGCCTCCGCTGTCTCATCGGCTTGCGCTTCGCCCGCGCTAGCGCAAGAAATACTCGCCCGACGGGTGGTTCGAGCCGTGTATCATGGGGTGGCAGTTCAGGCACGACCGGTTGAACACAAACCGCGTGCGCGGGTCATGCGGCTGCGTGGGGTGGCGGCTCGGAATGTGGCACTGCTGGCAAAGCCGCTCGCGCTTGACTTTCAGCAACTTGTCGTGAATCGAGCCGTGCGGCTCGTGGCAGTTCAGGCAATTCTCCCGCACCGGCGCGTGCTCCCATACGAACGGCCCGCGCTTCTCGGCGTGGCACTTGTAGCAGTTCTCGTTGACCGAGTTCTGGCGGATCAGTTTCCGCGTCACGCTCCCGTGCGGGTTGTGGCAGTCGCCGCACGTCAACTTCGACTCGCGCACCGGCATATGCGATGTGCGCAGCAACTGCGCCTTCTTCACCACGTGGCACTGCGAGCAGACTTCCGGCTCTGTCTTCTTCGTCAGTTGGTAGCGCGGCGAAACCGCAGCGTGCATCGTGTGGCACTGGGTGCACGCCAGGCCGCGCAGTTCGTGAGCGCTGCCGCGCCAGAAAAGATGCTCACCCTTCTCATGGCATTGCACGCACTGCGCATTCTGCTGCCGCGCGGTGGCCTTCGTTTTCTTCCCGAATGGGCCCCGCGTAGCCGGGTTTGTGACATCGGCAATGTGCGCCTTGCCAGGCCCGTGGCACGCCTCACACCCCCGCTTCTCCAGCGGCGTCCGAGGATGCTGCAGCAGAACCTTGCCGATTACCGTCTTGCCGATGCTCGCCGCCTGCTCCTGGTGGCACTGCGCGCACTGTTCGCTGCCGACATAATCCCCCGATGCTGCCGCCGCAGGAGGAGCAGGACCCGCCTGGCTCGCCGTCCCGGTGGGCAACATCATCCCGGCAACGACGGCCACTGCCAGACACACGATCACTGCAAAGACCGACGCATGAGTACGGCCCATCCGATCACCTCGCTGGTTGCTCGCCGGGCAGCAACTCAAGTCTTGGGCTCCACCTTTTTCGGCGTGCGGAACTGCCATGTGTGTGCGGCCACGTTGTCAATCTCGGCGGGCTTCAGTTTGCCCTTGTAAGCAGGCATCGTCAGTTTCGTGCCCTTGACCCCTTCCACGATTGCCTTCACCCACTTCTCAGCGGTCGGGTGGCCCTTGATGACTTCGGGGTCGCTGAAGGCGGGGATTGACAGGCTCTTGTTGCCCGTCCCATTCTTGCCGTGGCAGGCGGTGCAGTTTTTTTCGTAAACTGCCTTGCCCGCCTTCGCATCTCCCTTGGGCGGCGCAGGCGGCTTCGACTCGCCTTCCGGCCACACAAGCGACAGGAATGCGACCGCCAAGAGGGAAACCAGGCACAAAATAACAGCAGACCTCTTCACTTGCTACTCCTCCTCAAACCAATGTGCCGACGAGAGGCAACATACCTTATCAGAAAACTCGTCATTCGTCAAGGGGTTCGAGAAAAATTTCACCAGCCAAGGCAAACAGGTGTAATCCTAATTGCGTAGAACACCTTCCTGACCATGACAATGCGCAGACAGCAGAACAACCAATTACTGCAGGAAAGAGCCAGGCGGCTCCATGGACACTCTGTGGTGATGCTGACCCACGACCATCTCGCCAACCGCCGCGCCTTGCTCGGTATGCTCGCAGGCGGCGTTACGGCCAAGGTCCTCCACCTCACCATTGATGCGCTGATCTGGGAATTCGCTGGCAGGCGATATGTCGAGTCCCAGAAGCAGCGAGACGGCATCGGCTGGAGAGCGCTCGCCATGAAGGCCCTGCGCCGCGTGCGCCGCATTATTGACTCCGAACCCGACATATTCGCGCTCATCCGAACGCCCAGGGACATTCTCGCCGCCAAACGGCACGGAAAAGCCGGCATAATCCTCGGTTTCGAGGGAGCCAAGCCGCTTGAGGGAACAATCGAGGCCCTGCACGAGTTCCACGCTCTCGGAGTGCGCGTGATACAGTTGACCTGGGCGGTTCCCAATCTACTGGTGGAAGAAGACCGCGATGCCGGCCTTACGCCCTTCGGCCGGCAGGTGATTCGCGAGATGAACAGGCTGGGCATGATAGTGGACATTGCGCACCTGACATATCTCTCCCGCCGCGCGTTCTTCCAGGCGGTCGAGTTGAGCGAAAAGCCCGTGATGGCAGGGCACAACACTGTCCGCCCAATCGCGCCCCAGGGCGAACTTGACGACGATCAGGTGCGCGCAATCGCAGCGAAAGGAGGGATCATCGGCCTGCATTTCTGCTCTCACCTGGTGAGCCGCACCGGCGATACGACGCCGCAGGCGTCCCTCGACGAACTTGTTGACCAGGTGGACCACATCGCTTCTTTGGCGGGGATAGACCACGTCGCTCTTGGCGCAGACTTCTTCCGAAACGACAAGGTCTATGCACGCTGCATGGGAACCAACGTTTCATGGGTGAAAGGAGCGGACAGCGTGCGCAAAATCCCGAACGTTACCCGCGCTCTCGTCCGCCGCGGCTTCTCCGATTCCGACATCAAGAAAGTCCTCGGCGCAAACTTCCTGCGCGTCTTCAATGCAGTCCAAGCAGGCTCACATGGTGATTGACACGCACTTGTCGTTGCTTCGGTGCTTCAGCGCCGAAGCCGAAGCCCTTGCCGCCGGTCCGCTTCGGCAGTAAACTACCGAAGCAACGAGAAGGAGGAGGGCGAGATGAAGGGGTTGGAACTTCATAGAAAGTTCTTTGAAGAATGCGGCAGACCGCTGCTGATGCAGGCGTTCCCCGAGGAGTTCGCTCTGCTCGCCGTGGCGTCGGTGGGGTGCGGCTCGGATCGCCTGGGCGCGGATGACGAGTACTCCCGTGACCACTGCTGGGAGCCGGGGCTCCAGATCTTCAGCGACCGGCTGTCGCGCGACGTGCTGAAGGAGATCGAGGGATACCTGTTCGAGCACTTGCCCTGGGAGTTTCGCGGGTTCAAGCGGACGGATTGTCGCGGATCGCCTAACGGCATCCGGGCATGGACGGTGGACGAGTTCTTTTCGTCATTCACCTCCTTTGCCACCCCGCCCGCGAAGGACCGGCAGTGGCTCCTCATCGCCGACGAAGCCCTGTACCACGTGACGAACGGCGAAGTCTTCCATGATCCGACCGGTGATTTTTCGAAACGGAGGGAGGCGTTCGGTTACTATCCTGACAACGTGTGGCGCTTCAAACTGGCGGGGCGGGCCTTCCGCGTTCAAGTGCGGCGGCTTGAGATGGAGCGCTGTCTGGCTCATGGGGAAGACGTGGCCGCCGACCTGATGTTGCACGAGGGCTTGCGCGAGGTGTTCCACTTTGTCTGTCTCATCAACAAGCGCTATGCCTGCCACGACAAATGGCTTCCCTGGCTGGTTCGCCGCCTGCCCGTGCTGGCTGATGCCATTAATCCCATTGTCGCACAGATCCGGGAAGCCACAGACGTGCACAGCCGCCTGTCGCGCTTCGCGGAGATCGTCACTGTGCTGGCCGACCATGTCTATGACAACGGACTGGCGACCAGAGGCGAGTACTGGTGGGCTGACCTCCCGAATCGCAATCCCTGGGCGGTTGATCTTCGGGAGACCGTCACCGGCGATCTGAAGGACTTCCCCGACCCATACTGGATCGGGGTGGAGCACAGATATGCGTCCCAGTTCGGCCTCGGCGGTGATTTCCGGGCGCTGTTGACAGAGAGTTGTTAGCCATTGCGATCGCCCCACTGCCCACCTTCTGTTGCCTCGGTGCTTCAGCGCCGGAGCCGGCGCCTTGCTGGCGGTCTGGTTCGGCAGTAACTCAGGGGGGGCAGGAGGCCAGCTCCTGCCCTACGAACCCTCACGCGTCGGATTGTGAGACATCTATGAGAGCAGCGAAAGGCACAGCCGAGGGCGGCTGTGCCACACTGCACAGGCCGGGTGAGGACAAATGGTAGTTGACACGCATGTTCATATTCTGAGACGGGGCGACTTGAGCGGCGAGACGCTGATCGCCGAGATGGACGCGGCGGGCATTGATAGGGCCTTCCTGATTACCTACACCGCCCAGGACATCAAGCCCCAGTTCGACGCGCAAGGCACTCCCATCGAGCAGGTTGCAGACGTTTACTCCAGGGAGCATGCCCTTGAAACCTGGCGCGCGCATCGCGACCGCCTTTACTGGTTCACCGACAGCGTGGACCCGAATCGCCCCGGCTATCTCGATGACCTGAAAGCGGACCTGGATTCAGGAGCCGTCGGCGTCAAGTTGATGCCCGTTTTCGTCGGGATGCTGCCCGATAACTCCGGTTTCAGGCCCGTTTACGAACTTTGCCGCGAGCGCGGCCTGCCGATCATCCTGGACCCATCATACTGGTACCTGGGGCGCTACCCACTACATCGAACGCCGGAACACCAGCGGACAATACGTGGATACGAGCAGTATTCCGCGCTGATGTCGGCTATTTTCGATGAATTCAGCGATGTCCGCTTCTGCGTCGCTCATTACGGCACGCCGGACCTGAGGACGCCTGGCGGGCTGGCACTCGAGCGCCTCGATCCGGTGATCGAGATGGTGAACAGGCATCGCAATGTGAGCGTTGACCTGGCGGCGATGCCTGTTGACTCGCGCGAGGAGTTCCCGCAGCCGACAGCGGTCGCCTTCCTGAAGCGGCTCATCCGGGGAGTAAGCGCGGAAAAGGTGATGTTCGGAACCGACTACCCGTACGCCGGCCGGGGAAAGGTCTCGTGGCGGCAGTTGTGGGGTCTGATAGCCGACGGCTGCACATTTCTGTCCGAAGAACAGCGCGACCTGATCCTCTCCCGGAACGCCCTGCGTTTCCTGGGCGACCACACGTAGGGCACGGGCTTGTCCCCTGCCACCCTGGCTGTGCAGTGCTTGGGCGCGGCTTCTCCCGAAGCCGCGAATCGCGGGCTCAGGAGAGCCCGCGCCCGCGCCACGCGGCAAGCCGCAAAGGGGTTGCCATGTGCAGCGCAATGGTGCATACTCTGGCAGCGGAGATGAAGCAAACAAGGAGGAAATGGACAAGATGAAAGGCATTGCAGTCGCGGTCGCAGCAGCGTTGACTATAGGGCTTGCGGCGGCGGTGGCGGCGCAGCCGCAGCCAAAGCCCGAACCCGGGGGCGAGGTGATCCTGGGCGGGAAGTTGCTGTGGATCTTCAGGGCCAGCGCGGGGGGCAAGTCGCCGGGCGAGCGGGCGGACGCCTGCGTCAGGCGCAGCGTGGAGATCCTTTCGGACCCGTCTGTCTCCGAGAAAGACATCAAGATCGTGGTCCCCAAGAAAGGGGCCGAGCCGCAGATACAGGTCGGCAAGTATCTTTTCGTCACTGTGACGATGGCTGATGCGAAGGCCAATAAGATTGACCCTATGGGCCTGGCGAAGGTATGGGCGAAGAACCTGTCTGCCGCCCTGAAGATCGCGCGCGTGCACCGGCCCGAGGAGAAACACTAGCAGGTCGCATTGGTGGGACGATTCGGGTTCCACAGGGCCTGCAGGCAGGACCAACCACTGCCCGGCGCTGCAGTTCTGCAGGGCGGGCGCTCCTGCGCCCGCCGGATGGAGCAAGTGCAAGTAGCAGAGGAAAATATACTTGCGGCGCTGCGGAGGGTGGTTGACCCGGAACTGGGGCGCGACATTGTATCGCTCGGTTTCGTGAAGGGGCTCACGGTTGCCGATGGGAAAGTGTCCTTCACGCTCGAACTCACCACGCCTGCGTGCCCTTTGCGCGATGTATTGAAATCCCAGGCCGAGAAGGCTGCGCTTTCGGTTCCGGGCGTGAAGGAAGTTGAAGTGCAGATCAGCGCGAACACGGCGCGGTTCGCGGGAGCGCAGCGCCAGCGGGCAATCCCCGGGGTTTCCCACGTGATTGCAGTAGCGAGCGGGAAGGGAGGGGTCGGCAAGTCAACGATCTCGGTGAACCTGGCAGTCGCTCTGGCTATGTTGGGGGCGAAGGTGGGGCTGCTGGACGCAGATGTCTATGGCCCGAGCATCCCGAAGATGATGGGCTTGACCGAGCAGCCGGTCGCGAAAGAAGGCCGCGTGATTCCGCTGGAGCGATTTGGCGTCAAGGTGATGTCGCTTGGGTTGGTGGTTAGGGATGCAGCCCTCATCTGGCGGGGGCCGCTGCTTGCGCGGGCGGTTGAGCAGCTGCTGCGAGACGTGGAGTGGGGAGAACTCGACTACCTGATCGTTGACCTTCCGCCCGGGACCGGCGATGTGCCGCTGACGCTTGCGCAGTCGGTGCCCGTGAGCGGCGTAGTCATCGTCGCAACTCCTCAGCAGGTGGCGCTGCAGGTGGCAGCCAAAGCGGCCGCGATGTTCAGCAAGATGGGTGTCCCGATACTCGGGGTGGTTGACAACATGAACATGTTCATCTGCCCGCACTGCGGCAAGGAGAGCAAGATATTCGATGCGGGATTAGGGCAGATCGAGGAGATGGGGCTCGATCTACTCGGGTCCGTGCCGCTCGATGGGATGATCGTGAAGGATGGAGATGAGGGGACTCCGACGGTCTGGGCTCACCCCGAAAGCCCGCAGGCTGGCGCATTCCGCTCCCTTGCCCAGGCAGTCGCCGCGCGCATGAGCGTTGTGAGCGCTGCCGCCCACAGCCCTACTGCCTAGCCCACCTCTGGTCCCCCCTGTCACCCTGAGTCCGCCAGCCGGCGGACGAAGGGTCCCGTTTGAGACGAGTCCCGGCACGCATGAGTAGTGGGATTCTTCGCTTCCCGCTTCGCCAAGGCTACGCGGGACTGGTCGCTCGGAATGACAGACGGCGAAGGGCGGCTGCCGGGCCTCGGGGGCTTATGGCCCGGTGGGCTGGGGCGCGGCTGGTTGTCCCGTTTGCGGCGGCTGGGCTGGTTGGGCGGGCTGAGCGCCTGGGGCGGGCTGACCGGTGGGACCGGGCTGGGTAGAAGGCTGCGGCTGGCCTCCCTCGACGGTGATGGGTATCTGCGCCGAGGCGCGCCCGCTGCGGCACCTGATGCGAACCTCTCCCGGCTGAGTGGCTTCGATGATGACAGTTACCTTGCCATCCTTGGTGCGGGCTTGCGGCTCTATCTTGCCAGGGGCGGCTTCGAAATGCACGGGAGTCCCATCGGGCACGGGCTTGCCCTGCGCATCGGCGACCGCCGCCGTCACCAGCGCCTGGTCCCGGCGCTCGCCGGGAGACAGCGAGATGCTGATCGCGCTTGATGTCGGCGCGTAGGTAACGGTCCTCGTTACCGATGTCACCCGGTTTTCCTCCTGCCCCGTGATGGCTATCTTGTTCTCGCCCTCTTGCAGCAGTATGCGCGTCATGAACCTGCCGTCGGGCTCTGTGCGAACGGGCTCTCCGTTGACAAGCGCTTTGGCCGGGGGTTCGACCATGCCTGCCACGGCGACCATCGGCTGGTCGGTTTCAATTCCGTCGTCGGGGCTGTCAACGATGACCTGCGGGCCGATGAACCCCTGCTGGGCAGTCCACAGAGCGCGCTGCTGGTCGGACATCTGGGCCACCGTGATGCCATCGGGCGTGGCGGTGGACTGGCGCCCGGCGAGCACGGTGTCGCTGAACCCGCTGCCCGAGATGTCAACAGCACCATCGAGAACCGAGATGGTGGTCAAGTCGCGGCTCTGCACGTCAACATCGAAGGTCGTGCCGCGAACGGCCGCAAGCACGGTCGGGGTGCGCACCTCGAATTTCTGCCGCCCGCGGAATGCTTTCTTGATCAGGAAGATGACCCTGCCGACGAACTGCTGAAAACTGGCGCTCCCGGAGCCCGTGACTTTGCTCACGGTCCACTTGTGGAACAGAATGCGGGAGCCGCTGTCGAGTTTGATGCGGCTGCCATCGGCCCATTTCAGCACGGCGTGGCTCTTGGCCCCTGCCCGGATGACGCTGCCGACCTGGATCATCATGCCTTTTTTCACCGGCTGCCAGTCAGTCCGATGGGCGGCTCGCATCTCGACCTTGCCGGCGACCTGGTCCACCGTTGCCAGGCGCGTAATCAGGAACAAACTCTGAGCCGCCAGTATCCCGATGATTGCGATGAACACCGCCAGCAGCCCGAATATCACCAACGTTCTGGTCATCGCAGCCTCCTTGGCTTTCTACGAAGCCGCCGGGATGGTGAAAATGAACCGGGAGCCCTTGCCATGCCCGGTGCTCTCGGCCCAGACCTTCCCGCCGTGCAGTTCCACCAGTTGTTTCACGAGGTAGAGGCCAAGGCCCGTCCCCTTGATGCGTTTCTCGGCGTCGCGCTGGATGCGATAGAAAGGCTGAAACAGTTGCTCTATCTCTTCGCGCGTCATCCCCAGGCCCGGATCGCGCACCGACACCCGGATCTGACTGTCCTCGCGGTGCGCCGACACCGTGATTTCGCCGCCGTCGGGCGAGTATTTCACTGCATTGTGAACCAGGTTGACGAGCACCTGTTCGAGCCGGGATTCGTCAGCCATCAGCGGCGGCAGGTCGGCGGGAATGTCGGCGCGGAAGGTGTGGCCCTCAGTGCCCAGCCGTTCGAGCGCGAAGGTTCGCTCCACCACGTCGGCCAGGCGCACCGGCTGGAGATTCAGGTTGAGATCATGCCCGGCGTCCAGGCGGGCTGCGTCCAGAAGGCCGTCCACCAGCCTCTGCAGGCGCAGGGATTGGTGCGCTATGATCTCGAGGAACTCCCTCGTTGCCTCGTCGTGCTTTTCGCCCTCGGACAGAAGCAGCTCAGCAAAACCTCGGATCGGCGTCAGCGGCCCGCGAATCTCGTGGGACACGTGGCGCACGAGTTCGGTCTTCAATTCAGATAGTTGATGCAGGACGGTTACATCGCTCAGGACGGTTACGGTTCCGATGGGCGCGCCGTCGGGGCCGGAGATCTGGCGCGCTGCGGCGGAGAGGTTGCGGGGCTCGGGGTTCGAGAGCGACAGTTGCGCCGTGGCTATCTGATCTGATGCCTCGCGGACCAGATCGGCCAGTCCGGGCACTTCGAGAGCAGTCAGATCGCTGCCCATGAGGTCCGCTCCCCGCACGCCCAGCAGCACCTCAGCGGCCGGGTTGAGATAGACTATCTTGTGATCGGGATCGGTCATCAGCACGGCATCGGCCATGTTGTTCAAGAGCGCCCCCAGGCGCTCCTTCTCTGATGCCAGGTCCCTGTAGGCGCGCACCAGTTGGCGATTCGCCAACTCGACCTTGCCTTCGAGTTTTTCGTATAACTCCGCGTTTTCCAGCGCAACCGCAGCCTCGAAGGCCAACGCATTCAGCAGCGCGGCCTCGCGCTCGCCGAAGGGCAGTTCGTCGGCCCTGCGCACCACCTGCGCAGCGCCCATCAGCCGGTCGTGATGCTTGAGAGGAACTGCCAGCATCGCGCCAGGCGGAAAGCCAACCAGGCGCTCGACTGCCTGCGCTTCCGCGGGCCATTCAGCAGCCGCTGACACGAGCACCGTCTTGTCCTGCTGCGCAGCCCTGCCGACGAAACTCTCGCCCAGGGCCAGGCCCATCGCTGGGTCGCCCGGATGGCCGCTGGCGTCCATCAAGATCAGGTGTTCGCTGTCCTCATCGAAGAGGTAAATGTCGCAGCGGCGCGCCTGAACGAGGTCGCGAATCTCCTCGCGCAGCGCGGACACCAGGCTGGCGCGCGCCGTGCCCACGGCCAACATGCGCGTTGCCAGCGCCAGGGTTGACAGGCTCGATTCCAGCGCAACATCGTCGCGCTGGGTGCGCCGGTAGGCGTCGGCCATCGTCGCCAGCAGGGCGGCACCGACAGTCAAAGGAGGAGCGACGATCGGCAGCCAGAGGCCCCACACGTCCAGCGCCAGCACGCCAATCCCCGCGATGCCGGCTGCCAGCAGCAGCGAGATCGCCACGCTTGTGCTCGGGGAAGAGCGGGGCACCAGAATGCCGACCAGCACGCCCGTCAGCAAGATGATCGCAACAGTAGCCAATGGGCTTGCCCTCGCGCTGTGCGCCTGCTGCAGGATGGTATTGATAATGTGCGCATTGATCTCTACCCCGGGCATGGCCGGAGAGACCGGAGTGGGGTGCGCATCGGACATGCCTGCCGCCGAGAAACCCACCACGACGACCTTGTCCGCAAAACGACCGGGCTCTATTCTGCCCTTGAGAACGTCCTTGTAGGAATACGTCCTGACGGCCCCATAGGGCCCGGCGAAGTGAATCAGCATTTCGCCCGCATGGTCAACCGGGATGCGGCAATCTCCCATCTGGATGCACCGGCCCAGGGCTATGCGCGGTTTCAGCGTGCGCGCGCCGGAAACGAAGGCGGCTGCCATGGCCCCGAGGCTGGGGTAGGCGCGCCCCCGGCACTCGAACACCGTGGGCGAGGCTCTCACGACCCCATCGTGATCGGGAAAGACGTTGACCGCTCCGACGCCTCTCGCCGCCTTGCCCAGAACGGGCGAAGGGCACTTGATGCGCGTCATGCGAATCCCCTTGTCGCCGACGCGCAGCGTTTTCTCCTCGCGCGAGAAGAACATCGCCAGGAAGACATTCCCCGCTTTCTTCATCTCGCGCGCCAGGGCAGCGTCCTCGCTTTCCTGACCCTGCCTCGGAGGGAACAGCAGATCGAACACCACCGCCTTTGGCGGGCCGGCCTTCATCACTCGCCGTATCAACTGGGCGTGGCGCGAGCGCGGCCAGGGCCATTCTCCGAGGGAATCCAGGCTGCGGTCATCAATCAAGACCATCGCGATCTTGTTCGTTGCCACGCTGCCCGCTCGCGCGGCCATGAGTGAATCGTAGGCCCAGGCCTCCAGCGCGGCTAGGTTGCCGCGGAAGTAAAGCGCCAGCATCACAACGCTGACCGCGAGCGAAAGAATCACGCCCGCTCGACGCCGCGCACGAATCCCCACGCTGCCCCCTGTTAGTCCGCAGGATTAGTTACTGATTCTCCCGGTTCGACGCCGAGCAGGCGGCCCCTGCTG
>Ga0315296_10002719_pt1 | contig 14946 bp, 20 predicted proteins | sample YL17G14_18_MG_FD_203921 | JGI IMG/M metagenome (GOLD analysis project Ga0315296, IMG submission 203921) | Sediment microbial communities from Yellowstone Lake, YNP, Wyoming, USA - YL17G14_18 | ecosystem: Environmental > Aquatic > Freshwater > Lake > Sediment | place: USA: Wyoming | collected... | reverse complement strand
TGGAAGGGATCAGCCCGAGAACCCTATCAGAAACATTAAAAGAACTTCAGGAAGAGCAGTTGATTGAACGGGAGTCCTTTTCTGAAATCCCGCCCCGCGTGGAATATTTTTTGACCGAAGACGGATCAGAGCTCCGGAAAGCGATTGTCCCCCTCCTGAGATGGGCTTCAGACCGTGATAACCGGAATGGAAACCGGTGTGAGGTGATATGCCGGCGACGCACGTGTCACCCGAAAGGAATGCCCTGCAATAAAAAGCAGACATCTCTGCGATAAAACCCTGTGTGCAGATAACTCAGCTAATCCGGATTATCATTTTAATGCTGTTATACTATCTCCTGAGTAATCCTTTCACCGCATTGCCACAACATTCACTGCGCCAATAATCAGGAACCCATAACGATTCATATATCGCGCCCCACCCCTTTCCCGTTTTTCCCATTCTAAATCACCCCGCTGAGCATCGCCGCCCCGAGCGCAATCATGACAATCCCCATAACCAGTCGCACCCCGCGCCGGCTTCCCGTCCGGAACGCCTCCAGCCGTTCCGGTGTCCCGCCCCAATACATGATGATGAGGATCAGGATCAGGGGGAGCACGAAGATCAGATTATATAGCAGCAGGTACGGGACCCCCTCGATAAACGTCATCCGATCGCCCAGAAGCCCAAGAATCGCAAGGTAAATCCCACCGGTGCAGGGCAGTTCGACCATGCTGACAAGCGCCCCGAGAACAATGGCGGACGGGATTGATGCTTTCCTGATGTACCGGTCGATGGCGTCTTTCTGCGAAACGGGGATCGCGAGCATGAAGATCTCGCGTTTGAGGAGAACTTCGGCGATGTTGATGAGCCCGGCAAGGATGGCGACGACTGCGGCAAACGTGAAAACAATACCGGTCAGGCCGCTCTGCTGGACAACGGTAAGCAGTCCCAGCCCGGCAACGAAATATACGATAAAGACTGTGGCTATATAGGTACAACCAACTGCTGCGATCCGCCTGCGCTCGCCAAGCGATGTCAGGTACGCAAGGAGGAAGATCAAGACCGCAAAGGCGCACGGGTTGATACTGTCGATGGCCGCCGCTATCAGGATCGAGGGGACGGTCAGGTCAACGGGCTTTGCCGGCGAGATGTCGAAAGGGAGCCCCCCGACTTTCGTAAATGTTGCCGGACACACGGTCGGATTGCTGGTATACCAGACAATCCGCTCCTCAAGCTGCGTGCGGATTGCCGTTTCGCCAACAAGCGCACGGTCCCCGATGAAAAGGGTGGGGACACCTTCCTCTGCTACGCCGTACCGGTGGAGAAATTCCCTGAACATCTCCTGGTTCGTGGCATTGAAATAAATCTCATAGGTTTTCAGCTGCACCTGCGGGTATTTCACCGCAAGCTCATCGATGACCGGTTTCACCCGCTCGCAGTGCGGACATCCCTGCCCGTAGAACAGGTAGATGCAGAGCGACTGCACCTGCCCGCCGGTGACGGACACCCCCGTTTCATCGAGACACGGGATGAACGCGGGGCAGGAGTCCTGAGCGAGAGCCGGGGAGATCAGTATGAGCATGAAGAGGAGGAACGCAACTATCGGGAAAAACCGGGTCTTCATCAACAATGAGCGTTCATCTGGTTCCATCGTATTTCCCTCTCCTTTATCTGGTGCCTTGCCTGGTTTCCTGCGGTTCAATCGGTTTTTGAAACAGGATATCCTACCCGAGGATCATGGTGTTCCAAACGTCCGGAAAACCGGAACAGATCAGCAGTTTGTATGGTGGTCTTGCCCGCACCATTCGGGCCGGGAGAACCGAAGATCCCGCCCTGCCGGACATCAAACCGGACATGCCCTGCCACCGTTCGGTTACGAAAATTTTTATCTGGTTTTCTGCGTGAATCATCGGTATCATACAGTGTTTCTCTTATGATTCGGCAAGGTAATCCGTGCCGAGTATTTCAAAATTACATGAAACGCTAGACTATTTAACATCACACGGCACATAAAATTTCAACAAAATTTGAATTGATTTTCGCGGAGCGTTCAAAGATGGTTTCCATGGAAGAGATACAGAAGTACAGCATACGGATGAGAGAGATCCTCGGTCTTCGCGGATCGCCCATCGGGGTCCGCATCATCCGTAAAGGCGTGAAAACCTACTACACCGAATCCTGCTCATCAGAGCATATGCGGTTCTGCCAAGCACTGATGCAGGCTCGGCACGGAAAGAGGACGGTGATCTGCAAGGAGAATCTCGCGTGTCCCGCCGCAGCCAGTGCATTCGGGTTTAAGCCGCTCCCCGAACCGCTGAAAACCGGGAAAGGGCTTGTCGGGTTCGGCATTACCGAGAAGGAAGAGGTCGGAAGGAAGATGTTTGAAGGGATGACTGTGTTTGAAGAGAGAAATATCGATCGAATTGAGGTATTCCCCCTTGAAGAGGCCCGGAAAGAGCCGGATGTCGTGGTGGTGGAGGACGAGGTGGAGAAGCTGATGTGGATCGTGCTCTCATCGATGCATAGCCATGGTGGTGAACGAGTGAGGGGATCCACGGCCGTACTTCAGGCCACCTGTGTGGACGCGACCATCATCCCCTACCTGGAACAGCGGTTGAACTTCAACTTTGGGTGCTATGGGTGCAGGGATGCAACAGACATCGGCCCTGGAGAGGGCATCGTCGGGTTCCCAATCGTTGAACTGCCCGCGATCGTCACCCATCTGGAATACCTGGCAAAGAAAGCCCTGCCTCACTCCCGGGGCAAGCATGCCTATACTCTGTTTAGGAAACAGACAGGTAACGAAGCAGATTCATCGTCATGTGCATCCCTTTAACACGGTATCCTGGCATCACGTGATACCATGATATCCACACCCTTCGTCCATGGCCACAGAAATACCCTTACGGGGGTCTCGATCGATGAACCCTCTCTTCTTCTTTAAAATATAGTGATGCGCAAGGTCCCGCTGCATTCGAATTATCCTCCCGAAGAAGGGAGGTTTGTGAAAGGAACTGATTACTCGCCAGTCATGCTGTTGCATCTCATCTCAGGAGGTCAGATTGGATCACAACGGTGCTTCGCAGATTCCTTACGGCAGGTCATCACCCGCCCCCCATCGGGGGAAAGAGCGCGATGAGATCTCCGTCCGCAAGCGGTGTATCGAGACTTTGGAGGAACTCAATGTTGCGCCCGTTGTGCAGGATATTGACAAATTTCTTCAGGACGCCCGGTGTTTCAAATGCCATGTCCCAAAAGCCAGGATAGCGCAGCGCGAGATCGGCAAGGAGATCGGAAATTGTTGCACTCTCTAAAAGTGTTAGCTCTGTCTCTTTTTCCATTACTTCACGAAATAGTGCAAATGCCTTTACCTTGACGTTCATATCTCCTCTTTCTCATCCATAGGATTGTACCTTTTGCAGTCCGAGCAATCAGGAGACCGTAGTGTGGGAATACTATCAACGTCTCCCTGCACTCCGTTCCAGATCAGGAGCCTGCCGGCAAGCGCTGCATGAGATCCGGTGATGTGTTTGATCGCCTCTGTCGCCTGAATGGAGCCGATGACCCCGCAGGTGACGCCAATGATCGGGACCTTCCCCTTATCAGGAGGCCGGGGGATAATGCAGCGGAGGCATGCAGTTTCCCCCGGGATAACGGATGTCGCCTGCCCATAGAACCCGTTAACCGCACCATGGAGGTAGGGAATGCGCAGGTTAAGGCATGCCCGGTTCAGGTGATAGCGGGCAGGGTAGTTGTCCATGCCGTCCAGCACTAGATCCGCACCTGTCAGAAGGTGGTTAACAGTCATGGCATCGATAAAACTGCATACCGGCTCGACAGTCGCATCCGGGTTGAGATCGCGGATGGCACGCGTTGCGATATCCACCTTCCTCTCCCCGCAGTCGCCGATCCGGTACAGGATCTGCCGGTTCAGGTTTGACTCTTCAATAATGTCATTGTCGATGATCCGGAAAGACCCCACTCCCGCAGCGGCGAGGTAGGTGGCGATGGTGGAACCGAGCCCCCCCGCACCGGCAATGCAGATCTTTGCCCGGGCGAGCCGTTCCTGTCCTTCTTCACCAATAAGCGGGATCTGCCGCAGGAACCGTTCATTCGATGAGGCAGTGGTCAAGATCCTTCTCCGCATGCACAAAAAAATTATGCGCTCAGTCCCAGCTCTTTGAGTTTTGCCGGTGTGGGGCGACCTTCGCTGTCCCAGCCGCGGGTTGCATAATACTTGTCAAGGAGTGGTTGCCTCAGCCAGACACGCCCTTTCGGCGCACCGTCCTGGAGCGGTTCTTTCAACAGGCGTTCAGGGAGGGTATCGTCCGCCTTCGTGTAACCTACCTTGAGATTGAACAGTTTCTGGAGGTTCCAGATCCGCTCCCCGATCAGGAGAAGCTGCGGGGTCGTCATCGCCATGCCGGTCGTTGCAGTGATGAGATTGGCGTAATCGTCAGCACCGAGCGCGAACGAGGTGAACAGGCACATCCCCGCCGCATCGATGGACGCGGTGAGGTCCTGGAAGGTCTTCACCCACTGGTCTTTTCCTTCGCTTGTGTACGGGTCGAGTTTCTCGGGAGAGCCAAGTACTTCCGGTGAGATCAGGTAGCCATATACATGGTCGCCGCCCCGCACCGATGTGGCAGCCGCAAGACCGTATCCCTGGAGCCCCCGGGGGTCGTACGCCGGGAGCTCCTGCTTCTTGACGCTCATCGACAGTTCCGGGTGCCCGTGCTTTGTCGCAAACCTGAATGAACCGTCAGCAAGTTCGGCACCGAGCCCGCGCCGGTACCCCATGTCCTCAACAAGCTTTACCATCTTCTCTGCCTCGCCGAACCGGATGCCGTCCTTGAGGTATCCTTTCTCGGCCATCTCCATCGCGCAGGCAATAGTGGTCGCTGTACCGATTGCGTCAAGCCCGAGATCATTGCACCGGTAATTCGCCCGGGCAATTGCCGGCAGGTCGTCGATGCCGCAGTCAGCGCCAAATGCCCAGTCGGGCTCGTACTCCGGACCTTCGCCCTCCTCGCCGCCGGCTTTTGTCACCCGGGCGCACTGGACGAGGCAGGCGTAGCAGCCCTTGCGTTTGGTCAGGATCGTGCCTGCCAGGGTCTCACCGGAGATCTTCTCCGCATTCGGGAAGTATCCCCGCTGGAAGTTCCGGGTCGGGAGAACTCCGTTCTCGTTGATGATGTTGATGAGCACAGCAGTGCCATATTTCTGGAGCGCCTGACTGATGCCGTTCTCCTCGATCTTCTTTTTGATGCGTTCCTTTACTGCTTTGAACTTCTCTTCATCAGCAGCCTGGATCGGCAGGTTCCCGGTTGCCGCTATTGCCTTCACATTTTTCGATCCGAGGACTGCACCGGTACCGCCGCGCCCCGCTGCCCGGTGCTCTTCGTTGATGATGCAGGCCATGCGGCTCTTTTGCTCCCCGGCGGGTCCGATGCAGGCGACCCGGACTTTTTCGTCCCCGAGGTCACGCTTGAGCGCATTTGTCACGTCGCTCGTTTTCATGCCCCAGTACCCGGCAGCGTCCCGCAGCTCTGCGGTTCCTTCGTTTAAGAAGAGGTAGACCGGCTTTGCCGAACGCCCGGAGAAGACCACCGCGTCAAACCCGGCTTTTTTCATCTTCCATCCAAAGACGCCGCCACTGTTTGCAGAAAGGAGCGTGTCGTTGAGCGGCGACTTGGTGGTCACTTCATACCGGCTCCCAAGTGGGATGCCGGTGCCGGTCAGTGGACCGGCTGCGAACACGATCACGTTCTTTGGGGAAAGCGGGTCGATTTTGGGGTCGATCCTGTCGCTCACGATGCGGGCGCCAAACCCGCGACCGCCAAGGTAGTTCTTCTTGAGATCGGAAGGCGTTGGCTGGATCGTCACCTTGCCACTGGTGAGATCGACAAACGCCATCTTTCCTGCGTATCCATCCATAGTTTTCACCATTGGGTGATTGGTCTTATGGTTAATAAAAGTTCTTCAAGAATTTTTGAAATGATTAATCACTCAATTTTCGTGCAGGGCGAACCCAGTTGGTTTAGAAAAGCCCGCTGCAGTAGATGAGGATAATGTAGTAAACACCAACCGCAATAAAAACAGCAGCAACCATTCTCCTGATCCAGCGCTCTGCACCTTGTACTTTCTTAACGATGCTGGTACATTTCCCTATCCCCTGTACGAGAAGGTACGAAATAACAATCACAGGTAAACCGGTTGCAAAGGCAAAGACTGCGGGGATGATCACCGGGTCTCCGGCACCAAGAGCGAGTGGGATGAGCATGGCAAAGAAGAGCACTGCGGAAAACGGGCAGAAACTCAGCGCGAAGACAATGCCAAGCAGGAATGCACCCGGATATCCTTTCTCTGCAAACTGTGCCGAGATACCGGACGTGATTTGGGAGAGCCGGTCCCCTCCGGGCAACTGATCGAAATGAAAGAAGTCAAGGAGGAAGATACCGCATAGGACAAGGAACGGCCCGAGCAGCCGTTCACCATAGTGCTGGAGTGCCATCGCGACGATCTGGATGTTCATGCCGAAAAGAACGATGATCGAAGCGACTGCGACATACGCCGCCATCCTCCCGAGTGTGTAGACAAAACCCGTGACAAGCGTATGACGGCTGTTGTTGATCTTTTTGGAGATGAAGGCAATTGCCGTGATATTGGTCGCGAGCGGGCAGGGGCTGATGGCGGTCATCAGCCCGAGAAAAAACGCGGCGATGACGGGGACCGGGTTTGTTCCCATCGTCCCCAGAAAATTCAGGAGATCCATTTCAGGATAAATCCTCGTTGAGACGCTTGCTGACAATTCCTGACAAGTACGTCATATACAGGTCCTTGTTGTTGATCAGGGACCAGACGCGGATATCCTGCTCTTTGTGAAAACCATTGCTATGGTAGACCCCGATCCAGAGCGATGAACCGGTGACGCCGTACTTCGATGCGAGCGCGTAGTTCTCCGGCAGCTCCGCGTTCACGTGCGCAAACACGAGCCGTCCTGATGCGAGTTCGTCTTTGAAATTTGTTTTCACGGTCTCTTCCGCGAGATCCCCGACTGCGATGCAGGATGCGCACTGGTAGTTGCCGTGGAAGTGATAGACCTCCACCCGCTCCACCGTTGAAGAGTTGATCTCACGAGGCGGTATTCCCGATGGCGAGGAATGCGATGATGTATCCGCTGTTGTAGTGCAACCGGCAACGAGGAGGACAGCGATGAGCAGAAGTACGGCAACGGGTGCAACGTGTCCTGCCAATAAAGCAAAGATGCGGGGATGCGCAGCCGTTCCGCCATCACTTTTCACGGATGAACACGCTTCCCTTGTCCGTGAGCCGGTAGATGATCCAGTTGCCCTGCTGTTCCCCGAAAATAAGCCCTGCCTTTTTCAGAACAGTGAGGTGGTAGGATAACTTGGAATCGGCGATCCCGATGCACGCCTTGATCACACAGACGCAGAGCGGCTGGACGGCGAGGAGGTAAAGAATTGTCATGCGAACCGGGTCGGAGAGCGCGTGATGTGTTGCGCTAATCTTCACAATGCTTTTTGGCGGGGGCAGACGTTCACAGAGTCCCTTCACTCCCCCAACCGTATTCAGATCACACTGGACCTCATCAGGGATCTCCGCCCGGGACAACGGCTCCTCTTTTTTTTGTTTGCGGGATTTTTTCATTGTCATACTCCGCTCGCTATTTCAAACAAATATGAAATAGCTAAGTATTAATATCTTGCCAGTCAACTTTGATTTTAATAAAACTTGAAATTCCATGGGGGAGGGAAAAAGGGTTTCCTGCATGTGGTATGTCGGGTGGCATTCTTGCAGAGTATCATTCTAAAAAAACGGGTATTAACATCAGAATGACTTTCATGTACATTTGATGAAAATGCTCAAATAGCATTTTCATGCCAAATTCTCACTCTATGATAATCCGGTGAACAGATGATGACAGACATCCTCATTGGTGCACTGCTCAGCGGCTGGGATACGCTCTTTGCATACCTCACACAGCATGTTGTCACCTGCCTGATACCGGCGTTCTTCATTGCTGGTGCGATCGCTGCGTTCGTAAAAAAAGAGGCGATCCTGAAGTATTTCAGTCCTGACGCAAAGAAGACCACATCATATGGGATCGCATCGGTTTCAGGTACCGTGCTGGCGGTATGCAGCTGCACGATCCTGCCGATGTTTGCCGGCATCCTCAAGAAGGGGAGCGGGCTGGGACCCGCGATTACGTTCCTCTACGCAGGACCGGCGATTAACATCCTTGCGATCGTCTATACCGCAAAGGTGCTCGGTTTTGATCTGGGCGTTGCCCGGGCGGTGGCGGCAATTGTGCTCTCGATCCTGATCGGGCTCATTATGGCGTCACTGTTTCCTGCGCAGGATGAGGAGACAAAGAAAGCCACCGCGAGTGCACGCCGGGCAGCGATGGCACGCGAGAATGACAAAACGAAATGGGTGATCCTTGCCTTCTTCATCCTCCTGATCGGCATCCTTTTGGTCGGCACATCCCAGCTGGACGTATTGATACGGCTCTTAATTGTGTACATATTTTCGCTCGCGGTCGCATACCTGCTCATTTACTACTTCACCCGTGATGAGGTGACCGACTGGGGATATGAGATTTGGGACCTGACTAAAAAGATCTTCCCGGTCCTTGTTATCGGCACGTTCGCACTGGGCGTCCTTGCGTTCTTCCTCCCGCCGTCCACATTCAAACCATACTTCGGCGACAACTCCATTTTCGCGAACCTGCTCGCCGCCATTCTCGGTGCGATCCTCTACATGCCGACGCTGCTTGAAGTGCCCATCATTGGCACGACCCTCGGCTACCTCTCCGGGGACATGGCGAAGGGGCCGGCACTTTCGCTTCTCCTGACCGGGCCGAGCATCAGCCTCCCCAGCCTCCTTGTGCTGTACCGCATCATCGGCGGGAAGAAAACGATCGTGTATGCGACAACTGTCGTGCTGCTGTCGACTGTTGCCGGATTTGCTTTCGGGAACCTTGGGGGGTGATCCATGGGCGATGACAAACCCTGTTGTGCTGCCGACGCCCTCCGGCGCATACGACAGGTGAAGATCAACGGAGTCATGACGGGCATGACGATGCTTGACGAGTGCATTGCCGGGGTGAAGACAGAGAACCTGCACAGCGAACCGGAGATCCGGGCTGCACTTATGAAGCGGATCAAAGTATACAACTACGTGCCAAGAAGCGTAGAAGAGGAGTATGCGAAGGTTCTTTTTGAAGAATACAAAAAATCCCTTTCAAAAAACTAATACAAAAAAATTTGAATAACACAGTGTGATGACAGTATGGTAAAGATCGAAGTACTCGGAACCGGCTGTGCCAAGTGCAAACGGCTCTTTGCGAATGCCGAACAGGCAGTTAAGGATCTGAAGATTATGGCAGACGTAATTAAGGTCGACGATCTTGACGATATCGTGAACCGTGGCGTCATGCTCACCCCGGCACTCTTCATCAATGGTGAAGTGCGGTCGGAGGGCAGGGTGCCGGACGTGAATGAGATCAAATCGATGCTTACGGAGTAAGAAAATGACAGAAACACCCACATGCTCGTGCGGAGCAAACGAACCCAAGCGGATCATCTTTCCCTGCGCCGGGCAGGCAAATACCGGGCAGCTCACCAACCTTGCCGCAGTCCAGCTGACCGAAGAAGGCTATGGGAGTATTGCCTGCGTTGCGTTGCTTGCAACGGGTGCGGAAGGACTGGTCACCAACGCAAAGAATGTTGATGAAGTTCTCATCCTTGACGGCTGCCCGATGCTCTGTGCGAAAAAGATTGCAGACGCCCAGGGTGTCCCGTCGGCACAACACCTTGTCATGACCGAACTTGGCATCACCAAAGGCCCTTCAAAATCCTACACGGATGAAGACATCGAGAAGATCGTCTCATCGTGCTGGCGGGGTGAAGGGAAGAAGAAGGATGCCACAAAAAACTCTAGGAAAAACGGGGGACCGGACAGCGGTTGTGGCTGCGGGTGCGGTGGCTCCTGCTGAAATACAGACAACCACTAATTCGGGGCGACTAAAAACGACGGACGAGAACGAGACCCTCGCATGGGCAGAGGATTATGCAAAAAAGAATGGCTGGGTGCTGAACCCGGATGCAAAGGTGCTTGCGAGCGTCATCCGTGGTCTTGCACGCAACAAAAGGAAGTTCGGGGAGCAGTACTGCCCGTGCCGGCTCCGCTCCGGAGACAAAGAAAAGGACCGGGCAATCATCTGCGCGTGTATCTATCATAGGGATGAGATCGAAAAGGACGGGCACTGCCACTGCCAGCTCTATTACCGGAAGGATGCCGCACATCCCGTGACAGGGGGACAGGAATGACCTACGCACTGGTAACCTGCTCCGGCATCTCGAACACCGGCAAACTCACAACACTGGCGGCACTTACCCTGCTCCAGCGCAGACCGGGGCAGTACGTGTGGATGCACGCCAAGCAGTCTGCCGCGTCGCTCGAAGCGGATATCGGGGACGCGGACCAGGTGATCGTCATCGACGGGTGCAAAGATTGTTGTGCACAAAAGAAACTCTCCGCATCCCGCATCGCTCCTCACTGCCATATCATCGCGACCGAGCTTGGCATTGAGAAGAACGGGATGGCAGATGTGAAGTACGACGAGATCGAGACAGTGGTCGGTGCGATCCTGGAAGAAGGAGGCAGCCCGGCATGATGACTCCCCGGTATAAGCATCTTGAGATCGAATGGAAGCACTTTGCCGTTGGTGGGGCAACCTGCGGACGATGCGGGAAGACCGGCGATGCGCTCCGTGCCGCTGTGGAGGAACTCCGGCAGGAATTCACACCTTCCGGGGTGAAGATCCACCTGACCGAGACCATCCTTGACAAGACGCGGATCGCAGAGTCAAACGAGATCCGCATGAACGGTGCACTGCTCGAAGACCTTCTCGCCGCGGGAGTCGTCTCAACCGAGTGCCCTTCCTGCGGCACGCTCGCCGGGGAGAACACCTGCTGCCGAGCGATCGAGATTGGCAATAACCGGTACGATGATGTCCCGGTATGGGCGATCAAAAAAGCGGCGTACCGGGCGCTTGTGGTATCATTATGAAAATCGGCATTATGAGTGACGGGAAGTTCGGTGACCGGGCATATGAAGTGATCAAGGAGCGGTTTCCAACCGAATGGATTCCCGCACCATTCCCCAACAGCCCGATCGCAGACGATGTAGATCTGAACGTCCCGGATTGCGACCTCTACATCTCATACGTCTGCCACCCCGATGTCGCGCTGGCATTGATCGAAAAGATGAAGCCGGTGATCCTCGGGGTCAGTTTTGGGCCCGGTTTCCTCCGGCAGGCAAAGGCGATCAATGAAAATATCGTTGCACCCGTAACCATGTGCTCGCTTGAGAACAATACCTGGGAGCCGGAGATTAACGAGTTTGCCAAGGTGTTCGGCAGACCCACGTTTGATGTGAAAGTGCGGGAAAATGGCATCATTGAGAGCGTGCGGGTGATCCGGGGATCTCCCTGCGGCTCGACCGTCGCAGCAAGTGCAGAGCTTCACGGAACGCAGCTCAGCCCTGAACAGCTCCAGCACTACGGGCTGCGGATCTGCCACTTCTGCCGGGCTCCCCGTTTTGGCAAGACCTGTGACAAGGAACTGTCCGGGCTGCTCCACGTGCGCGAACTGGTATGTGCCATCAACGCTGTATCGCCGGTTGCTGGGGAACGGGTCCGCCAGTTTACTGACGACATACAGAAAATTATTGATCAGAAAATAACCAGAGGATAACAAAATGCAGGATTTTTTACAATTATTTGCCGACTGGGTGACGTACGCGGTGATAGGACTGGTCCAAGGCAGCCCCCTCGCGTCATCGGTCAACTTCTTTGTCTACGACTCGATCAAGGTCACGGTCATGCTTGCGGTGATTGTGTTCGGTGTCGCTATTATCCGGACATATATCACTCCTCAGAAAGTGAAGAAGTGGGTGGCCGGGCGTACAGAGGGAGTGGGAAACGTTGTGGCCGCCATCCTTGGCATCCCCACCCCGTTCTGTTCCTGTTCTGCGGTCCCGCTCTTCATCGGCTTTGTTGAGTCTGGTGTACCGCTTGGCATCACGTTCTCGTTTCTCATCGCATCGCCGCTGATCAACGAGGTCGCAGCTGCCATGCTACTTGCGATGTTTGGGTGGCAGATCGCCGCGATCTACATTATCTCCGGGCTCATCATAGCGATCATTGCCGGTATCATCCTCGGTCGCCTCCACCTCGAAAACGAGGTCGAGGACTTTGTGTATAAAATAAAACTGCACGACCTTGCGGAAAAGGCGATGACATGGAAAGACCGGCTGAACTTTGCCAGGAGCGAGTCGAGGGACATCACGTTAAAAGTGCTCCCCTATATCCTGCTCGGCATCGGGATCGGTGCGGTCATCCACGGGTACGCCCCTGCGGATTTCCTCATAAATATTGCCGGAAAAGACAACCCGCTCGCCGTCCCCATCGCGGTGCTGATCGGCATCCCGCTCTACTCGAACGCGGCTGGCATGATCCCAATCATGGAAGTCCTCACATCAAAAGGCATGGCGATGGGTACGGCGCTTGCGTTCATGATGGCGGTGATCGGCCTCTCGCTGCCCGAAATGATTATCCTGCGGAAGGTGATCAAGATCAAATTTCTAGTGATCTTTGCAGGAATCCTGTTCGTGTCATTTACGCTGACGGGATACCTGTTTAATGCGATTCTGGGATAAAAAGAGGAAAAAGAATATGATGCGAAGTAAAGAACCAAAACCACTGCTTTCACTCATTGACCAATACCTGACGCTGCGGATTATTCCCCGCCATGGCAGCAGGTATCGCAATCGGGTAGTACTCGCCCGCAGTACCGATAATGATCACAAACTTTCCGATCGGGAATTCCTCGATCCCAATCGCCATCGGTCTCATCCTTATGATGTACCTCCACTTGCGATTCAAAAAGTTTGGAATATGGTGTGATGGGGGGCGAATATGACATTTCCGTATCATACCGCATCACTCAGAAAAACGATGGTACCAGACACCATTGAGATAATGAAAAAAAGGAACTATTGTCAAAAGGAGGCAGAATGACTCTCGAATCTTGTGTAACAAAAGAGCCAAAGGGGCTGGGATTCTTCGAGAAGTACCTGACCGTGTGGGTAGTCCTGTGCATCGGTTTTGGCATCCTGCTCGGGCGTTTTGCGCCGGAGGCGGCAAAATATCTTGACAGCCTCTCCATCTATATCGGCGAGGCACCGGTCGTCTCGATCCCTATTGCGGTCTGCCTTTTTTTCATGATGTACCCCATCATGGTAAAGATCGATTTTGCCGAGGTCCTGAAGGCAGGCGCAAACATTAAACCCGTCAGCCTAACCCTCTTTGTCAACTGGGCGATCAAGCCCTTCACCATGTATGCGATCGCACTTTTTTTCCTTGGGACGCTGTTTCTTGCCTTCATCGGGCCAAATGCGGTCGACCTTGTAAAGATGCCGTTCGGGCTTGACCTGCCGGTGGGTGCCACGTACGGGGTCGGGACTGTTATTCTTGAAGGGGGAGTAAAGATGCTCGAGGTCCCTCTCTGGCGGAGCTACCTTGCAGGGTGCATCCTTCTCGGGATTGCGCCGTGCACCGCCATGGTGCTTGTCTGGGGGTACCTTGCGAAGGGTAACGACGGGCATACCCTTGTCATGGTGGCAATCAACTCGCTTTCCATGCTCTTTCTCTACGGCCCGCTGGGCGGCTTCCTGCTCGGTGTGGGCAAGCTCCCGGTTCCGTGGGAGGCGCTCGCCCTTTCCATCGGGATCTACGTCGCGCTCCCGCTCCTCGCGGGCTATATCTCGCGGAAGCTGATCGTCCGTGCCAAGGGCAAGGAATGGTTTAATACAAAGTTCGTTCACTACCTCACGCCAATCACCATTACGGCACTCCTGATCACGCTCGTCCTCCTCTTCAGCTTCAAGGGAGAGGTGATCCTCACACGGCCGCTCACCATCCTCTGGATCGCCATCCCGCTCTTTATCCAGACAACCCTCATCTTCACCATCGGATACGTCCTTTCGAAGGGAATTCATCTCAGCTATGAGGATGCAGCGCCATCGGCGATGATCGGGGCGTCGAATCATTTTGAGGTGGCGATTGCGACTGCAACCATCCTCTTCGGGCTCTCATCAGGGGCAGCCCTTGCCACGGTCGTAGGCGTGCTGATTGAAGTACCCACGATGCTCCTGCTGGTTAAGATATGTTTGAGAACAAGGGGGTGGTTCGCGACACTTTAACAGCGTGGATTGATGAGTAATTTGGAGGTGTAAAATAATGAAAAAGAAAGAACCGCAGGATATCAGGGAAACGGTGCGGGGGGGCTACGCGGAATGGTCAAAGGTGTGCTCGCTCCCATGATGCACGACACGGAACACTGAGGAGAGGAGACTTCTTATGTCATCTCCCCAATCATCGTGCTGCTCGTCCTCATCTGATGCGGAGGCATCCCCGTGCAGCTGCAGTACAAGTACCCCGCAACTAACTGAAATCCGCACAACGGACAGCACCATCACGTTTGCCAACCGGCTCGATCATTTCCTCGCCCGCTGGGGTATAAACCGCATGGGACACCGGGTTGAACCGGGGCTCTACCGGCTCGGCAACCCGACTTCAGAATCCCTGGTCTTTGCCTCAGCGAACTACACGCTGAGCTTTGATGCACTTCGGTCAGCACTTGCAGGGAATGATGCATGGATACTAGTGCTGGACACAAAAGGGATCAATGTCTGGTGTGCTGCGGGAAAAGGAACGTTTGGTACCGATGAACTGGTCAGCCGCATCGAAACAACCGGGCTAGCAAGCATCGTTACCGACCGGAAGATCATCGTCCCCCAGCTCGGAGCGCCGGGCGTTTCATGGCCGGGCGTTCTACGCCGGTCCGGGTTCAACGTGGAGTACGGTCCTGTAAG
>Ga0315296_10002717_pt1 | contig 14951 bp, 9 predicted proteins | sample YL17G14_18_MG_FD_203921 | JGI IMG/M metagenome (GOLD analysis project Ga0315296, IMG submission 203921) | Sediment microbial communities from Yellowstone Lake, YNP, Wyoming, USA - YL17G14_18 | ecosystem: Environmental > Aquatic > Freshwater > Lake > Sediment | place: USA: Wyoming | collected... | reverse complement strand
GGACCCTCGGCGACGCCACGAAGGTACTCGAATACGGCTGGCTGCCCAGCGGCTCGCTGGAGGACGTCACGGACTATTGGAATTGGCTGGCGACGAACAGCGCGACCGTGTGGGGGTTCCGCGCTCTGGCCGACGCGATGGCGGACTTCGGTCATCCCGACGGTCCACGGCTCCAGAAAGAGGCGAAAGCGTACTACGATGACTTCATGCGGGGCATCACGGAGTCGCGAATTCAGTGCCCTGTCGTACGGCTGCGGGACGGGACGTACGTGCCTAAGATTCCGTCGCGACTGTACGAGCGTGGCCGGGCGCACGGGTGGCTCCGCGAGACGCTCGAAGGCTCCCTGTTCCTGCCCGCCTATCAAGTGCTTGATCCCCAGGCTATTGAGACCAAGTGGGTTCTCGAAGACTACGAAGACAATCTCTACATCTCCGACAGGTACGGCTACGCGATTCCCGCCTTCGACAACTTCTGGTTCTCTCGCGGCGGGTTCTCCATGCAGGCCAACCTGCTCGACGGGCCCCTGCCCTACCTGTGGCGCGACGAGGTCAAGCACTTCCTCCGCGCGTATTTCAACGGTTTCGCCTCCGCCTTCTACCCGGAGATCCGGATGTGCAACGAGCATTCGCTGCCGGAGCTGGGCTACCCGGCGGGCGATCAGTTCAAGACCTCCGACGAGGCCCAGTCCACGTACTGGCTTCGCCTGATGTTCGTCAACGACCAGGTGGGGCCGGACCTGTATCTCGGCCAGGCGATCCCTCGCTACTGGCTCTCGAAGGGCGGCAAAGTCGGCATCGAGCGGGCCCCGTCACACTTCGGCGTGCTGTCCTTTACGATTGAGCCTGGCGGCAACGGAGACAAGATCACGGCCGTCGTCGATCCTCCGACTCGCAACAGCCCGAAGAGTATCTTCGTCCGCATCCGGCATCCCAAGGAACGCCGGATCAGGAGCGTGACCGTCAACGGACAGCCCTACGAGCGGTTCGACGCCGCAAAGGAATGGATCATCCTGCCCGGCACCGTCAAAGACCGCCAGCAGATCGAAGTCTCGTACTGACGCGGCTTTTTACAGATTCCGCGATCATAGCGCCGAGACTGCGAGCGGGGCGAAGCCGAGCGCGGCAATCTCAGTCTTGCGGTTTTCGAAATCGCGATATCAGCGAACTTCCGGGACTCCACCAGGCGGGCTGCTGCCTGCGAGGGGTTCCTGGCCGAGAGCGTGCCATTTGTTGTACGTGTTCGCGCGAATCTTCCAGTACTTGAGCTCCTCCGCAGGCAGCGGCTCGCGATGCTCGGCGGGGTAGCCGATGGCGATGACGGATTGGACCTTGATGTGCTCGGGGATTCGCAGCAAGCTCTGGACGTATTGTTCCGACGACGTTTTGTCGTCGAACATTCTGTTGCGCACCTGAATCCAGCAACTGCCCAAGCCGAGCGATTGGGCGGTCATCTGCACGAGAATCGACGCGATGGAGCAGTCTTCAATCCACGTATCGCTCTCGCGGCTGTCGCCGCGGTATCATGCGACTTCGCGTATTGGCACAATCGCGCAAAAAGGAATATGAGCATGAGCTTTGATTTTGACGCCGTGATCGACCGGCGGAACACCGACAGCCTCAAGTGGGGCCGCTACAGGGGTAAAGACGTGATCCCGATGTGGGTCGCCGACATGGATTTCCAGGCCCCGGCGCCCATCCTGGAAGCATTGCGCAGGCGGGTGGAGCACGGGGTCTTCGGCTACGCGACCCCGCCGCGAGAGCTCGTGCAGACCGTCGTGGCCCGGATGGAGGAAATGTACCGGTGGAAGATCGAGCCGTCGTGGATCGTATGGCTGCCGGGTGTCGTGCCGGCGCTGAATGTCGTGTGCCGAGCCTTTGGCGAGGACGGCGACGAGGTAGCGACGTTCACCCCCATCTACCCGCCGTTCCTGTCGGCTCCCGGGCTGTCGAGGAAAACCCTTAGGGCAATTCCTCTACGCCGGGAAGGAGGCCTGTACACGTTTGACGTCGAAAGATTCGAGAGAGAAATATCCGCACGGACCAGAATCCTGCTCCTATGCAATCCGCACAACCCGGTAGGCCGACGGTACGAGGCCGAAGAGATCCGACGAGTCGCCGAGATATGCGTCGCTCGCGACATCGTTCTGTGTTCCGATGAGATTCACTGCGACCTCATCCTCGACGGCCGGCCGCACATACCTGCCGCGACGCTCAGTCCTGAGGTCTCCGCGCACACCATCACACTGATGGCGCCGAGCAAGACCTTCAACATCCCGGGGCTCAACTGCGCCTTCGCCATCATTCAGAACAAGGAGCTTCGCGCGCAATTCCACAAGGCGAGGGAGGGATTCGTGCCGAGCACGAATGTGTTGGGCTATGCCGCGTGCCTGGCTGCCTTTCGCGATTGCGAGCCATGGCGGCTGGCGTTGATAGACTACTTGCGCAGCAACAAAGACCTTGTGCGCAAGTCCGTCAATGAAGAGATCCCCGGCCTATCCATGGACGACGTCCAGGCAACCTATCTGGCGTGGATCGATGCGAGAGAGCTGGGCGTGCCCAATCCTGCACGATTCCTTGAAGACTCGGGCGTGGCGGTATCGAACGGCGCAGACTTCCTCACCGAAGGCTTCGTACGGCTGAACTTCGGCTGCCCCCGCAAGATTCTGATCGAGGCCCTCGATCGAATCCGACGCGCCCTCCTGACGCTGCGCAATCGATAGACCTCTGCGACTCCACCGTGCCAGATTCCGGCTTGGCAGACAGACTATCACACCTGCTGTAACTCCATCATCCGCAGCCTGTGGCGGCCGTGAGTAGAAAACGGTAGCCAAAATAGGGCTTTCCCTCAGTTGACCGTCCGACCGTCAAATGTGATTGTGGATTCAGGTTGGTTGGAACGAGTTGTAAGTTGTTCCGGCCGCTCGTGGGAATTGGGAACAGTCTGGAAAGCTTCGGTGGCGTACGGAGACGAAAGGGGACGCCGATGCCGATCAAGTTGCCGGGAAAGGAGTGAGGGCAGGGGAGATTGCCTGCCGTAGTTCGTACCATCTTCACTGGGGGATGATTGCAGCCATACAAGCTATGGCTGGAGCAGATGCAGGCCGTTATGTCCGCACAGACGTCGCCCGATCAGGCGGGAGTACTGTGACCCCGCCCAGATTGCATTGCGGAAGTGGTTTACTTGTGTCCGGCTTCTGTTCGACAAAGTTCACCGAAGTCAGACTAAGCCGAAGAGACAAGGGTCGTAAAGCCGCTTTTTTCAGCGTGGTGGTTCCCAAGGTATCAGAATGCAGCGTGACCCCCGACATCGGTTCGGCGCGACAGAGATTGCGGGTCGAGTCTGAAGCACTCGACAGGCCGAAGCCGGGTGAAACGTCGGCTGCCGGCGGAGCCGGTGTCAACTGACTGCGGCGCAACCGACGAGGACGGAGTCTGCGTAGAGGAAATTGAAACGGAGCCAGAGGTCGTGGTCGCAATGGGTCGGGAGAAAAGTTGATGAGATGGATTTTTGGAGCAGGGAGCAAGCGTCTGTGTCTGCTGGTGTCGGCATGTCTCGCAGTCGGCATTCCGGCGGGCTGCGGACCACGGTATCAATGTACGAAGAACCTGCCCACCGGATCGCCGGTGGCGCCGCAAGTGACGCTGGGAGCGGGGGACGTTGTGGAGGTGCGGTTCTTCTACACGCCGGAACTCAACGTGTCCCAGACTGTACGGCCGGACGGGAAGATCGCCCTCCAACTGATCGGAGAGGTCTCCGTGCAGGACAAGTCGCCCGCGGATGTGCGGGAAGAGCTCCTCGGGCTGTATCGGCCGCACCTGAAGGAGCCGGACGTCGCCGTGGTCGTCCAATCCTTTTATCACCGCCGCGTCTACGTCGGCGGCGAAGTCTTCAAGCCGGGGGTGATCACGATGCCGGCCCAACTGACGGCGCTGGACGCGATCATGGAGGCCGGAGGCTTCCGTCTGCCCACAGCGGAGGTCGGCAGCGTGATCGTCGTGCGACGCCAGGACGACGTTCGCGTCGGCTACTGTATCAACCTGAAACCCGCCCTCAAGGGCGGGCAGACCCGTGCGTTCTACCTCGAACCGGAAGACATCGTGTACGTCCCGCAGACGCAGATCACGGAGATCGGGCAATGGGTCGATCAGCACATCAACAACCTGTTGCCGAAGACGGGCCTGGTCGTATTGGCCGACACAGGCGATACGACCATAGGCTACGATCTGCGATAGGAATGGGAGCACCTTCATGAAGTCGGAGCAGACTACTCAGGGCAGACAGCAGAAAGGAACGCTGCGCGATCTGTTATACGTGCTCTTCGGCCACAAGTGGAAGATCCTGATTTTCACGATCCTGTTGTTCAGCGCCGCCACGGCCACGACGTTTCTGCGGCCCAACATTTATCGATCGGAGGCCCAATTGCTGTTGCGGTTGGGACGGGAGAGCGTGGTCCTGGATCCGACGGCGTCCATCGGAGAGATCACTCACATCAACCGCTCCTACGACTGGGAGATCAATTCCGAGCTGCAGATTCTCAAGAGCCGCGACATCGCCGAGCGGGTGGTCGATGAATTGGGCGTGGAGGCTTTTCAGCAGAAGCAGGAGGCTGCGGCGTTCGATCCAAACAGCCTCGTGGCGTCAAAACCGGTCAACCAGACCCTGCAGACGGCGAAAGAGGTGCTCAACGCCATTGAGGCCGGTCCGGCAAAGCTGACCGCCCGCGTCGGACTGGCCCAGCCGCTGAGCGAGCGGGAAAAGGCGGTGCGCAAACTGCAGGACGGCCTCGAAGTCAAGGCGGTGCAGAACGCCAACGTGATCAATCTCGCCTACGAGGAGCAGAGCCCCATCTTCGCCGCGGATGTCCTGACCAAGTTCATCCAGGCGTATCTGGAGAAGCACCTGGCGGTATACTGCATCGCCGACTCCCAGCGATTCTTCGAGCAGCAGGTATCGGACTTGCGCACGAAGCTCGATGCGGCGGAAGGGAAGCTGGAGGCGATGAAGAATACGACGGGGATCAGCTCGCTGCCGGAGCAGCGCGCGGCCAAGGTCACCCTGATCGGCGACCTGGAACACGGCATAAGCACGGCTGAGGCCGAACTGACGGCTGCAAATGCCAAGATCGCCAAAATCAACGATCTGGTCGCGGGAATTCCCGACACGGTGATTGTCGAGGAAACCTCAGGCTTCTCCGATTACGGTGCGGACCTGATGCGGAGCAAACTGTACGAGCTGCGAATTGCGGAGAAGGACATCGAAGCGAAATACACGCCCGACAGCCGGCAGTTGGACATGATCCGAAAACAGATCAAGGAGGGAACAGACCTCCTGCAGAACGAGCAGTCCAAGCCCAATCGCACGGAAGTCAAGAAGGGAGTGAACGCCGCCTACCAGCAGATGCAGATGACGCTGCTCGCGGAGCAGTCGAACGTCTCAGGTCTCCAGAGCAAGCTCGCCACCATGCGGGCGCAGGCGGCGCAGGCCAAGGCCTCACTGCAAACGATGAACCAGGTGGAAACCCAGACAGGACAGCTCCAAAGGGAGATCACACTGCTGACCGAGAGCTACAACCGGTATGCCGGAAAGCTGGAGGAGGCCCGGATCGATCACGCGCTGAAGGCCGAGCGAATCTCGAACATCAGCGTTCTGCAGGCGGCGACGGTGCCCACCTCGCCCATCGGTCCGCAGAAGATTCTCCGGCTCGCGCTCGGGCTGCTCCTGGCGATCGTCGGAGGCGTGGGCTTCGCATTCCTGTGCGAGTACATGGACCACTCCATCAAGACGCCCGAGGACGTGCAGGAAAAACTTCAATTGCCCACCCTGGCCTCCATCCCGCGAGCGCGTCTGAACACCGTGTCTCCCGTGCTGAAGTCGAACGGATGGAAGAAGTTCGGGGTGGTCCCCGCGCAGGCCGGCCCGGTCCAGTGGGACATTCCCGCAAGCGTTCGACGCCACTACATGGCCCTTCGAGAACAGCTTCTGCTCGGCGCCAACGGGTCGGCGCCCGGCCATTATGTGGTTGGGGTGACGAGCAGTTCCCGCAGTGAAGGGGTCAGCACCGTGGCGGCGAACCTCGCCTCCGCCCTATCGGAGCAGGGCAACGGAACGACGCTCCTGGTGGATGCGAATACCCGCCACCCGTTCATCCATCGCATTTTCCGCACGAGGTTATCTCCGGGTCTGGTCGACGCACTGACGATCGATCGCGGGGACGGCCAGGAGAACACCGTGGTCCGCCGGACGACAAATTTGAGCATTCTGACGGCGGGCAGTATCGGCGGCTCATCGGCGAAGATCCCGCCATCCGACGACCTGGCCCATCTTCTCGACGCGGCCAGACAGAACTACCGATTCATCGTGGTAGATATGCCGGCCCTGGAGGAAGACAGCTCCGTCGCCCGGCTGGCCGCCTCGTGCGACGGAGTGGTCCTGGTCGTCGAGACGGAGCGGTTGCGATGGGAGAGCATCTCAAGAACCAAGCAACGGCTGACGCAGCACAACAGCAACGTGCTGGGCGTGCTCCTCAACAAGAGGCGGTTCCCAGTTCCGAACTGGGTCTATGCAGCGTTATGAGGGACGAGGAAGGAGTGAACGCGATGGCCGGAGAGCGGCAATTCAAGATCGTACGGGATTTCACCGCGCGCCTGATGAAGCTGGTACGAGGCACCGGATCGCCCGCCGCCCCCACGCTGCCGCGATTTTACGGTGCCGATCAGTTCCGGGCGGCCATCGAACGCGAGCAGGCCCGGGCTGAACGCAATGGCCATCAGGTCACTCTGGCAGTCATACCGGTGAACGGCCATTCCGACGGCAGGACGTCGCTGCCCCCCCACGTGATGGACGCTCTCACGGGCAGAATCCGCGTCATGGATGAGGCGGGATGGCTCGACGACGCCCGGATCGGCGTGCTCATGCCTTATACCTCCTGCCGGGGGGCTTGGTGCATGATCGACGATCTGTGCCGGATCGCGGAGGGAAGACTCTCGGCATCGGACTGCAGGGTCTATATCTACCCGTATGACCACCCGGCCGGAGACAACGGCGAACGCCCCTTGCAGGACGCCACGGGCACTTGTGCCGCCCAGCCTGCCCGCCTCCCGGAAGAACACCCTTTGGCCGCGATGTGCCTGAAGGATTGTCCGAGCGAGTCGAACAGGTCCGCCCGTCCTGTCGGCGACGGGCCCACAGGCGTGCCGCTGTGCGTGCATGCCCTCCAGCCCCACCCCAGAGACGGCCTTCCCACCCGGCAGCGGGCCCTGGACATCCTGTGCTCGGCCTTGGGGCTCATCGTGCTGGCGCCCGTATTCATCCTCGTGGCTCTGCTCATCAAGCTCGTGTCTCCCGGACCGGTGTTCTTCAAGCAAGAGAGGATCGGCCAGGGCGGCAAACCCTTCGTGTTGTGGAAGTTCCGGACGATGACAGCCGACGCGGACTGTTCCGTTCATCAGGGCCACGTCATCCAATTGATCCGGAGCACGGCGGAAAATACGGATGGGGCCGAGCCGATGACGAAGCTCGACAACGATCCCCGCATCATCCCCTTGGGCGGCCTGCTTCGCGGAGCCTGCATCGATGAGTTGCCGCAATTGATCAACGTGTTTCGAGGCCAGATGAGTCTTGTCGGGCCGCGCCCCGCCATTGCCTATGAGGTGAGTGAGTATCGGCCCTGGCAGAGGAGGCGTCTGGATGCCATGCCCGGCCTGACGGGCCTTTGGCAGGTCAGCGGCAAAAACAAGCTGACCTTCGACGAGATGGTGCGCCTCGACATCCGCTACAGCAGACAACAATCGCTATGGACAAACATCATGATTCTGCTCAGGACTCCTCGCGCGGTTGCCGGGGAGATCGCTGACCTTTGGGCCCGCTGCAGAATGCGGGTACGGGTGACGGAAAATGCTTGATATCGCGGTCATCGGTTGCGGCTACTGGGGCCCCAACCTCGTGAGGAATTTCAATGCGACGGTGGACGGCCGGGTGAGCGTGGTTTGTGATACCGACCCGGCCCGGCTGACGCACATGAAGAAGCTGTACCCGGGCATCGACGTGAGTCTGGACTTTGACGAGGTCCTCGGCCGCTCCGATGTGGATGCCGTGGCCATCGCCACTCCGACCCGTCTGCACCACTCCATGACTCTCAAGGCGCTCCGGTCCGGCCGGCACGTCCTCGTGGAAAAACCCCTCGCCGGTTCCACAAAGGAGTGCGAAGAACTGCTGGAAGCCGCCGACGACAAGGGTCTGGTCCTCATGGTCGGACATACCTTCATCTACTCGCCGACGGTCAGGAAGATCAAGGAGATCATCAGCCGGGGCGATCTGGGCGAACTCCAGTACGTCAGCTCGCGACGGCTGAACCTCGGCCTCTTTCAAACGGACATCAACGTGGCCTGGGACCTCGCGCCCCATGACATCTCCATCATTCTGTACATCCTCGGCGAGGTGCCCACCGCCGTCAACTGCCAGGGCAAAGCCCACGTGACACCGGGAATCGAAGACGTGACGAACATGACGCTGACGTTCGCGAACGGCGCCTTCGCCCTGATTCATAATAGCTGGCTGGATCCCAACAAGGTTCGGCAGATGACGTTCGTGGGCAAACGCCAAATGCTCGCGTATGACGACATCGAGCCCTTCGAGAAGATCCGGATCTACGACAAGCGGGTCGAGGTGCCTCCGCACTACGACTCCTTTGCCGAATTCCACTTCTCCTACCACCACGGGGACATGTACTCGCCCTGCGTGAAGCAGGTGGAGTCCCTCAGCATGGAGTGCCAGCACTTCGTGGATTGCATCAATACGGGCGCCAAGCCGGAGTCGAGCGGCTCGGAAGGCCTGCGGGTGGTGCAGGTCCTCGAAGCGGCATCGAAGTCACTCCACAACGGCGGCGCAAGGGTAGAGCTCGATCCAAGCTCTTATCCGGCTCAGCGACCGGGACCGCGGGCCGGCCAGACTTGATCGAAAGCCGATCACGCGAATCCTTTCGGAGGGGACCTGGTCGTTTGACAAGCCAAGGCAATCTGGCGAAGGGGGAGATATTGTGCGCCACGCAGGGAGCGCCGGGAAACTATTCATTGTGGTCTTCTTTGTGGGCCTCATGTATGCAGGGTATCGACTCGACGTCGCAAGGCATGAAGCGGACCTCTACAAAAAGGAGTTCGGGTATCGGACTCCCACCGTGGGCTTGCCAAACCGGGTGTTCCAGAGCCGCGCATGGCAAGGATGGCTGATCGATTCCGCCATTGCATTTACGGACGGCGCACACAACCTGGAGCCTTTTGACATCGACGGTGACAACGACCTGGAGCTGATCGCCGACTCCTTCCGGTCGGACAAGCTCATGATGTATGACCCCGTACAGGATTCACACAATCCACAACACTGGGCGAGATGCGTGATCGACTCCCGGGTCGGTGGCGGCTTCACCAGGTGCCCAGTGAGCGTGTATGCGAAGTCCTGGCTCAAGAAGATGCTGACGGAGAAATACATTGCCGGGGGGGTCCATTATACGGCGATATCCGATTTGAATGGCGACGGGAAAGCCGACCTGCTGGTCGCAGGCGATGAGATGCGCAACGACGTCGTCTGGTATGAAAGGGTGGATACTACCGGCGGCAAGCCTCTGTCGTGGCTGAAGCACGTCGCCTACCGGAACGATTCACACAGGACCTATCATGTGGAGGCGGGTGATATCGACGGCGACGGAGATCAGGACATCGTGTTCACCACGAAGACCGAGAACAGCCTGGGATGGCTGGAGAACCGGCGTATGCCGGGCGCTTGGCCGGTGACGATGGTGGATTCGAATTGTACCCGATGCTTCTATGCGAGGGTGGCCGATGTGGACCGGGACGGGCGGGGCGAGATCTTCGCGTCGCGGGATGATTCGCAGGGGGCCGGAGGAAGGCTGCATCTCTACAGGCATACGGGTAACCCGAAGAGCGTCAACGACTGGCGACGATATGACCTTACCCGCTGTCCGTCCGGCTGCGGGGTCAGCGTTTTCGTTCTCAAGGACATGGATGGCGACGGCAACCTCGATGTGGCCGCCGCAAGCATCCAAGGCGACGTCCTGGTGCTGAGAAATCCATACCCGGACGATGTGTTCCGTCGGTGGGACACGTGGTTCGTAAGAAAGGGCTTCACGAACAGGGCCCGCGATTTCCGGGAGATCGATGTGGGGGACATCGACCTCGACGGCGATCAGGACATCGTCGTGGCCGATGAGATGCGGAACGCGGTCCTGTGGTTCGAGAACCCCGGCGAGACGTTCTGTGGCGGCTGGAAGGAGCACGTCGTGGACCAATCCTCGCGATACCTCCGCTGGTGTCATTCCGTTCGACTGGGAGATATAGACAACGATGGCGACCTGGACATCGCCGTGGCGGCTGCCGCGAGCAACGTGTTCCTGCTGTACCTGAATCAGGCAATCTCGAACGGCGGCACCGCGGTCGCAGGCGTACCGTCGAATGCTGGGGAGAACAAATGACGAGCGGAGCCCACGTGCTTGGACGAGTCTACTCTCGGGCCGTGGCGGTGTGCTTTCGCAAATGCGAGCCCCTCTACTATCGCTGGGTTCGCCACTCGCCGATGATGCGAAGGAATCCAGGGGCCATGCCGCGCCTGCTCGGCGCCAGTTGCGATTCTGACGAGGTCGCCGCCGCCTGCCGTGAGCTGTTCCCTCACTCCGTTGAGGCCAAGGTCTATCAGGCGGATTTGATCTGCGACCACGTCTTCGATCTGCTGGGCAGCGGCCCAGTCAAGCTGAGTCCTCCAGGGCCGGCCTATCTCCCCATCGATTGGCACTGCGACTTTAAGAGCGGATACCGGTGGAGCCCGCACGAGTTCCATCGGCGCATTCAATACGGCCTGGCCGAGGGTGTAGACATCAAAGTCCCGTGGGAGTTGTCCCGGTTTCAGCATCTGAACGTCTTGGGACAGGCATACGTCCTGACCGGCAACGCCAAATACGCGACGGAGTTCGTCAGTCAAATCGACGACTGGATCGTGAGCAATCCGGTGGGATTCGGCGTCAACTGGAAGTGCACGATGGACGTGGCCATCCGGGCCGCGAGCTGGCTGATGGCTTCCGAGTACTTCCGTGCGGGCAAGGCTCTGACGGCCAACTTTCTGCGGCGATTTCATCGGAGTATCCACGAGCATGCCGGGTTCATCTTCCATCACCTGGAGCGCGGCCAGGTGACGACGAATCATTACCTGTCCGACATCGTCGGGTTGCTCTTCATCGCCGTATACTGCCCGTCCTTCCGGGAGAGCCGCAGGTGGCTCAGCTTCTGCGTCCGGGAATTGGCCCGGGAGATGAACACTCAGGTGTATCCCGACGGGTGCGATTTTGAATCCTCCACCTGCTATCATCGCCTGGTGCTTGAGTTATTCTTCTTCGCCGCCTGGCTTGTCGCGGTGAACGAAGGGGCGCCGGATCGCGACCGATACCGTCGGGCCGCCGAGCGGGTCCTCGGCTCCCCGTACGTCGAGAGACTCCATGCGATGTTCATCGCGGCCCTGCACTTGGTCAAGCCGAACGGACGAATGCCGCAGATCGGAGACAACGACTCGGGCCGATTTCAGGTATTCAGCCGCCGCGACGTGCTGGATATGCGATACCTTCTCCCATTGGGCGCCGTCTTCTTCGAGGAGCCGGGGCTCAAGGTGGATGAGTTCGGGTTCAGCGAGGACGCTCTGTGGATCTTCGGACGGCGGGGATATGACCTCTGGACGGGCCTGGACGGGCATTCTCTGGCGGATCTCGAAAGCAGGAGCTTTCCGGACGCGGGATGGTACGTCATGCGGCGCGGCTACGATTACTGCCTCGTGTCCTGCGGCCACAACGGCCCCCCCGGCAAGGGCGGCCACGCCCACAACGACAAGCTGAGCTTCGAGCTTGCGCTCGGCGGGCAGGACGTGGTGGTGGACCCGGGAACGTACGCGTACACATCGCACCCGCGGCTGCGGGACAAATTCCGGTCCACAGACTATCACAACACGGTCAAGGTGGACGGATACGAGCAGAACGAGCTTGCGGAGGGGGACGTTTTCAGTCTGCCGGACCGCGTGAACATCAAGAAGACACAACTGGTACAGACGGCCGGCCGCATCCGGTTCGAGGGCGAGATCCAGTACCCGGGGGTCGCGCACAGCCGGACGATCACTGCAGACGGCGAGTCGGGCACGTGGAGAATCGATGACCGCATCTGCTGCCCAGGATCGGCTGGGGCAAGGGTGCTGTATCATCTGTCGCCTGATGTGGCGGTGCACGGCACGCGCATCGTCGAGAAAAAGACCCGCAAACCCCTCGCCTCTATCGAGGTCCGGGGCGGCCGCCTGCAAGCGCATACCTATGATTACTCTCCGCAGTACGGCGTCCGTGTGGAGGCCGCGTGCCTGTGCATCCGAATCCCCGACCTGACCCATACAGCCGAGATCACGACAGTCTTCGCCGGGTGCGACGAAAGGCGGAGCAGACAGGCGCCGACACACCGGTATTCATTGGAGAGTCATGTCGATTTCTGTGATGTCGCGCCACACTCGCTGCGGCCGGCGCCGACGGCGGAGATCTGAAGATTCCTCGGGGCTGTTTTATGACAAGGCAAACGATCGTGAAGAAACTGCCGAGAACCATCCGGCAAATCCTGAAAACCGCTTACGGCACGATTCCTCCGCGGTTTCGGCTCGGCCGGGCATTCTGGGACACGTACAATTTTCTCCGGCAGTCTGAAGGGTGGGATTGTGTCAAGCTGCGCGAGTACCAGATGCGCGAGCTGGAGCGCCTCCTGGCCCACAGTTACGAGAACGTGCCGTATTATCGCCGCCTGTTCGACGAGCGAGGACTCAAGCCGGCGGACATCCAGTCGCTCTCCGATCTGAACAAGCTGCCCTACCTGTGCAAGGACCAGATTCGAAAAGAGCCCCAGGCGTTTGTCGCCCGCAACCGGCGGGTCGAGCGGCTGCAGCAGCGCACGACGACCGGCACATCGGGCGAGCCGCTCCAGTTCTACGTCGATTACGACGAGTTGCAGCGGGAGTGGGCCTTCGCCTGCCACCAGTGGAGCCGCGTCGGGTATGTGCCGGGCGATGCCCGTGCCGAGCTGATCGGACGGCGCATCGATGGCCCGAAACCATACTTTTGGGACCCCATCCTGCGGGCCCTTCGTCTGTCGCCGATCCTGCAGGAGAAGGACACGGTTTGCCTGTACCTCGACCTGATGCAATCCTATGGGATCAGGTTTCTCTACGGGTATCCGAGCACGATTACGAATCTCGCCTCGCTGATAAGACGGTACGGCGTGCGCGTGGGCGTCAAGCTGACCGCGGTGCTATTTGCCTCTGAGACGCTCTACCCGTGGCAGAGAACGGTTGCCCGGGAGGTGTTCGACTGTCACACCTACAGCTTCTACGGGCTGGCCGAACACGTGGTGATCGCCGGCGAATGTGAAGCGAGCCAGGCCTATCATTGTGTGCCCCAGTATGGCATCACCGAAGTAGACCCGCAAACGGGCGAGATCGCCGGCACCGGCTTTTTGAACCATGCCAGTCCATTCATTCGGTACAGGACCGCTGATGTGGCTGCCCTGCCAGCCGGCTCAGGCTGCCTGGCGTGCGGGAGACAGTACTACCCTGTGGTGCCGGACATCGAGGGCAGACTGCAGGACTTCGTCCGCACGCCCGACGGCTCCTCTTTCAACGCCTGCACCCTGACGTTCCCCTTCAAGGAACGCAAGACGATCGGCCGCGTTCAACTCGTGCAGGAAACCCTGGACCGGGTGATCCTTCGAGCCGCACCGCTTGGCGGAAATCATACGCCTCAGTTCCAGGACGAGCTCGCCGTCGCACACGATATCTTGCAGCAGATTCTGGGACGCGACGTCAGCGTCAAAGATGAGATCATCCCCCCGGACGAGAGCGCAGGGTCCGGGAAGTTCCGCTTCATCGTGTCTCGTCTCTCCAGCAGCCTTCGATGTTATGACAGAAACAAAGCCGTGTGATGGACCGGATGGCCCACGCCGCAATCTATCGGCCGGAGCCTGGCATCAGGAAATGATCGGAGGGGAAACATGCTTGAATTAGTAGCGGTAGGTGATATCTCCCTGGCGTGTGCGGAAGGATGTGATCCTTTTGAGGGCGTCGCTCGCTATCTGAGGGCAGGCGACATTGTGTTCGGCAATCTCGAAACCGGCCTCTGCGATCCAGGTGCCGAGGTAGAGAAGGAGATCGTCCTGCGGGCCGGCCCCGGAATGGCCGTGTATCTGCATCGTGCCGGCTTTACCATTCTCAATGTCGCCAACAACCATGCGCTTGACCTCGGTCCGGCCGGCCTGAGCCAGACGCTCGCAAACCTGCGCGAACACAACATCCGGTTCGTGGGCGCCGGCAGCCGATTGTCGGCCAGGCAGCATGAAATCGTCGAGCGCAATGGGCTGAGAATAGGCTTCCTGGGGTATTACGAAACCGGCCGTGCCTATTCGCTATACCACGATTTCATCAACCGTATCGACCCGGATACCATCCTGAGGCAACTGCAAAGCCTCAGGCAGCAATGCAGCGTGGCGGTAGTTTCGCTCCACTGGGGTATCGAGTATGCCCGTTATCCCTCCCCCGCCCAGATCGAGCTGGCGCATGCCCTCATCGAAGGCGGCGCCACGCTGGTGCTCGGCCACCATCCGCTCGTGGTCCAGGGAATCGAGGAATACAAATCGGGCCTGATCGCATATTCACTCGGGAGTTTCCAGTTCAGACCCAGGAGAGAGGAGGCACGCCGCTCGTTCATCCTTCGCGTCGGAATCGGCGCCCGAGGGGTGGAGCAGTACAAGCTGATTCCCGTGCGGATTGACGAAGAGAACCGCCCGCGTATGGTGTGCAGCGAAGCCAGGCGAGAGATGCTGCGATTTGTGGAGCAGCTCTCCGGGCCCGTCCGGCAGGGCCGAGTCACCGAGCGATG
>Ga0315296_10002716_pt1 | contig 14951 bp, 22 predicted proteins | sample YL17G14_18_MG_FD_203921 | JGI IMG/M metagenome (GOLD analysis project Ga0315296, IMG submission 203921) | Sediment microbial communities from Yellowstone Lake, YNP, Wyoming, USA - YL17G14_18 | ecosystem: Environmental > Aquatic > Freshwater > Lake > Sediment | place: USA: Wyoming | collected... | reverse complement strand
CGCCAATTTGTGATACCAATCAAACCGGCGCTAATTGCACAGACGCATCTACATGTCCTTCTTGCCCGACTCAGCCAAAGTGTGGATGCAGTCCATATGGCGCGCCAATTTGTGATACCAACCAAACCGGCGCTAATTGCACAGACGCATCTACATGTCCTTCTTGCCCTAGTAATTTGCCTCCTTACGCAGAGAATTTAATATCGGGCCTGGATAGTCCCTGCACAGGGATACAGGGCGCTGGTATATCTCATTTTGTGTGGAAATATGGAGATGTAGAAGGAGATACCGAAAAGAAATTTATATTGCAGATAGATGACAGCGAAGATTTTTCTTCTCCAGAGGTTTTTAGAACTTATGACAACCTTTCTTATCCTGCCGGAGCCTTAAACGAACAAACGGTTTTAGTGAAGGCAATTCCTACAATACCTTTCGGCGATTATCTTAACTACAATGTTTTTTACTATTGGCGAGTGATGGTTCAGGAAAACGGGACAAACCTGTATTCTGATTGGACTTATTACGACAGAGCCAATGGCACGACAAACCCTGATTTAAAAACAACATTTATGATGACCGGCCATCCGGCCCCCAGCCCTATATTTACATTTTCGCCGCCAAATCCAATTCCCGGCCAGGCAGTTGATTTCACAGATTTATCCGTTTGCTATGATAACAACGGACCTTACCTCTGTAAAAACATAACCCCCAGCACCTGTGTTGGCGGCAGCAATAATTGCTATACTTGGAATTTTGGAGATGGCAGTTCTCTTGACCACACCATTCCTGACCCCGCCATAGTAACTCATTCTTACGTTGCGACAGGGACATATTCATCGTATTTGAAGGTTTGCGATGAGCTCTACTGCTGCAGCGTCCCCAAAAATATTCCGGTAAGAACTGCCGGTGCTAAAGAAACGCCGAATTGGAAAGAGATATCGCCGTTTTAAGAGAAACACAAAAAACAACACCCGGTGTTTATATTTTTCAACACCGGGTGTTGTTTTTATTGTAAAGTATTGTAAAAAATTAGATTATCTGTTAAACTAATAAATAGTTTTTAATATTTAATATTTTTATGGCAGTTCCAAGACACAAACATACAAGGTCAAGCGTAGGCCAGCGCAGAATGCATTTGTATATAACAAAGGCGGCTTTGACTATTTGTCCTAAATGCAAAAAACCAGTTTTACCGCACACGGTTTGCAAGAACTGCGGATATTACAAAGGAAGGGAAGTTATTAATGTTTTAGCTGAGCTTACTAAAAAAGAAAGGAAAGTAAGGGAAAAAGAAATAAAAGCCGCAGAAAAAGAACAGAAAAAAGAAAGTCCGCTAACAATGGAAGAACTATCAAAAAAGTAAAATTATGGCTTCACGTCATCTTTCAAGAAGTATTGTAATGCAAAGTTTATATGAGTGGGATTTTTACGGTAGAAAAGGCGTTCTAAAAGAAATTGCTGCCAGAAACATTAAAGATTTCGGTCCCGGGCTTGAAGATTTAGATTTTATCTGGAGTTTGATAGATGGCATTATAGAACATATTTCAAAAATAGATAAGATTATTGAAAAGGCAGCCCCGGAATGGCCGATACCGCAGATTCCGATAATTGACAGAAATGTTTTAAGAATCGGGCTTTACGAGCTTTTATACGCAAACAAAGAAGAAGTTCCGCCTAAAGTAGCCATAAACGAAGCTATAGAATTGGCAAAAACCTTTTCCGGCCAAACGTCAGGAAAATTCGTTAATGGCGTCTTAGGCACAGTTTACAAACAAATAGAAGAAAAAATTGATTTATCGGGTTAAATAATTTTAAATTTTCTTGTATTTCTATGTTTTATTTCGTTTATATTCTGCAATTTAATAATAGTAAAAAATTATACAAAGGTTATACAAAAAATTTAAAATTAAGACTTGAGCAGCATAAAGAAGGAAAAGTAGAATATACAAAAAATAAAGGTCCATTCAAATTAGTTTATTTTGAGGGTTGTTTGAATCAACAAGATGCAACCCATCGTGAAAAATATTTTAAAACATACTTGGGCAGGATGTTTCTTAAAAATAGGCTCAAGTCTTATTTAACCCGATGAAGGATTTTTTTATACTAGAAAAAAAATTAGGATTAAAGTTTAAAAACAAAGACTTTTTAATTCAGGCATTCGTACACAGGTCTTTTTTGAACGAGAATCCGGATTTTCATTTAGACCATAATGAGAGACTGGAATTTTTAGGCGACGCAGTTATAGAATTGATTGTAACCGAGGAGCTTTACAAGCAGTATCCTGAAAAACCGGAAGGAGAGTTAACTAACTGGAGGGCAGCCTTAGTTAATGCTAAGATGCTCACTAGTGTTGCAGAAGAGTTGGGTTTTAATGATTTTCTTTTGCTTTCACGGGGCGAAGCCAAAGAGGGCGGCAAGGCGCGAGCCTATATCTTAGCTAATACCTTTGAGGCATTAGTTGGGGCTATTTATTTAGATTCGGGTTACGAGCCGGCAGACAGATTTATTAAAAAAGAGCTGATTTCAAAGCTTCCGGAAATTATTAAAGACAAGCTTTATGAAGATGCAAAGTCGCAGTTTCAGGAAGAGGCGCAGGAAAAGATGGGCGTTACCCCCGATTATAAAGTAATAAAAGAATCAGGCCCTGACCACCAAAAAAAGTTCATAGTGGGAGTTTATCTTGAAAATGAGCTGGTGGCTGAGGGAGAGGGCTCGTCAAAACAAGAAGCAGAAGAAGCAGCAGCAAAATTGGCGCTGGAAGTAAAAAACTGGAATAATAAGTAAAATTAAAATTAAAATATAATGTTAACGATTCGCTTAACGAGAAAAGGTAAAAAGAACCAGCCATTTTTCAGGGTGGTGGTTATTGACAAGAGAAGTTCATCTAAAGGCGGCAGAGCCGTTGAGGTTTTGGGCTATGTAGACCCATTAACCAAAAGAAACAATTTGAAAAAAGAAAGAATCTTGTATTGGTTGTCAAAGGGAGCTAAACCATCTGATACAATACACAATCTTTTGGTTTCAGAAAAAATTATAGACGCAAAGAAAATACACGTTTCAAAAATAAGTAAAAAAACAAAGGAAGCGGCGGCAAAATCAGCAGCTGTTCCAGCGGCAACGCCAGAACCAGCACCGGTAGTTCAGCCAGAGCCCGAAAAACCAGCAGAACAAGCGCCAGAATTAGCTCCGGCTCCCGAGGAGAAGTTAGTTGAAGCTCCAAAAGACCTGCCCGCGCAGGCGGGAGAAGTAAAACCAGCAGAACAGCCACAGACATAATCCAAAAATTGAAAAAAGTTTAATACTTTGTTAATATAAAATATATTTTTAATATATTATTTATGCCAAATTTAAACTGGTCGGAATTACAATTATTAGAATCGTCAATTATCAACAGCGTTCCTTCGGTGTCAGGCGTGTATAGGTTATCATATAAATCAGCGGATGGTCCATATTATGTTTTTTATGTTGGACAGGCAGATAATCTTAAAGAAAGATTAATGCAACACTTAAATGGCACAAACACAAACTCCTGTGTGGCGACCTATATTAAGAATCTAAAATGCTATTTTGTTTATACCGCCATAAGTGAAACAAACTTAAAAAAAGATACCGAGCGGACTATTTATGACCACTTTAAGCCAAAGTGTAATATTCAATTACCAGAGGGAAATCGTATAGATATAAATTATAATTAAAATTATGACTCTAGGTATTGCCTTATTCGCAAAAGATAATACAGCAATAATAGCTTCCGACAAAAGAATAACAGGAGGAACTACTTTTATGTCTACCCACGGCGACTTTGCAGAAAAAATACATAAAATTACTGACAGATGTGCCCTTACTCTTGCTGGAGACGCAGGAATAGGCGCTTCAATAATCGATTTGTTTCTCCAAAAAATTAAAATAGAATTAACTGCACAGAATGTTCAAGATATTCCTATTAAAGAAGTGGCTGAAATTTTTAGGAGCGTTGCTGTCGAAAATTATGAAAAATGGTTTGGGCAAATGTCTATAAAGGATTGGGTGGATAATATAAAAAATGAAGTGATTCCATTTTTTAGAGTTTTATTAGTGGGATTTGATAAAAGCGAAAGCGGAGAATTAAAAAGAGGTAAAATTTTAGATTTATCATCTCATAATAGATTTGCCCCTTCTGAAATAACAATAAATTTTGCTGCTATCGGAGTACCCAATATCGCCCAATATCTTCTCTACCGATTTTATAAGGAGAAACAAGATGAAATTGCAATAGCGAGTTTAGCAGCTTTTTGCATTCAAGAAACAAGTTCTCAAGACGGTAGTGTTGGAGAACAGTTTCAAATTGCTAGTTTTTCTGATAAAAAACCATTTAGGTTTTATTCAAATATAGAAATCGAAGAGATAAGACAACGATGCAGCGAATTAAAAACCGAATTAGAGATTGCATTATTTCCTTCTCAAAAAGTTAGCGAAGAAATTCCAGCCGTAATTCCAGAGGCAAAGCCAGCGGAACCCCAAGAATCACAAAAAGAAGAAATAAAGCCGGCTGAAACACAGTCAGCTGCATAGGTGTTTGACAAGTTCTATTAAAAGAATATAATACAGATAGTAATCAGAAAGGTCGATTACGAATAACGATTAAATGATTCAGGAAATTATGGCAAAAGAAAATGATAAAGAATTTCTTGAGTACATTGTCAAAGAGTTAGTTGATAATCCTAAAGACGTCAAAGTTGACAGAAAAGTTGACGAAATGGGAGTTTTGCTTTCTTTGAAAGTAAACCCTGAGGATATGGGCCAAATAATCGGCCGAGAAGGATCAACTGCCAAGGCAATCAGGAACTTAGTCCGAATTGTCGGATTAAAGAACCACGCCAGAGTGAACCTCAAAATTGAGGAACCAGAAGGCGGTCGTGCTCCAAGAGCTGAGAGAAAAGAAGTCTCAGAAGAAATCGAAAACATCAGTTTATAATTTTACAGATTTCCGAGAACGGTGCTATCATATAGGTAGTACCGTTTTCGTTTTTATTAACATATGATTAAATTTGATATTATTACAATTTTTCCAGACATTTTTAAGTCCTATTTGGGCGAGAGTTTGATTGCAAGGGCGCAAAAAAAGAAGTTTATAAAAATAAACGTGCACGATTTGAGAAAATGGGCAAAAGGAATTCACAAACAAGTTGACGATAGGCCGTTTGGCGGGGGATTGGGAATGGTGTTAAAAGTAGAACCGATTTACAAAGCAGTAAAACAAATAAAGAAAAACAGAAAAACGAAAGTAATACTTTTTACTCCGCGCGGAAAGAAGTTTAATCAGCAAATAGCGTATAAACTAAGCAAATCAGACCAGATCATTTTTATTTGCGGAAGATACGAGGGGGTTGACGAAAGGGTAGCAAAAAATATAGCAGATATGGAATTATCAATAGGGGACTACGATTTAATGGGCGGCGAGTTGCCGGCAATGGTGGCAATAGAAACAATTTCAAGATTAGTTCCCGGAGTTTTGGGAAAACCCCAATTATTGAAAGAGAGAATAACTAAAACCGGCGGATTTTTAGAATATGCGCAATACACCCGCCCTGAAATATTCAGGGCGAGGCTCGCCAAAGGCGGCAAGGCCATAGAGTGGAAAGTTCCTAAACTTTTGCTTTCCGGCAACCACAAAAAAATAAATGAGTGGAAAAAATCTCACGGCAAAGTCATTGAATAGCGGTTGAATAAGTGCTATAATTAGACAAAGCTAATAGATTATAATATGGTTACTTTGTCTAAAAATTTAATAAAAAATCTTTACCATAAAGAAAAATTAAGCACCATCGAAATAGCTAAAAAGTTGAAAACTACCACGTGGACTATATTGGGTTTTATGATAAGGAATAATATTTCCAGAAGGACTTTTAGGGAAGCAAATAAAATTTGTTTTGAAAATAAGCCATTGACTTTTTCTTTGAAGCCGCGGTTGTCCGAAAGGGATAAAAAATTAAAAATGGCAGGAGCGTTTCTTTATTGGGCTGAAGGCGCTAAAGCCAATGGAAAAAATTGTAGTGTCGATTTTGCCAATAGTAATCCCGAAATGATTAGAATATTTGTCAGATTTTTGAGAGAAATTTGCGGAGTTGATGAAAAAAGATTAAGAGTTTTTTTATACTGTTATGCAGACCAAGATGTTGAAAATATTAAAGATTACTGGTATAAGTTAACTAATATTCCTAAAAGCCAATTTTCAAAACCTTATGTAAAAAATGATTTTTTACCAGAAAAAAGCGGAAAAATGAAATATGGGTTAGCCCATATAAGATATGCCGATAAAAAATTGCTTTATCAAATAGACAATTGGATTAAAGAATATTGTCAAAAGATATAAAATTATGGGTAGATGGCGGAGCAGCAAACGCACGGCTCTGTAAAAGCCGCGGCCACTGGCCTTCGTAGGTGCAAGTCCTACTCTACCCACAGAATAAGCCGATGTAGCTCAGTGGCAGAGCAACTCCATGGTAAGGAGTAGGTCGCCAGTTCAATCCTGGCCATCGGCTCACATTGCGCAGGAATAAGGATATTTTTCAACGCGCCTGCCCACGGCCAACCCGAATTGAAAAATATCCTCATTCCTGCTTCATAAAAATTAAAAATTAAAAATATGCCGGCAAAAAAACCATTTATCAAAATGCAGTGCAGTGTTTGTAAAAAAGTAAATTATTTTACAAAAAAATCCAAAGAGGCAATAGAAAAAAAATTAGAGCTGTCAAAATTCTGCAAGTGGTGCAGAAAACACACACCGCATAAAGAGGGTCGCAAGTGACTATATGCCTCTTCTTAAGTTTGAAGAGGTGATTCATTCATAGTCGATAATTAACGGGCTTTGCCCGTTTTTTTTTGTTTAGGGGCTGGAGGTTCAAATAAAGAATTATCACTAATGCATAGGTTCAGTATAGAATGTGTAGATTTATATGATAAATTTAAGGGTAAATGTATAGATTTGACAATAGGTTGAATAGATTTAGATAACATGATAAAGTAATAATAAGGATATATTTTATGGAAAACAATGGAAAAGAAGATTTAATACCGATAAGTGAGGCGGCAGAATTACTGGGAGTTTCTATTATGACACTACGCCGCTGGGATGAAAGCGGTAGACTTTCTTCGATTAGAGAGGGAGAGGGTGGTCATCGATATTACCGCAGGAAAGATATAGAGGTTTTTCTTAATGATTTATTTAAACTTGCAAACGACTGGGTCGTCTCACAAGCAGAGTTTCCTGATAATTTTTATTGTCAGACCAGCGGAGTTTTTCTTGCTCGTATAACAAAAATGGAGGGATTAATGATGCAGAATAAAGATGCCAAAGATTTATTTTCTTTGCTTGTATCCATAGCCGGTGAAATAGGTAATAATTCTTACGACCATAATCTTGGGCAATGGCCTGATGTCCCGGGTATATTTTTTGGATTTGATTTAAATAAAAAGCAGATAGTTTTAGCCGATAGAGGAGTGGGTATTTTAGAAACATTAAAAAGAGTAAAGCTAGGACTTAAAAATCATAATGAAGCTTTAGAGGTAGCGTTTACTGAAATTATTTCCGGCAGAGAGCCGGAATCCAGAGGAAACGGTTTAAAATACGTTAGAAATGTCATATCTAAAAATCCTATTAATTTACTTTTTCAGACTGGTGATGCAAAATTAATATTAAATGGCAATAGTTCAAATTTAAATATAGAAAATGTAAAACAAAATATTAGAGGATGTTTAGCTCTAATATCTTATTAAAAATATGATTATAGAATTAAAAAAATTTGGAACCACGCTTATCTCTCGCCAAACAGGAAAAGAGGCGTCTTTAGCATCCCAGCCGCTTTTAAAAGACGTAAAAGAAGATGAAATAGTCGAAGTAGATTTCGATGGTGTACTAACTTTCTCTCCATCATGGGGAGCTGAATTTTTAACTCCATTGTTAAACACATACGGAGATAGATTGGTTTTGAAGAATACAAACAATCCTTCAGTTAAGGCTACTTTAGAAATATTGCAGACCACTATCGGCAAGCAATTCAAAATATCTAATTAAAAATCATTATATTTGTAAATCAACTAAACCCGAGTAAAATCGGGTTTTTGGTTGCATTTTTGTTGTGAAACAGGCAAAATGAGATATAAAGATAATTAAAGTATGGAAACTAAAATATAAAGAATATTAAAAATGTTAAGGATAGAAAAAGAGTTTATCTTATAGCAAGAGACGGTAATAAAATTATCGGTAATACCAGCATTGAACAGGACAGATATAGAAGTAATCACATAGGACATTTTGGCATTGCAATTGCGCGAGGATATAGAGGGATAGGATTAGGCAAGTATTTAATGTTCGGAATTATAGAATTAGCAAAAAAAGAATTTAATCCTAAACTGAAAATCATTCAATTGAGGGTTTATATTAACAATAAGTCGGCAATAAATTTGTATAAAAAGATGGGATTTAAAATAGTGGCAAAAATGCCAAAACAGATTCAATTTAAGGGCAAACTGATTGATGAATTTATAATGCTAAAATATTTATAAAATTATGACAATTGAGATTGAATTTCGCGGGCCATTAACAAAAAACAAATTTCAAGAACTTTTAAACTTTTTTCAAAAAGAGGCTGATTTTGTTAAGAGAATGAAAAGGAAAACATTCGTTTTTTTTATGAAAGACAAAACTCTAGACCTAAAAGTAAGAACAACAGAAGGTATCCCCGAAATTGTTCTTAAAAAAGGTTTTTGGGGAGCCAGAAAGAGAGAGGAAATAATTCTGCCTCTCAGGGTCGGAGCAAATTCGACAAAGTCAGCTTTAAGGATTTTAGGTTTGCTTGGTCATACCAAGGGAATAATTGCCATTAGGGATAATTATATTTTTAATTATAAAAATATTGAATTTTCCCTAGTTAAGTGTCCTAAAAATTATTATTTTTATGAAGCCGAATTGATCAATAATAGAAAGATAAAAAATCCCGAAGAACATATTAAAGAAGTTTTAAAGTCATTAAACCTTAAAGCGTGGTCTGAAAAAGAAGTCTACGAATTTATGATGTATTGCAAAAAAAATATTGATGAACATTTTGAGTATAAAAAATTTTAAAAATATGAGTGCTAAAATTTTAAAAGTAAAGCCATTTCAGGAAACATTATATTATAGCTATTGCGGGCCCGCTGCCCTAAAGATACTGTTTAATTATTACGGAATAGATAAAACAGAAAAAGAACTGGCTAAAATGGCTGGATGGAATAAAGTTTTGGGCATAGATGACAGGGGGATGAAAAAAGCAGCCGAGAAACTGGGTTTTAGGGTTATTATAAAAAATAGCAGTAGTTATAAAGATATTCAAAACTGGTTAAATAAAGGTGTTCCAGTTATTGTTAATTGGTTCACAAGAGGCAGAAACGATTATCCAGAATCAGAAACAGCGGATGGACATTATTCGGTTGTAGCTGGCTTAGATGATAAATTTATTTATCTTCAAGATCCAGAGATAGGGAAGATGAGAAAAATTAAAAGATGTGACTTTATGAGAGTATGGTTTGACTTCAAGGGTGATTATATAAAGCCAAATGAGTTAATTATTAGGCAGATTATCGCGATATATCAATAGGTGATAAATTGTTGTGCAATATAATTAAGCCCGAGTTTGTAATTCGGGTTTTTGGTTGACTCTTCACCTTTTAACGAAAGGTGAAGAGTTGAAAAATTGTGTCTATTGTGGTATTTTGTACTTAATGGGGGCGTGGTGAAATGGTATCATAGGAATCTCCAAAATTTCTGTTTCAGGTTCAAATCCTGACGCCCCTGCCATGTAATAAATTTTATAATGCCAACTAAAACAGTCGTAAAAAAAAATAAAATTAGTAACAAAGCTTATTTTAGAAGCGAAAGAGTTGTAATATATAAAAATGATATTTTAAAAATTAATTCAATACCAATAATTGAATCATTCGCAAAAACTAAAATTGATTATTCGTGGTCTTTTTCCGATAAAACGAGAAAAGATACTGCTTATATCACTCATGGTTATCACCGCTATCCCGCAAAATTTATCCCCCAAATTGTTTCTCGTTTGGTAGAAAAATACACAAAAGAGGGTGATTTTGTCGTTGATCCTTTTGGCGGTTGTGGAACAACGCTTGTTGAGTCAAAAGTAATGAGAAGGCCATCAGTTGGAGTTGATATAAACCCTGTAGCTGTTTTAATTACAAAGGCAAAAATTACTCCGATTGACCCTAAAAAAATTGAGAAAACATCAGCCGCGCTAAAAGCAAAACTGGACACATACAACAAAGACACAAAAGTAAAAGCCCCCGAACACGAAAGAATTGATTACTGGTTTAAACCAGAAGAAAAGAAAAAACTCGCTTTTATTTTTACTGAAATTTCAAAACTGAAAGATCAAAATATTAGAGATTTTTTCTTTTGCGGATTTTCAAATATTCTAAAAAATTGTTCAATATGGTTACAAAAAAGCAACAAGCCAACGAGAGATTTTGAAAAAACACCATCGGACCCAATTAGAATTTTTTACAGACAAATAAAAATGATGTTGCGGGGCAATGAGCGATTTTTTAATTTGTTATCAGAAAAAGGTTATTTAAAAATCCCGTGCAAAGTGATATGCACAGACGCTAGAAAAATTCCAGCAAAAGATAATAGTGTTGATTTAATTGTTACTTCGCCACCTTATGTCACTTCTTATGAATACGCAGACTTGCATCAATTGACTGCATTGTGGCTGGAATATACCAAAGATTTATGTGATTTTCGTAAAAGATTTATTGGCACTTCTTATAATAATAAAAAAAAATTAGTTTTAAACAGCACGCTTGCCGAAAAAATAAGAAATGATTTATTAAAAAAAGATAAAAAAATCGCGGAAGAAGTTTCAACTTATTTTAGCGAAATGAACCAGGTTTTTGTTGAAATGAAACGGATATTAAAAAGGGGTGGAAAAACTTGTATCGTTGTTGGAAATACAAAGTTAAAAGATGTTAGCATATTAAACGCTGAAGTTTTTACTGAACAACTAAAAAATTTAGGATTAAAGATCGTTGATATTATTAAAAGAGAGATTCCATCTAAAAATTTACCATCTAATAGGGATAAAAAGACAGGCCGATTTGCGAGCATAAATAATAAAAATAAAATTTCTGTTTATCCAACAGAATATATATTAGTAATGCAAAAATAATTTATGACAACAAAAGATATAATAGATTTATACGAAAAATACCAGAGAAAGTATGGCAAAGATGCGTATAAGCATATTTCCGCCCTTCTAATTGAAGCGAAAGCGATTCACTATCAGGATTTTCTAAAACATCCAACCCCAAAAAACGACCACGAGCAATCGTGGAAAGGATTTAAGGGCAATGCGCTTGAAAGATTAATAGACCACATTTTGAAAGAGCAAATTATTGCATTAGGATTAAAAATAGTAACGGGTAAAAAATTTGAAAGAACATATCCTGAGAATTTAACCGCAGAACTACAAAATGTTAAAAGAAATTTATCTATTGATTTTGGTAAATTTGGTTTTCATGTACCAGATGTCGATCTTGTGGTGTTTAATCCGACAACTTTTCGGGTCATTGCTGTTTTGTCTAGCAAATCAACATTGCGAGAAAGAATAGCACAATCGGGATATTGGAATATAAAAATAAAAAACTATAATCTTACAAAACACATCAAAGTATTTTTTGTGAGTCCCGACGAGGACGGAGATTTCTCCGATGGCGAAGGTGTCGGAATTGGTAAAAGTAGAGCGATTGTAGAAGTTGATTTAGACGGTGCATATGTTATGACCGAACAACCTGTCAGGGAAAGTCAAAAAGTTAAAACTTTCGACAAATTTATTGATGATTTGAAAAAATTATTAAAATAAAAAATATGGAGTATCTTCTTTTTGTAAAATTTAATAGCGGTTTGATGCATAACGCTATTCATAAAACCTTAAGGAATGTTTTAGAAAGCGTGAAGCAACTTATTTACGACGAAGGACTAAGTGCTAAAAGAGAAAGTTTGCCTACTGTTAGTAAGATAAAAAAGCATCTGAATAAATATGATGACTATTTCGGGCAATTCACAAATGGTATATGGTATCATATTCAGCCACAAAATGTGTTTGAGATTGTAAAATAAATATATGGCAAAGGAGCTTATTTTAGAGTCTACTACTCTTTGGGATCATCCAACCCAAAATTATGGTGATAAACCGCACGGAAATAATAAATATAATGGAGTCACGCCAGCTTTTGTGATTTGGAATTTATTGCAAAGATATACAAAAGATGGTGACTTGGTTGTTGACCCGATGGTCGGTAGTGGAACGGTAATTGATGTAGCAAAGGAATTAAACAGAAAAGTGATTGGATACGATTTGAATATTGTCCGCCCAGACGTTATTAAAAATGATTCTCGGAAAATCCCACTCAAAGATAATTCTGTAGATTTCGTTTTTATTGATTCGCCTTATTCTGACAACATAAATTATTCTGATAATAAAGAATGTATTGGTAAAATTTCTTGCGAGAAAACAGAATTTTATGATGAATTAGAAAAAGTTGCTTTTGAAATTGCAAGAATTTTAAAACCAGGAAAAGTAATGGGTTGGGTTATTGCCGACCAATGGATTAAAAGAAAATTTACTCCGACAGGTTTTTTAATGTGGCAAAGATTAGAAAAATATTTTGAGCCGATTGATATTGTTTGTTTGACAAGGCACAATCAAACCTCAAATACAGATGTTTGGCATAATAGAGCGAGGCAGTATAATTTTTATTTGAGAGGTTTTAAATATTTATTTATAATGAGAAAAAAAGTTAAAGTAGTATAATTTTTATGTTAAAGATCAAATTATGCAAGGTAAAACACATAAAAATTTAAATTTCTCTGTTAACGACCTGATTTTGTTTTGCATACATTCTATAAGCTCTAACAACGAGCAGTGCAGTTTTGAACGTTTGGTTAAAGAATCTTTTACCTTGTTTCCGGAGACATTGAAGTTTGAGAGGTATCCAATTTGGCCGGATTCCCGGAAATTAGACAGGCCGTTGCGCGCCTTAAGAAATGAAAAACTGATAATAGGCGACCCAAAGACAATATTTATGCTTACTAAAAAAGGAGAGAAAAAAGCTTCAAATATTTTCAGGGCTCTAAGACAAGGAAAGCTTCTATGAACTTGGTAGACGATTTAATAAAAGAAGGGTGGTTGAAGACAGATAGTATTATTGCGGCTTTTAGAAAAATAAAACGGGAGGACTTTGTTCCGGAAGATATAAAAAACTTGGCAGAATTAAATGAAGCCCTGCCGATTGGTTTTGCCCAGACGATTTCGCAGCCATTAACAGTTGCTTTTATGTTGGAATTGTTGCAACCCAAAGAAGGAGATAAAGTTTTAGATGTAGGCGCGGGTTCCGGCTGGACAGCAGCGCTTTTAGCTGAGATTGTCGGCCAAAAAGGGAAAGTGGTTGCCATAGAAGTGATTTTAAAGCTAAAAGAATTTGGCGAGAAAAATGTTGCTAAATATGGTTTTATAGATAAAAAGATCGTTGAATTTATCTGCGCCGATGGTTCAAAGGGGTTTCAAAAATATTCGCCCTATGATAAAATATTGGTGTCGGCCGCGAGCTCTTCGGGCATCCCGGGAGAATTAAAAAAACAACTGAAAATTGAAGGCAAATTAGTCTGCCCTATTGGGAATTCAATTTGGCTATTTATTAAAAAAAATGAAAAAGAGTTTGAAAAAAAAGAATATCCTGGATTTGTTTTTGTCCCGCTGGTTTAAAGCTCAAGACTTTTCTAAAATAGAGACAAAAACCCTTAAAAAAATTACATCAGTAATCGGTATTTTGTTGTTTGTAGCATTTTCATTTGCTTTTTTTGAAATATATATACCCATAAATCCCATATCTCATGAAACAATTACCTATACAGTGCCAAAAGGGTGGGGGAATGATGATATCGCCAGAGACTTAGACAGATTGGGGATAATCAGGAGCAATTATTTTTTCAGGCTTTATGTGCTAGCTTCTTTGCAGCATTCAAGCCTGCAGGCAGGCAGGTATAATCTGTCGCCGAGAATGTCCGCTTATCAGATTGTCAAAAAAATGGTTCAGGGAGATGTGATAAGGGAAAAGCTTGTAATTCTTGAGGGTCAGACCGCTGAAGATGTGGGTAAATATTTAGAATCAAAAGGAATCTGCAAGAAAGATGATTTTCTCCAGCTGACAAATAAAAATCATATCAATGAGTTCGATTTTCTTTTAGACAAGCCAAAAGGCGCCGGTTTAGAGGGTTATCTTTTCCCGGATACATACGAAATTTCAGAAGGGGAGACTTGCGAGGACATTTTAGACATTATCCTTGTCAATTTTGGCAAAAAACTGACGTCTGAATTGCACGCCGAAATCGTGAAGCAGAAAAAAACCATTTTTGAAATAATAACAATGGCTTCCTTAATTGAAAAAGAGGTGAAAACCCTGGACGATAAAAAAATTGTCTCCGGCATTTTTTGGAAAAGGATAGATATCAGTATGCCCTTGCAGTCATGCGCAACTATTAATTACATCACAGGAAAAAGTGACCCTGGGGCAGCGATAAAAGACACAAAAATTGATTCTCCGTATAACACATATAAATATTATGGCTTGCCCAAAGGCCCCATTTCAAACCCTGGAATAGATTCAATTTTAGCTGCAATTTATCCTAAGAAAACGCAGTATCTGTTTTATCTTTCCGGCGTCAATGGCGAGACCATTTTCAGCAAAACTGCAGAGGAGCACAACGTAGCCAAGGCAAAGTATTTGAAGTAACTCTGCACAAGATGAGATACATAGGTAACACCCCTGTTTTACCAAAATCTGGTAAAATTAGGACAAATGTTTAACCTACTCATCAAAATGCAACAGATATTTGTATACAAGGGCGTGTTAGGAATACA
>Ga0315296_10002715_pt1 | contig 14955 bp, 13 predicted proteins | sample YL17G14_18_MG_FD_203921 | JGI IMG/M metagenome (GOLD analysis project Ga0315296, IMG submission 203921) | Sediment microbial communities from Yellowstone Lake, YNP, Wyoming, USA - YL17G14_18 | ecosystem: Environmental > Aquatic > Freshwater > Lake > Sediment | place: USA: Wyoming | collected... | reverse complement strand
TCCGAACTGGTTTTCAGGCGAGACGCGGATTACGGTCGCATAGGATGCCATGACTAACACGACTTGGAGGGCGAGAATTGTAAAGAAAAGAGGAGTCGCGCAACGTTTCACCTTAGACAATAAGGGCCCTCGCTTTATCCCGTAATCGAGTTTTCCTCTTCGCCACTTGACAATCCCCCAGCAGAAGACAACGTAGTAGATGAGCATGGGAATCAATGCACCAGACACATCGTAAGTGTAGCCCAGCAACAGTGGCAATCCTACTGCTGCGAACAGTGCAATAACTAGGTCTGGTCTTCCCGGCCGAAATGATGGCCGCACCATTTCAGTGCTGCTCAACCTCTCACCGCCTAGCATGCGATGTCGCCACTTTATAGATGTCTCTGTGCGGTCGGATCCAGTCAGTGCACTTATATCGTGGCATACCGCGTAAATTCCGCTAGGTGTTGCTCATATGGATAGGAGCAGGTACCATCGACTGATGTTTCTCATTGCGGCAATCTGGAACTGGGTTCTAGCCGTCGTCTTCTTAGTGCTCCCAAGGATCAATATCAACTACTTCCTGCTAGGCGGTTATACAATCCCTCCGACCCTAATCTGGTTCGACTGCTTCATGGGCGAGGTCTTTGCTTTCGGAATCGGATTCTACCTTGTGAGTCTCAGTATTAAGGAGAACCACGGTCTCATCGCGATTGCTATCTTCGAGAAACTATGGGTTTTCGTAATGGGTCTCTACTACTTCCTCATAGCACAGGCTACTGCCACGCTGCTCCTGATAGTCAGCGGCGACCTTCTTTTCGGTCTACTCTTTCTTGAGAATCTCTTGGCTGTTCGCAAGATGTGATGATTCTCAGAGAATCGATAGCCTATTACTAGTACTCGGCGATCACGTCTAGGGCAATACTGTCGGCGTGGTCTCCGATTCTTTCAAGATTCCTCACCGTTTCAACGAAAATCGTGTCGGCCTTTGGGTTGCACACACCGGCTTCCATTCGTGAAATGTGGCCTGCTTTGAGTTCTCTCTCCATTGCGTCTATTTGCTCTTCGAGTCTCTCAGTCTGCCTCGCTAGGTCTGCGTTCTTGGTCTTCAACGACTGAACTGCGGTTGAATACGCTTCCTCAGCAAGATCGAACATGCGATTGAGGTCGGATACTCCTGTATCTGAGAATGTTATGTCTCTATTCACTCGCTCTGAGGCGAATTCTGCAATGTTGGAGGCGAGATCGCCGACTCTCCTGATGTCTACGATCACAGCGAGGAGCTTCGTTCGCCAGAGGATGCTGCTGTCATTAAGGTGATCGTCTTTGATTTTGTCTAGGAATCGTTCTGTTGCGCGGCAGTTCTCTTCCACTTCGCGATCCAGCTTCATCACGCGTTGGGCATTCTGCAGATTTCGGTCGAGCAGTGCCATGCGACTCAGCTGAATCATCTGAATCGTGATATCGGCCGTTCTAGTCAATTCATGCTCAGCCTCAAGAAGCGCTGCTTGCGGATAGTGCAACATCTCGTCATCAAACATGTGCTTACCTATGATTTCGCCTGGCTTGTCTGGTATGATTATTTCACAGAGCCTGACAAGCCCGCCTACGACCGGGATGAGTGCTAAGCTGACAATCACGTTGAAGATAGTATGGGCATTCGCTATCTGCCTTGGTAGATCACTAGCAGTCAGTGCAACAACATTTGCGTATGGAGCAAGAAACGGGAAAAACAGAGTTACGCCCACGATGTTTATGAGGGCTTGTGCGAGTGCAGTTCTTTTTGCAGGAGATGTTGCACCTATTCCCGCGAACAGTTCGAAGAATGTTGTCCCAATATTCGCACCAAGTACTAGCGCGATTCCTGCGGGAAGACTAACCAACCCGCTTCTGCCGAGTGCGATTACGAGGCTGACTGTTCCCGCGCTGCTATTCGTAATTCCTGCGAGAATGGCACCCACCAGTATTCCGACGAGGGGATTTGTGCCGAATGAGCTCATTGTATCAACAAAGACAGGGCTTGATGCGAGAGGGGCGGCACCCTGCTTAATGAAATCCATACCTAGGAACATAAGACCTAGACTGAATACCACGTCTCCGATGAGTTTGGTTCTCTCCTTTCTTGAGAATGCACGAACGAAGAAACCAGTGGCAATCAATGGCCAATAGGCCATACCTACTTCGAATGCGACTATCTGTGCAACTACTGTCGTTCCTATCTCAGAGCCAAGCATAATGTTTACAGACTGCCTGAAGGTCATAATCCCTGCATTCACAAAACCTATCAGAGTTAGGACAGTAATGCTTGAGCTTTGAGTCATGATCGTCGCGGCAGTACCTGCGAACATGCCCTTCACAGGGTTGTTTGATACTTTCTCCAGAATCCTCGTGACGCGAGCGCCAGAGACCTTCCCTAGGGTCTCTCTAAGCCTGTACATCGCAAACATGAAGAGGGCCAGACCGCCCATGATATTGAAGACGAGCGGCAGTGCGCCCCAAATGCTAAGCGCGATGTCAATGATTTGCATCTTAGCACGAAGGGTCCCGAGGTCCTACATAAGAAAGTTGTGGGGCGCACCGTTCTACAATTCCTGCCTCTATGAAGATGTGGCAGTCTTCGACTGGGCCACTTCTCATACCGTGACAGTGCAACTGTCCAAGCGGCACACCAAGTGAACAAGACTGTAGGCGAAAGCTCGAAGGGTTGCTAACAGCTGCTCAGAAGTTGGACAATCTTGGACATCTCCAGATAGGAGATTATAATGACCGGCTCTGGATCATTTCCTGAGGCCAACCTGACACGAAAACTTGCCTCAAGGAGTGTGACCCCAGTGCCGTTTCTGGGAGGACAAGAACTCCTGTGTCCAACTTTGTCCAACCTACAATGAACGGTTCTCACCTGCTGAAAGTAAGCAATAGTCGAATAGCTGTCGCTATCCAGAGGAATTCAGAGGGTAATTCTAAGCCGTCAGGTCGGCTCATATTCATAGCAGATCTGATGGGTCGACCCCTCTGGATAACGCCTTCTGAGTCATCCAGTCCTCTCTTGATGCCGGAGGGGTGGTTCTTTCGGTGGGATTCCTTGAGACCAGGCCGAGAGCACCTTCTTGGCATGCGATCGAGCAGACACCGCAACCAACGCAGAGACCTGTATCTACCTTGCACGTACCATCGTTGGTATTCAAGGCGTGGAACTGACATCTGGCCTCGCACTTCCCGCACCCGATGCAGGATTCCTCGTCCACATTGGCAACGAAATTCGACTTTAGGAAGGCGTGGGGCTGATTCCACTTGACAACTCCCCTCAGCATGACACAACAACAGGTACAGCAGTTGCATATGTATGGCTGACCCTGCTGGACATTCATCGAGCAGTGGATGAGTCCCGCTTCTTCGGCCTTGCGCAGAACAGCGATAGCACCCTCTATTGTGATAGGCTTGGTGACGGTCTCATTGTCGAAAGCATGTTCCTTATTCTGAGACAGGAGAATACATACCGAGGTCGGGTACTTGCAGGACTCGCCCGATACCTGTCTTTGTTTCTTGCACATGCAGTCTCTTAATCCCCAAGACTTCGCGCCTTTGATCATCGCTTCGGCGATCTCGAAGGGGTACACTTCGAGCTCGGGGCGAATTGCACGATTAATCGGTATCACCTTGAAAAGTGCAGGTGCAGCATCGAACAGCCCCCGGCCCCCACATTTGTTGAAGTAGTCCTCGGTAAGTCGGGCAAACTTCTTGTCCATTCTCTTGAGCTGGTTCTCCCAGATGCCCCCGATGAAGACGATTAGAGCGTACCGTCTGCCTGTGCTCGAATCCCAAGCCCGAATCTGGCCCTTCTTTGCCATCGCCTCGAGCCGCTCTCGTAGGTTTCCGGGCTGCAATCCGAGTCGACCTGCCAGCTCTTCCGCGGTTTCGCCTCTGAGTTTCATTTGACTAGCAATCTCGGCTTCTTCAGGGGTGAAAATCCACTGGAGTACTCTCAGATGGGCTCCATCCTCCACTGGAGGAAATCCAAGCGGTATCTTGTTCAATCTAGCCGCTAGTCGCTCGTAGACATTGGTTGCCAATGCTCAGACTTGCCTCGTTTCCTGAAGCACCAAACGACCCTATATTCTCTTGCCGACCGGTTTCATTGCATTACCGTTCATTGTAAGTTGGACAAAGTTGGACACAGGAGTTCTTGTCCTCCCAGAAACGGCACTGGGGTCACACTCCTTGAGGCAAGTTTTCGTGTCAGGTTGGCCTCAGGAAATGATCCAGAGCCGGTCATTATAATCTCCTATCTGGAGATGTCCAAGATTGTCCAACTTCTGAGCAGCTGTTAGCAACCCTGCTCCGCTCGTGACGAAGGTGATTCCTCTGGAGCGTGTCGCAGAGGATGGATTTGAGCTGCTAACTAGTCCGGGCAGCTCAGACGTGAAAGTACTTGTACAGATATGAAAGGAGAAGATGTTGCGATGGCAAACAGAATGTTGCTGGGCAGTGACCAGTACCTGAACGAATTTCAGAAGAAACTCAATGCTGACAAAGAATATGCGGAATTGGCAAAGGCAGTCGACGACTCGTATACTTTGGTGCTGCAAGCAGAGCCGGAAAAGGGCGTCGCTGAAACTATCATAGCCGGCTTCGTGATAAAGGCCGGCAAGATGACCGGGATGTGGAAGGGCGAACGCGAGACGTCTTTCATACTCAGTGCACCTTATGGTGTGTGGGTCGACATACTGCTAGGGAAGATTGGAGCCAACAGAGCCTTCATCACACGGAAATTGAAGATAGTCGGTAACATGCCGCGGCTCCTCAAGACGGCCAAAGCCACAGACAAGCTTGTCGAACTGCTAAGGACTGTGCCGACATCGTTTCATGGTAAGTATGCTGACCAGTCGTTTGGCTAGTTCAAGCACGTTGGAGTCGTCTCTGTCGGCCCAGTTGTTACTGCTCTTGGAGCCTAGCCAGCAGAGATGCACCAATGATTACCATGACGGTTCCAAGCCAGAAGAACAGTGGCTGGCTTAAGGTCTGCCCAAAGACCTGAAGCCCTGTGACTATCGGTATCAGATTCATAGTGATTTGCATGAATGGAACGACATTCACTCCTCTTCCCCTTTTGAATGCCTCTTGGGTGGTTAGAATGCCGAATGCGGTCCCGAGAAGCGTACCTATGAGCCCGAAGGTGAACATCAGGAGTGCGGCACTGTGAGAGAGGTCTTCCAGAGAAACAGTCAAGACCTGCATGCATATTGAAACGGCTGCATAGCATGTTCCAGACAACAGGCCTAGAGTGACCAGTCGCGTTTTCACGACTACAACAGAGACCGTCGTAAGCAGAGCTGATATGGCCAGAATGCTCCCCATCAGAAGCCAGAGCATAACGGATGACTGAGGATTTAGTACCGATTGTTGGGTGATGTTTCCAGTGACTCCTCCTAGGCCGGTGCTAATCATGCCCAAGACCAGAAGTAACACCCCGGCAGTTTCAATCGGCTTGAGCTTCTCTCCCAAGACCCATACTAGGCCAATGACAAGAACGATAATGCCCGAGTTGCTGAGAGGCTGTGCTAGAGTCACACCAATCATGCCTAGGGCGAATATGAAGAAGGGCCAAACAAGCACGGTTTGCATCAGGATTCCTAACACCCAAATTGGGTCTCTAACGAAGATGCCTATGTCAGAAATCCGCGTCCTGTCGCGTTGAGACCTCAAATTGATCTGACGCTTCTGAAGAACGATGCCGAGGTTGTTGATTGCTGCTCCAGTCAGCATCGACAGTACTCCTAGAATCATCTCGGCCATGCTACAAAGCATAGTCATGAGGTGGTATTATCATTTTGCAGTTCTCAAAGTAAGCTTCTGTCTGTCGTCACACAAGTTTGCGGTGCTTAACGTTGATTGCGATTGACGATACTTCGTCTTTTCTGCGATTGAATGCTGCCCGAATAGAAAGCGAGGGACACAATCTTTGTGATGACCCATCCGGAAGAGTTAATCGGGCCCGGTAGACCCCGTCCTTGCTACATCATTTGTCCATGACAGACCTACGACGGGACAGTATTCGCGAGAGGTCACAAACATGCGCACAGATCCTTACGAGCGGCTTGCTGACGTGCTTGACAAGATACCGAACAGTTTTGCACACACCAAGTCTGGTGCTCATCTGAGGATGCTCAAGTGGCTCTTCACTACTGAAGAGGCTGATCTTGCAGGTCGAATGAAGCTAAAGGGCGAGACCACGGCGGAGCTCGCAACCCGACTGGGACTGAACGAGAAGGATCTGAAAAGGCGACTTGAGAAAATGGCCGAGAAGGGTCAGATACGCGCATGGACATCTAGGTCGGGGCGGCGCTATGCCCTGATGCCATTCGCAGTGGGCATCTACGAAGAACAGCTTGGCAGAATGGACAAGACATTTGCTCAGCTGGTTGAGGACTATTTCAGGGAAGGAAGAGGGTCCGGACTATATGACACAGAGCCTCCAATCTTCAGGGTCATTCCTGTCAACCGGGCAGTGCACTCGGAGCTTGAGATCTACCCGTATGAGATTGCAGAGGACATGATTGAAACCTCTAAGTCATGGGGTGTACGCGAGTGTATCTGTAAGAAACAACAGGGATTGCTTGGCAAGCCATGCAAGTACCCGTCATCAGTCTGTATCATCTTGTCGCCCAAAATGGAAAACGCGTTCGATGAAGACCCTCTCACAAAAACCATCACCAAAGGAGAGGCATTAGTGACTCTGCGGAGGGCAGAAGAGGCAGGGCTTGTTCACTGTGCACAGAACATGCAGAAGGGCCATTTCTACATCTGCAATTGCTGCACATGTTGTTGCGCTATTCTGAGGGCTGTTGCACAGTGGGAAATGCCCTACGCACTTGTCAAGTCTGACTACGTGGCGACCGTGGATAGCGAGTTGTGCGCGGGTTGTGGTACTTGCGAAAACCGGTGTCAGTTTGGTGCTTTGAAGGTTGTCGATGACATCAGCCGTGTCAACGCTGAGCGATGTATCGGATGTGGTGTTTGTTCAATCACTTGTCCTCAGAATGCTCTGACTTTGAAAATGAGGGACCCTGCCAAACGCAAGGTTCCACCTGAAACACTCATGGATTGGATGGTTGAGAAAGCAAAGTCCCGCGGCGTGAACCCGTCCGAATTGCTGTGAGTCGGCCGCGGCGGTAGTTGTCATCTCTCTCCATATGGTTTATGAGCTGTGAAGATGAGTGCCGGTCAGAGAAGACATTCTGCGGCAAAGGAGCGCCAAGAGTGGACCATGACAAGACGACGCACCAGAAAATACATTCCGCATCTAGCAAGGTTCAGTTTTAGGCCCACATATGACTGGACAATCGAAGAGGCAAGCGAGCTCTACGCGGCGGCGGGACCCGTATCGCCCAGCATACAGCTTGATCAAGTGCTCTTTGAAGACTGTGTAAGTGGCATGGCGCGTCTTCCAGACGAATGTGTTGACTTAGTTGTGGCCGATCCTCCTTTCGGCATCGACTTCGATGGGAAGAGCACTGCCTACAATCGGGATAGCGGCTACGTCCTCGGGGGTTACGAAGAAATACAGGGCTCATATGATGACTTCACGCGCAAATGGATGCAAGAGATACCCAGAATCCTCAGGCCCGACGGCTCTGCCTATGTCTTCAGTGGCTGGACCAACCTTGAGGCGGTGCTCAGAGCTGGCCGAGAGACCGGGCTCAGCCTCCTGAACCATGTCATTTGGCACTATCCCTTCGGGGTCTACACGAGAAAGCGGCTTGTGACGAGCCATTATCACATCCTCCTTTTCGTGAAAGATCCGCGTGGCTATTTCTTCAACAAGTTCGAGCATTATCCCGAAGACGTATGGCGGATCAAACGCCCATATCGGATAGGCCAGGCCAAGAATGGGACACGCCTTCCACTCAAGGTCGTGTGCAGATGTGTTGACTTCTCGTCTATGCCAGGCGACATTGTAATGGACCCATTCATGGGGAATGGAACTACGGCTGTGGCAGCAAAATCAAACTGGAGGCACTTTATTGGCTTCGAAATCAATGAACAGCTGAAGCCGATCATCGAGAATGAGCTTCAGAACATCAGACCAGGTGAGTCGTACCGGCCATACAGCGGAAGACTACCGACGACGGAAGAGTTGGCAAGAATGTACCCCAAGGCTCACAAAGAGTTCCTCAGAGGTCCGAACGGTGACGGACAATCATCAACCCATTCCTTTGATTGACGCGTTGACATGTATTCCTCTCCTCGATTCCTAGGTGACATAAGCATGGATGAGTACGGACGACTGCTGCTACAGGGTCCAGAGCACGACCGGCTCATTGATTCAGTGGGCTATCGGGATGTGTTCGATAGGGAGTCGGGCGCTGAGCTAGCAGGTTGGGAGCTTCGGCTTCAGAAGGAGTTTCGCGAGAGAGTAAGTGGCCGGATGTACCGCTATAGAGGGTTCGTTCATCATACTCGCCAAGTCTCTCTCATGATGCTCACACCAAGTCCTTGGCTATTGGGAGGAGTGTTTGTTTATCTTCATCAAGGACAGGAGATACCATCGGACGGAGCATTCGTAGAGGTTGCCGGTCGTACGATTGCCGTCCCAACTGATCTTCGGCACTCCCAAAACCTCGTGAGAGCAATAACAGCGGAGAGCCTGAACGTTCTGTCAACTGAGACGCCGCCCGGAATCTCTCCTCCGCTCACACTCAAGGACTTGTCAGACATGCTGTTTGAACATGTCGGGATGGCTGAGGCAAGCAAAGGAGCATTCGCGCGGCTCTTTGTCTCAAGCCCTCCGTACCAAGAGGCAGTAGGCGGTCTCACGATGGGAGTTCAGGCTCTAGCCTCCGAATCTCAGATTAAGAAGTTCCTCACTCATATCCGGAAGATCCTTCCTCCGACGTTCAGGACCAGACGCAGTTCGCACCGAAGTGTGAATGGCATAGACGTGACGCTGCCAAGGCTGTGGCGTTTGGAGATTGGTCGCACGCCCGAGCCGAGAATGGAAGCGATATGTGTGAAGCGAGTGGATCCGCTTGGCTACAGAGAGCTTTCCCTTGGGGCGCTAACGGATGAGAGAACCGCGGCATTTCCAGATATTCCACTTGCGATTGCTTCCGGAGACTTCTGGATTGAGGAGACAGATAGTTCGCAGCTAATGCTCCCGATTCTCAAATCTGCTATCACCTATCAGCTGCTCACGCCGATGGTTAGCGCGAGGGTTATTGACTCTACAACAATGCACATCGTTTCTCGTCTGGAATTCCTGAGGGACAGTTACAGCCTAAACAATTCTGCTCTGGCAAGAGGAGGAATTCTTGATGCGGATGCGATGGGACGGCCTCTCAGTGCACTTAGACTCGCGAGATCCACTGCACGAGCAGAATGGAGTGACAAGGTCAGCGGTCCTCAACTGAAGCACGCTTGGGATCAAATCCTAGAACCAGCCCTCAAGGAGTTCATTGAGATTGCAGAGCTGAAAACCGCCGTAGAACGAGAATGGGGTTCAGAAGCCAGGGCTGACAGGTTCAACACAAAGGTACTCAGAGCGCTGAAGGCTCTGGACACTGGTTCGCATGGGTCTCTGGGACCGACTTTAGATGAGATTGTCGGAGAGGCGGGCGTTGAGAAACATGTCGCTGCTGAAAGCTTAATGAAAATGAAAGACGCGGGGGTCATCTACGAGCCGCGATCTGGCCATTACAGGCTTGTATGATGGGTATCGTATTGACGACCCGCTATCGCAGTGTCTAACGGAGGAGTTTCTTGAGGCTCTCTGGTTCTTCGCCTTCTTCAACGAGTATTATCTTCTGGGCTCCGACCCGTTCTGCATCGTATTTGCGTGCTATAATCGTCGCATCGAATTTCTCGCGCGCACTTGCCTTCTTGCCGCGCCAGACGTAGATGTTATCCCATGTGTCTAAGATGAAGACATCGTCGGTCTTGAGCGAGTCACGCTTCCACGGCATTTCAGTGTAGTAGGTCTGTCCCTTAACACTGGAAATCCGCCAGAGCTTGTACTCATGTTTCTGAAGTTGCACCTTTCTGAGTATACTTGCTGTATCTTCGTCTGTGAGTTGGAAGTTCTTGAAGAGTGCTTTGAATGCAGGGGGTTCATTACCGCCTTCAATGCGTACCAGCTGAGCTTGGCCCTTGCGTGCTGTGTCCCTGAAGACGGCCTCAGCCGCAGCCAAGAACTGTTCGTCTGCTGTGGACTTTGGTCCAATCCACATGTACACTGTGAGGCCACCATCAACTAGGTAGCAGTCTCCTCTTCCAAATGACCCGGGCTCGGGCACATTGACAAGTTTGCCCTTTTGAATGTGGTAAACTGTTGTTGTTCCAAGCATGAACTAGGATGATGCAGGCATCGTAGTTAAGTTATACTCCTACGAATTACACCGTGCACTAGGTTCAACTAGCGCCAAATGTGGTGACTATTGCATGCCCGAGCTGCCCGAGCTGGAGGTAATCGCGGCCAGACTTACAGAATCTCTCGTTGGCGAGAAGATTCAGAGTGTTTTGGTCCATAACCACATAGTGATTCACGGAGGCACCGCGGACGAGTTTGCAGAGAAAGCGAATGGTAGGTCGTTTCTTGCTTTCAGTGCGGACGGGAAGTTCTTGATTATGAATCTCACCGATTCACTTGAGATCGTGATTAACCCAATGCTGACAGGTAGGTTCAGATTGTCAGAAGAGCGGAAGCCATCCAAGAAGTCTGACGTTTTCTCAATTGAAACACAGAAACGCATCCTAAACTACATTGACAGGAAACTGATGAGCCGCGTCTACATTGTGCCAGAGGGGGATGAACACAAAGTAGCAGGTTTCGAAGGTAGGGGTCCCTCCGCCCTCGATCCCACATTAACGCTCGAGAACTTTAGAACACGTGTTCCAAGATTCCAAGGCCAAATCAAAAACGTGTTGCAGAACCAGCGATTAGTAAAGGGAATCGGCAACGCATATGCCGACGAAATCCTGCTCTATGCGGGTCTGCTGCCATTTAGGAGACGGAGTTCTCTAAGTGAGGCTGAGGTAGATCGGCTTTACAGCGCCATGACGAATGTCCTTGGTCGCTACCGCGAAATGCTGTCGACACGTAATCTTGAGGAACTGGGACCAGAGAAGCGCGATTTTCTGATGATTCACGGCAAAGGCGGCGGAATATGTCCGCTCTGTGGGGGTCGCATATCAGAAATCACTGCAAACCGGTTCAAAACCAGCTACTGCCAGAGCTGCCAGAAATGAGATTCAAGGCGATACGCTAATCAATGGGCTGGGTTATTCACGTCGGTCATCACTGACTAGAGCTGAGATTCGATGGACAAGTGGGAAGAAAGTTTCCTCCGGGAGATTGTGGAGCTGGACACGAACAGTGAGCAAAAGAAGAACTACGTTGAGTGCGCCAAGGCAATAGCGAAATACTGCGAGGAAGCGGGTCTTCGCGTCGATATGTTTGACGCAAAGCCAGGGGGCGTGTCACAGCCGAACGTGGTCGCGACACTTGATGCCAGAGCCAAGCAGACACTCCTGCTTTGTGTGCACTATGACGTGGTACCCGCTGGTGATACTGCCGCTTGGAAAAAGCCGCCTTTCAAGCTCACAGTTGAAGGCGACAAAGCGTACGGCCGCGGTGTAACCGATAACAAGGGCAACATTGTCGCGGCGGTGAGTGCTGCAAAGGAACTGGTTAAGAAGCGCAGCTCGAAGGTCAACTGGAAGATACTGATCTCGCCAAACGAAGAGATTGGTGGAGAGTGGGGAATCGACTACTTGATGAATGGTCCGCCGAAGATCAGGGGTGACTTCGCCCTTGTTGTTGATTCTGGTCCTGCCGTTGTGAGTGTAGGTGCGAGCGGTGTTCTCGCAGGCATGATTACTGTCCACGGGACACAGGGACATGCGGGCTATCCCTTCGCTTTCAACAATGCTATCCACATGTCTATCCCTCTTCTCAATGTAATGCTTGACTACATCGATGTTCGCGGGAAAGTTGAGTCAAAGCTGCCTGCGCCGCCCGGCAGCCCCCACAAGAACCTCTGGGGACGATTCTCGATGACCGTATACAACGCCGGTACGAAGACCAACATTATTCCGGGTAAAGCAGAGATTTCTTTCGACTGCCGGCTAATCCCTGAGGAGAAGCCCGATGATATCGCAAGGGATTTGGAACGATTCTTCGAAAAGGCGAAGGAAGAAACCGGTGTCGAGGCTTCCTTGGAGTTCAAGACCAAGGCCAGCGGCTGGGGTTCAGACCCCAACAACAAGTACGTGAAGGCTTGGCTCGCCGCTGTGAAAGAGACAGTCGGTGGAGACATCCCAATGGCCGCAGATCTTGGCGGAAATGATGGACATTACTTCGTATCGGTGGGAATTCCAACGGCGTGTTTCGGCACAATTGCTGATGATACCCACTTTCACGGAATCGACGAATTCATGCGCCTTTCTGATTACGAGAAGGTCAAGAAGGCCCTCATCTGTTTCACTGAGAAGTGGAAATGAATGACTGACCTGAGCAATCTCCAGATTGGAACCCCCGGGCCATTCCTGCCTCCGTGGGAAAACGCAGTGAAGAACGCTCGCCTGATTGACTCCTTAGGCTACGACAGTATGGCCTTCCCGGACCACTTTGCAGGCTTTGTCCCTGAAAGCATCTGGACACCCGACATAACTCCCTTGGCTCTCATTCAACCGTCTCCTCATACGTACTACGAGATGAGTACGATAATGGCCGCTTGCGCTGCCGTGACAGAGAGAGTCAAGCTCATTTCCTCTGTCACTGAGCCAATCAGGCGAAACCCTGTTCTGATAGCACAAACATTCCTGACGCTTGACCATGTGAGCGGGGGTAGGACCATACTGGGGATTGGTGCAGGCGAGATTGAGAATATCGCGCCTTACGGCCTAGACTACTCAGGTCAAGTGGGCAGGTTTAGAGAGGCGCTTGAAATCATCAAGCGAATCTGGGTCACTCAAGAGCCATTCGACTATGAAGGCCGGTTCTACAAGCTGAAGGGTGCCGTCATGTCTCTGCGTCCTGCAATGCAGGATCAGCCCCCACCGATATGGATCGCTGCGCATGGTCCGAAAATGCTTGCACTCGCAGCGGAGTTCGGCGATGGTTGGATTCCTACGGTGCTTCGTCCTGCTGACTATGGTCAGAGTCTCAGGAAAATTCTAGGTGAAAGGAAGAAGCTCGGAAAGACCGGTCCTTTCACTGCAGCTCTATGGAACTGGTGTATTCTCGATGATGACCAATCGGAATGCGACCGCATGATGAACACTCCTCTCGCTAGGGCATTTGCATTACTCTATCCATCAAGCGAATGGAAGAGGCTAGGATACAAGCATCCGTTTGGCAAAGACTTCTACTCACTTCGGGACTATATCCCCATGCGCTATGAGCGGGATACGGTCCTGAAGGCCATGGAGCAAGTACCAGACGCAGTGCTACGCGAGTTCTACATGTGCGGAGGTGCTGATGACATGATCAAGAATCTTGAGGAATATGTCAGACAGGGACTTCAGCACATTATCCTCTGGAACAGCACGGGCATGTTTGACCTTGACAAGACGCGGTCTTCATACAAGGTAATGAAAGAGGTTCTCGCATACGTCAAGGGCTAGTATCGTCATTGTTACGAAGAACCCAAACAAGCTGCTTGAGATACAGCCGCTTTTTGAGAAGCGCGGAATCAAGACAGAGACTTCTCCAATCGAGAAAACGGAGGTCAGGTCGGACGATGTCGTTGTCGTTGCACTCGAAGCTGCAAAGGCCGCCTATGGTGTTCTCAAGCGCCCACTTGTTGTTGATGATACAGGGCTGTACATACACTCACTGAACGAATTTCCCGGAGCATACGCAGCATTTGTTCAGAAGGCGATTGGCAACTCTGGCATTCTCAGGTTAATGGAGGGTATGACAGACCGGACAGCTATCTTCATCACCGCGGCAGCTTATGCCGACGGCAAAAAGTTCGAAACATTTGTTGGTGAAATGCCGGGACGAATCGCGTTTGCTGCCTCCGGGGAAGGCGGATTCGGCTATGACCCGATCTTCGTCTGTGAGGGCGAAACTCGTACTTATGCCGAGATGAGTTTTGCAGAGAAGGTTGCAGTCTCGCACCGGACCAAGGCGTTCAGTTTGTTCCTTGACTGGTACGACCGCGTTCGTTAACAACGCTTAAGACAGGGGCCCATAGTTCCTTCCAGTTGGTGCTCCTGTTGTCTGTTAGCGAGAAAACAGTGAGGGCTCTGAAGGACTTGGGTCTCACCGAGTACGAGACTGCTTCCTACTTGGCTCTTGTCGAGAAAGGTCAGATGTCTGCCTCAGAAATCAGCGCAAAGTCAAGGGTGCCCTATTCCCGCATTTACGATGTGTTGAGCAGGCTCGAGGAGAAGGGCTTCATACAAGTGCGGAGAGGCCGCCCGACTCTGTATATTGCGAAGGCACCCACAGAGGTTGTCCGTCTGGTAAGGCTGGCTTGGGAAGACAAGATTGACAAGTCGAGCAAGACGGTTGTCGGAGAGCTTCAGCCGCGGTTCGAGCGAGAGGTCCATGTAACAACAAGAGACGTGTGGGTCATGCATGGTAAGGCATCTATCTTGGCCAAGGCTATTGAGATGCTCAACTCTGCCAGAGAAGAGGTCAAGTTATCCCTTCCGAGCCTAGACCTAGAGCTGGATGACATTGCTTCATTGGCTGATCGTGTTCTTCAAGTCAAAGCGGAGAGAATCTATGTCCTAACGTCGAGCGTTGCAGACTCCCTGAGGAATCTGATTCCACGCAATTTCGAAATCAGAATTAGAAACGTGTTTGGAGCAGGGCTAGTCGTTGACGGACGGGAGACCTTGATAATGCTCACAGGTGCATCCGGGGAACTGGACTCTGAGTTCCTAGGGGTGTATTCGAGCCACGCGGTCATGGCCGGAATGGCTGGAGCTTACTTCGATAGCCTGTACGCTTCCTCGAAACCCTTCAAG
>Ga0315296_10002714_pt1 | contig 14959 bp, 9 predicted proteins | sample YL17G14_18_MG_FD_203921 | JGI IMG/M metagenome (GOLD analysis project Ga0315296, IMG submission 203921) | Sediment microbial communities from Yellowstone Lake, YNP, Wyoming, USA - YL17G14_18 | ecosystem: Environmental > Aquatic > Freshwater > Lake > Sediment | place: USA: Wyoming | collected... | reverse complement strand
GAAGGGCCGGAGGCTGGATTCTCTGAAGACAGACGAGGTTTCTCTGACACTCAAAGCTGTTGAGGCAGGCGTTTTCATGCTCAAACCCAGGATTCTTTATTTAGATGAGACAGGCAGCTACAAATCGCTTGAAACCGCAGGCGTTGAGATTACTGTCAAGGAGTTAGGAGTCGCTGGTTGGTTGAGAGGGCCAGAAAAGAAGAAATAAGGAATCCTGGTCAGAGCATGTCCAATGTGATTTGACCGTTCCGGTTCGCTGGCTACGAACAGACTGCGTCCGAATGAGCAGCGACCCTCGACCGGAATCGCCCAGAAAAGCCTATCGTGTGGTGGCATTATCGGGGAAAGGGTAATTGGCGTGTCAGAGAGCCGAAGAGACTTGAAGTCCAGACTCAGACAAGTCTGCTTCAAGAAAGGGGCAGTTGCGTTTGGGATCGCATCAGCGGCTGACGTGGATTCGCTCCCGAGGGTAAGAATAGGGTCAACTATGAAGCTCTTGTATAACACGAAACTCAACTACACCAAGAAACCATCAGAGGCGATGTCCGATGCCAAGAGCGTTGTCGTTTTTGGCATACTGTCAACCGACGACTCCTACGAGCTTGAAGTTCGTGTGGAAGGAGGAGGATACGAGTGGCCAGGATACAATCCTCTGGATTCGATAGACTGCGGGGCTACGAGACTGCTCGAAGGAGAGGGTTACAGAGTCGTCTATCCGTACGCGGTGTCCGCGCCGAATTCCTATAAGCGGGTCTTCAGACTAGCGGGGATAGGGGCATTCGGCAAGAATTCGCTCATAATCTCGCCCAAATACGGTCCTTGGCTCAGATTCAGCTACTTCCTGACAAATGCCGAACTTGAACCTGACGAGCCGTTCGAGGAAGATCTCTGCAAGGATTGCATGCGCTGCGTCAAAGCATGCCCTGTCGGCGCCCTGAAACCCTATGTTGTGGATCCCGAGCGATGTCTGGTCGGGGTACAATGGCGCCCGCCGGTACCGAAGCGTCTGCGACCGGTGCTTGAACAGTACGAACCTCAGTTGACGCCCGCAACTCACGTCATGTGCACTAGATGCCAGATCGTGTGCCCGTACACATCTGCTTTGCGGCGCAGGAATGTTGTTAGCTCGGTGCGACGGCCCATTTGCTGATGAAGGATTTGCATTCAGGCATGCAAACGGCTCAAGGCGACCCTTATAGTTTGAACATGACGAAGCTATTGCCGTGAGAGCCTCCAAATCCCCACTCTGGGAAAAGACCTTATGGAAGTGAGTGCGATTCGCTTCCCAAGTTTGGGGACATGGCGAAAGAGGGATGCGAGCTGGATTCAATCCTGGGTGACGCAAGGCAGCATGAGAAGGATTACGATTGGATTAGAGCGGCGGAATCCCACAGAAAAGCCTTCGAACTGGTGCCCGAGAAAGACTACAAGCGGAGAGGAGAGACCACAGAGCGGCAGAGCTATGCCCTCTATAGGGCAGCGTTTCAGGCAGAGAACAATGGACAGTTCAGGGATCGTATTCGGGCCGCAACAGAGTTCTGCAAGAAGGCGAAGGAAGAATACGAGAGAGACGGTTCTTCCGTGCCAAAGGCGCTTCGATGCGATGCGATGATGCTCTTCCTAGACTACTGGACTGCGACTGAGGCTGCCGAGAAGAAGAGGCTCGTGAATGAATCCTGGAATCTGACTAAGGAGGCGCTCTCAGGCTTTGAGAGAGACGGAGACGACCTCGGATACGCGCACACCTTCAATCAGCTGTCGATGGCTGCCGGGTTTGCATCCATGTATGAGATGGATGCCGCTGTGTTGAAGCAGCTTCTAACAGACGGTCTCACTTGTGCCGAGAAATCAGTATCGATTCTTTCACGAACATCGGACGCTACTGGACTAGCCAGAGCCTATATGCACTCCTGCCGATACCTGCAGGAATACGGAAGCACTTTCGCCGACAAGATCCAGAGGATTGACCAGAAAGCGTACTCATACCTTTGTAAGGCAAGAGATCTCTTGGAGGAGACCGCTCTCACAGAAATGCCGAGCGTCTCCTCTTTCGTCTCCTTGCCCATTCTCACAGGTCCTGAGTTGTCTGCGTTCATCGACAAGGCTCTGCAACTTGGCAGGAGAATCAACGACAGACTGGTGATAGGAACTGCTCTCAGGGAGCTGGCATCCGACACTAACTGGAGTATGGTCTCTGCACAGGATTCTGACGAAAGAGAAAGCAGAGCTAGCAGGACATTCGAGATAGCGAGAGAATGCAGGCGAGAGTTATCCATAGTCCAATATGAGTCACCGTTGTCCTGGGGAGAGGTCTGGGTCATGGTGCCCGAGTCCGGTGTCTACGGTATCCTCGCATATGTGGAAAGCGATGTCAGAAGGAAGAGGGAGTTCGCGGAGAAAGCTGTCGCAGCTTCTCCAGAGTACCTGAGATTGGCAGAGATGACTGGCTTCCGCGACGTAATTGGCTCGGCTCACCATCAGTTTGGATACAACCTCACGAGCCTTGCGAAAACAGAACTAGATACGCGAAGAAAGCGGACTCTGCTTGAGAAGGCACTCCAGGAGAGAGACATTGCGAAAGGATTCACCGACAGTTACACACCCTTTGACTATTGGAGTCGTGGAACCGATTTGAGCCTCCGAGCGGAAGCAGAAGTCGAGCTATCGGACTTGGAAGAGAACACAGAAAAGAGAATGGAAAGGCTCCGAGAGGCCATCCAGCACAAGAAGGACTCCTTGGACCTTCACTTCAGGAGCAGGTCGCTTCAGGCCATGGCTGACCCGGGGGAGTACGGCATAATAGGTCATTGGCTGATCCAATACAGCAGCTGGTTGGAGAAGCTCTATTCGTTGGACGGTGACAGAAACACACTGCGAACTGCTGGTGAAGCTTGGACAAGAACCGCGAGTATGTTCGAGAAGGCGGGCGTCCCGACCCGTATCGCTGAGGCCTACTGGAAGGCCGCTCAGATATTCGACGACCTCCAAGAGCATACGAAATCCGCGGACAACTTCGCCTTGTCTTCGAACAGTTACAGGGCTGCTGCTGAGAAGCTGCCCCAACTCAAAGATCTCTATGAAGATCACGCAGTCTATATGCAGGCTTGGAGCGAGATTGAGCGTGCGAAGAACCACCACGTCAAGGACGAGCCTGGATTGGCAAAGAGATACTACGAGAGTGCAGCACTTCTCCACCAGTCGACAAAAAGATGGAGGCCCCTCGCAACGATCTATTCTGCATGGGCCCAAGTTGAGAACGCCGAGGACCTGAGCAGGAAGGACAAGTGCACGGAAGCCGCTGAGGCCTATAAGCTTGCGGAGAACCTTTTCAGGGAGTCCAGGAACGCTCTTCAAGACATGATGGGCAGTGCGCAGGAGACCGAAGCGGCGCGCATGGCAACGAGAATTGTGAAAGCCGCCGGTCACCGAGAAGCATTCTGCAGGGCCAGGATCGTTCTGGAGGAGGCAAGGCTGCTGGACAAACAAGGTGACTCGGTTGGCAGCTCTGAGAAGTACGGTTCAGCGGCTGAGATGTTCACGAAGGTTCTCAAGGAACTGGAAGAGGCTGACGATCGAAAGGAGATAGAGTTGATCGCGAAACTGTCGAAGGCGTGGCAGGCGATGGCAAGAGCCGAAGCCGAGACATCTCCCGACCTCTATGGCGAAGCGGCTCTCATTTTCGACAAAGCCAAGGAGCTCGCCTCAAGCGAGAAGGCGAGACTCATGTCAATGGGCCACAGCCGTTTCTGCAAGGCCCTAGAAGCTGGCACAAGATTCTCCGATACTGGCGAAGTTTCCCTTCACGCCTCGGCGAGCCGGGATCTCGAGAGCGCGTCCAAATACTATCTCAAGGCGGATCTATTGAGTGCTGCCGAATACGCCAAAGCGAGCAAGCTGCTCTTCGACAGCTATGTCTACATGGACAAAGCAAGCAAGGAAGAGGACGAGGACAAGAAAGCGAAGCTCTACGCCATGGCAGAGAAGGTCCTTGGAGCCTCGGCTTCCTCCTACGAGAAGGCCGACCAGCCTGGGAAGAAAAGCCAAGTTCTCAAACTGCTGGCCAAGGTGGGAGAAGACCGAGAACTTGCCATTTCGCTTACGGAAGTGCTGCGTGCTCCGGACATCGTGTCGACTACAATGGCCTTCTCAACGCCAACCCCTGCCCGAGAGAGAGCCGCTGGCATCGAGAAATTCGAACATGCCGATGTTCAGGCCACCCTGATCGCCAGGCCCAAGGAATTGCATGTTGGGGAGGACTTCAACCTGGAGATTGAATTTGTGAACGCAGGAAGGGGGACTGCCCAGCTAACCAAGGTCGACAAATTCATTCCCGAAGGTTTTGACGTCGTAACCGAGCCAGAGAAGTATCGCATCGAGGACAGCTTCCTTAACATGAAAGGAAGGCGGCTTGACGCTCTGAAAACTGAGGATGTGAAGCTGGTGCTAAAACCCAAAGTCCAGGGTCGCTTCACGGTCAGACCTCGAGTCATGTATCTGGATGAATCCGGGACATACAAGTCGTTCGAACCAGAACCCGTAGACATAACGGTGAAAGAACTGGGAATCTCAGGATGGCTCAAAGGGCCTGAGAAGAAGAGATAATGCGTTCAACTCGATGCAATGATCTCCTCATTGAAGAATAGCCACACTTTCAAACGTGCGCGGGGCATAATGCGACTTATAGTTTGAACATGACAAAGCCGCCGCCGTTTGACAGCTGCCAGATCGCCTGGAGGCCGAGAACGACAGAACATTTCTTGCCGGTAAAGAACTCCTTCGCCTAGCCGAAATCGGTTTTGCTCGGCGCGATTGCCGTCTCCTAGGAAGATGGCCCGGCGTTCGAGATCGCTCACGTCTCCCTGCGAAATAGCCTGTTCTTTGTCGGCAATGACGTCTTCTCGGAGTAGTTTGAAGAACTCGTAATCTTACCGTCAAGAACGGGCTGGCAGAGAGCGCAGGTTCGCAGAACCGCCCCGCAATAGCCTACCATACACCAGAGAAATGGCACGAAGTCTTCTCCTCGAAGGAAGGACAAGAAGAGACCAGCAACTACTCCTGCAAGGGAACTGTAACTGAGCTCAGGCCCGCAGAACGACCAGATCTTGCAGGACACTAACACAAGAGATGTGGCAAGAATGGCTGGCTCAAAGGTTGAAGGATTCTCTGAATTTCTGCTCCTCATCCGAACATCGGGTCCCGGTCGCCTTCCCGAAACCGTCTTCCCCTCCTCATTCTCCTGAACCTTAGGAACCTCTCGAGAGGGTCCAGGCCCTCATCCTCGGCACCCCAGTCGTCCTCCCATTGGTCATGTTCTTCGTCGTCTTCCTTGTCGACATACTGGACCTCGGGATCTTTCCCGCGCTTCTCGTTCTCCTTCGCCAGAGCTCGCAGGATCGTCTCCGTTCCGCCCTGACCGAGCTCGCGCTCTATCACCCTGAGGAGGTCCGCCATGCCGATCCGGTAAGAGAGATGGGCTAGAGTGTACTTGCTTAGCTTTCGTATCATCTCATCACTAACCTTGAAGAAGATGTCGGCGCTGTCCCCGGTGGTGTCGCCCCACACCTCGTGGAATTGCTCGTGACTGAGACTTGACTTGCTGAACCTGATCCCACGCGCATTCTCCCTCTCAGCAGTGTTTGTCCTGCATTTTCTCTTCTTGTCCATCGGTGTCGCCAGCTAGTAGTAGACTGACAAAGAAGCAGAAGGTTGCTCGAAACCGTTTCACCATTGACCATACCTTCTCATGAATGGCCTACTTCTCACCCGCGACATCATTGCGTCCAAAGCCGACGCACCTTCACGATAATGCAGGGCGGAGAGTGCACGACAGCCTGTTTTTTATTCTCTATCTCCATTTGGATTCAGTGTCTAAGAAGAATTCCAGCCAGGTAATCGCATCAGTTATTGCTGAGATTAGAAAACAACTGCAGAGTGCGCCAGAGCCCCCTCCCGGAGAGGGGTATGAGCGTCACCTACGGACGCTCCTTCGGGACCATCTACTGGTCTCGTGCCTTGGCTGGCCACCGGAAAAACTCCTTTACGGAGAGTTGTACGACATATATGGTCGCGACTTGTTGGGTTATGTAGTAGTCTACATAGAAACAAAAACGCCACGAAGACCGCGGCTTTCCAATCAAGAGATTTCCGAATTCGAGGACAAATTGAAACGGTTGGGGACCTGTGAATGCGGCATGATTACCAATGGTCATCAGCTAGTCAGCTACAGTGTGTCGTTTGGACAATCAGCGACAGTGGTGACTAGAATCTGCGAGATTAATCTTGACGAAGTCGTTGACCAATGCCAGAGGAGCGCTGTAGCACAAGAGAGCCTTGACAGACTGAGAGTGGCTTTTGAAGGGCTGAGACCCGAGAAATACTTGAAGACAGAACCTGTGTCGTATGCTGAAGAGTACGGTAGGATTGCCCCTGCAAGACGGGATAAAGAATCCGTCCGAGCCCTCAGCTCTCAACTGAGGTCGGCGATTGATGTTCTAACGCCAGTCCTGGCTGACACCCTGCGGACATATCTCACTGCTAGGATTCAGATAGGACCTGGATTCCGGGCGCTTGAGCCTCTTGACGACTGGAGCACGTATTCTGGCCGCGTGCCGCCGAGCATGATTAGGAAGTATCTTGAGGAGTCAATCGAAGAACTCCTCGAACTGAGAAAGAAGAATCGCATCAACGACGTGGTCTTTCGCAGGAAAGAGAGGGAATCAAGACGGAGACTCGGAGTCGTAGTAGACACAGACGCTTGGTCGAGAATGATTGCTGACATTTTGGCTCGTCCCGAAGAAACCCAGGATATCCTTGAGAAAGCAGTGATTGACTTGACTTCTTCAGATCACATAGATGTATTTGCTAGGCAAACCAGCCACGTCGTCCTAAGCAGGATCCTCCTTTACAGAGTCGCCGAAGACAAAGGACTCGTCGAGAGGAGACTGTCGGGAAGTCCTCTCGACGCCTACATCGCATCCACAGGGAGTGGTCTTCTAGACATGAGAATGAGGGCAACTGCCATCGACGCGTTGATTCAGAGTGCCGAGGACTTGCTCGCTAGTGTGTTCTATTCTGACCTGTATCTTCACGGATTGTTTGACTGGTGGGTCATTCCGAGAGAAGTGCGAGAAGGATACAATGATGAGCATCGTTCCATTTACCAACGTTCCGAACGATTCATTGACATTGCACTGGAGAAGTGCATTCGAATTCTCAATCGGTTCAAGTTAGATGGGATTGAGCGAGATGTCTGGAAGGATGTCTATCAAGAGTATCTTCCTGCGAAGGAGAGGGCTAGACTGGGTGGTTTCTACACGCCTGATGAGATTGTCAGTTACATCCTTGATTTGGTGGGATATGAAGCTCATCGTTCCATCTGCACTCTCACACTTCTCGACCCTGCATGTGGAAGTGGCACGTTTATCATTGAGGCGGCAAATCGGCTGAGAGCGCACCTAGAAGCAGATTGCGAATGCCATCCCGGAATCTCTTCAATCCGTGATCCTAGGCAACGAGCAAGAGCCATACTCGAAACACTGATCTCGAATCTATATGCACTAGATATTCACCCATTCGCCTGTTTCCTGACTGAGATGAACTTCGTCCTATCCACCGTCGACCTTCTGATGACAGTAAAACGCCTAGATCTGACATTCAGGATAGATGAACTAAACGTTGGATGCGACGACTCTCTCAGACCGCCCGAGAAGCATATTCAGCAATTGAAACTATCCCAGTTTGCCAAGACCAATTCCAGGGCAAGACTTATGATGCGTGACCGAAGAAAGGCAAGGGCAATCAAGGAGGCGAGTTTTGACATTGTAGTAGGGAATCCTCCATGGAGCGGTGTCCTTCGTGGCGATCTTAGCCCTCTTTTTGATGAGAACACTAAACATCTCTACCGAACCATCTATGCAAGTGCGACTGATAAGTATGACCTGTATGTGCTATTCTTGGAGCGCGGGATCCGCTGGCTGAATCGGGGCGGCACCCTTGGTATGATAACTCAGAATAGGTTTGCCCGCAGAAAGTATGGGCGTGGCATGAGGAAGTTCATCAAAGAAGAATCATGCTCTCTCCGATCATGTGTCGATATGGCAAAGACGGGGAAGATTGTCTTTCCAGGTCGGACGAACTATCCAATGGTTACTATACTGCAGTCGAGAAAGGATGACAACGATTTCCTTTTCTCAGAGACAAAGAAACCTAGTGCTGGGCTGACCCTTGAAGTTTTGGCTTCGGACATAAGGAAGGGGTTTGCCACTTTGTCAGAAAAGGAGATCTATGAATCGGACCATGCCATTTGTTACAGTCTCCCTCAAAGTCGAGTTCATGGAGATCCCGAGAAACCCTGGGACCTTTCCTCACCCGAAGTGTCCAATCTCAAGAAGAGGATCCTAACCACTGGAGCAAGTCAACGTCTCGACCGAATAATGGAATTCGACCAAGGAGTGACGCCAGGTGGCGGATGCCTCGACGTATTTCTTACGCGTTCTCCGCATGATTTTGAGTCTGACCTGGTTTTTCCATGCGTCGAAGCTGAGGATATTGTAGGATGGAAACTTGGCGAGCCGGCGAAGTGGATAATCTATCCATATAGAAAAGACGGTAAGAAGGTCGACCTCGGAAGACTCAGTCTAGACCTTAGCCAAGACAAGGCCCAGTCGGAAGTAGACGGATTGATTGCGCGACGGATCATTAAACACCCGAAAACTGCGATGTTCTTGGTGACTCACTATTCTCGTCTCGCGGTGCGCGAGGCAGAGAAGAAATCATGGAAGGATTACGGAAAGGAATGGTACGAATACCATAGGCCGAGGACTGCTTCAGTAATGTTGGGAATCCCGAAGATTATCACGAGACGAATGACCCGTGACATCGAATTCTCATTTGATGACACGGGTTTCATACCCACAGATGGCTGCATCGCCTTGACCCCAAGGAAAGGAAATGACTGGTTCAGACAGATGCGCAACCGCGGATTCAGTGATCGCGACGCTCTGGTCTTCTGCTTGGCCCTTCTAAACTCTAGTATCATGAAGTTCCTCATACGACACAGCATGGATAGTTGGCAAGGTGGGTACTATCAAGTTAGAGACGACACCCTCGCAGGCGTGCCAGTCAAGAATCCAACGGATCGAAACGAAGAGATGTTTAAGAAGGCGATCATTGCGGCAAACGGTGCTCTGGAAGGAAGGGCAGAATCAGACGAAACCGAATCCGCAATTCTGCAACTGTATGACCTCAAGTACGGGTCTCTAGACAGATGAGACCTTTGATGGCCGCCATTAAGTTGAATTCACCCTTGAAGTCGCTAATGTCATCTTCAGAGGCTGCTCCGAGCTGAAATCTCTTCGCTAGTCCATCTCCGAGGAGGAAGGAATCTTGGCCTTTCTTCGATTCGAAAGCCCGAACAAGAATTAGCCAACAGAGTGTCCTCAACACTCTCCTCAGGAGGTTGCCTCTTGACATGACGCCAGAGTCGTGAGTTTAAATTCGATAGGGAGTCTTCGCTAGGCTGCCGACTCAGATTAGCCGACTTCGAATTCGCTCTTCACTAGTTGCAGCCTATCGATGCTGCTGACCACTTCGGAAAGCTTCTGATGGGTGTTCTTCACGTCCATTGCATCCCAGAAGGAGAGAGCCTCGACGAAATCCGCGGGAAGTCCTTTGACTTCCTTCCTGATCTTGTCAAGCTGCCTTTCATCAGACACAGCTATCAACTTCTGTACACTGGGATTCTTCTTGGCTTTCTGCAAATTCATGACGAGGCTGTCTATAGGACCGCTCTTGTGAACTTCGAATACGTACATGACAACGCCCAGATTCGCAATCTTCGCTCTCCAAACGACATCGACCTTTGCTCCATGCTGAACTAGTTTCTCGGTTTCCGCCTCAAAACCGAGAGACACTCCGATCTCCTTGATGAAGTCCCGTATCTCGTCGTGATCGAATTCATGACTTTCCTTTGATGGCTCCATCTTCTCGATTCCTGGCGTCGATTCTCTCCATTGTGAGACCCTCCACAGGAAATAGTCTAACATGAGTAGATCTGAGATCTCGATACCGTAGGTGCCAAGTGCTTTCGCCAGTTCCTTCTCCGTTTTGTTGAAGTGAACATACTCTTTGGCGGTAATTCTGTACTTGCCCAATGGTAGCAGATCGTCATACCCTAGAGCACCCAGCGCCTCACGAGCCCTGTTGTTCCAGATTCCGAACTCTGATGGATTGAAATGGCACAAGATCTCGGTCACATATCCAGGTCCAAATCCGCTCACATTCTCCATGAATCTGGCATACCGGCTCTCAAATATGTCTCGACCGTGCAAGAGATCAGAAAGGTGCTTCCTTATGTTCTCCAGGCCATCATTGTCCGCTATCATCTTCTGTATGAGATATTCCTTGTTTGTCCAAGTTCGCGCCGCCCACAGTTTAGTGATGAATTCTCCAAAATCGAGCTCTGTCATCGATTCTAGCTTCTCCTTCTTCAACGCTGCTGAGAAATACCGAACTCGGCCTTCTCGATCCTTGACCTCAGAACGATACTCCTCGGACTTGGAGAAATCTACGAACATATCGGCATACTTCCTGAGGTTCTTTTCTCTTTGGCCAATGTTTGTCATCGATTCATCCCTCTTGCTCACGAACAAGCGCCCAGATCCTCATGAGGGGAAGTTCTGCCCTCAGCTCCTCATCAAGCCGGTCATAGTTCTCGAACAACGCATCTATGAGGTCTCCGGCGTCCCATAGACGAATCACAAAGAAGTCATCTTTCGCTTCCTTCTCCAATGAACTCGTGAATCCAGACCATGAAACCAGCAATCCTTGATCCGCTTTCTTCTTTGCCATTACACCTGTAAGTTCCCTGAATGTCTTAACGTCGACGGAGCTTGAAGTTGACTTCACTTGAACGCAGATCCTAGGGTGCTCAAAGCCAAGACTGCCTCTAGAAGCAAAGATGTCGATGCCCCCATCTGGGCCAGGGGGTGACACTTCAGTCACAAATCCCTGTGCTCTCAGTATCCCATCAACGAGAGTTGCGAGTGCGTGACCCTTGAACTTGCTCGCGATGTGCTTAACAATCTCATCCTTGGCATATGTCTCAATATCGATTGGCGGTTCATGCTCTTCTGGTTTGATCGGTCCCTTGGAGATGCTTTCTCCGAGCATGGCTTTGATTCTGCGCTCAGCGTCATTTCGCTCGATCCTACAGACTGTCATGGAAGCCCCAAGGGAGTACAGGATGTCCTGATCGAATTCCGAGCGAGGAATAGTCTTCAACCACTTCGTTTTTCTTGTGTGTCTTACGTTGGGGGCCATCTCCTTGTATTCATAGTCTCCTGCGATCCTTCCGATAGCAATAGCAGCTTGCTTCTTCAATGGAAGCGCAACCAGATCTCCAGTTTGGATTTCGTGGATGAATCGCCATATCTGACCTACCATATTGGCGACCGCGTCCTCGTTTGCTGTTCCGTATGTTGAAATGTAAAGCTCCTTCAATTCGGCTTTGGATCCTGTCCTCGAAAGATCAGGAAGTCTGTTCCAGCCTATTGCCACAACTCCCGTATCCATGGCAGTCTGTTCTTGTTCTCCATGTCTTCCTGCTCTGACCATGTAAAGCGCCACCGAACCAACCTCCGCAATGAGTATTCCAGCCCCACTGAATAGACCTTCCGGTAGTTCTAGATTCTCAGATCCACCTCCTGCCGCGCGTCAGACTGTCTCGTTCAGAAAGGAAGTCAGGAAATCCAACAGAGCAATGCCTTTCTGGCTTCTGAAATCACCAGAGCTTCCGTAAACCAGCTCATAATCTGTGATCTGGCCGATTGGCATTTCCTCCTTCAGACTTGTACGAATATTCTCCCATTGCATCTCCCTGGACTCCATATCCCCTGATTGAGGACTTTTCAATACCTGTACAAACAGGACCCTCTTTGCCATCGGCACGGGCTTCTTCGCCCGTTTGCGGTGGATGTAGAAACGAGCCATGGCCGAAGTGAGAAGCTTCCCGTATATCTTTGTGGGTTTTATTCCAGTTTCTTCAATCTCAACTATTACCCTTAATCCTGACTTATCCAGAAATAGAATGTCGACGTTGCAATACCAGGTGTCCCTCCCCTTCTGGTTCTTAAAATACAGCGGAATTCTCTGCGACTCCAACTTCTTGGATTCGCCCTCGCATGCGGAATCCTTGACAATCTCGACGCCGGGGACACCGATTCTGTCCACAAGACTCCCAATTGTCTCGTGGAGTTCGTGACTTGCGCTGCGAGGGCGGCTCATCGATTCCATTCGGATCGCCCACTACTCGTTGTCTCGAGATATCTGGGTAAGCAGATCCGATGCCTTTCTTAGAATCAGCTGCTTGAGATCGTTGACATTCTCAAGAGGCTCGCCCGCTTCTTTCACAAGTACCTCGGATAGGGATTCGGCGACATGATAAGCGGCGTAGTAGGGTTTGTCGTTTGTCGCAATGAACGCCGGGAACTCCGTGTTTGTGAAGATCTCGATCCCCTTTGAGACATCAACGTTGTACTCTTTCCAGGATGCGTTAGTTCCAAGTGGCTTGTAGTCGTGAGTGAACTTGAACTTCTTTCCTCGGACTTCTAGAACGTGAGTTATCCTTTCATGAGTCTTCTCGGGCGTCCGAAGCCTGTCCGTTCCGACTGGCTGAACGCTTCCCTCGGTCTCGCCCGGATCGCGCTGCTCAACCTCCATAACCTTCTCCGGATCGGCAGGATTGTCGGTGGGCACATCAGTGGCGACACCAATCTCCACGTTTGGTTTCGCATAATTGCGGACCTCAGGCAGTCGAACGGCCTGAGCAATCTTATCGAGCCAGTTGTCCGTCTTCTCTCGCACGCTCTTTGTTACCTGCTCGTCCGAGGCTTTCATTCTCGCCTTCCGAACGAGATCCTTGAGCTGATCCCTTAGCGCCTTTTCCGCCTCCACGTATTCCATGGATTCCTTGATCCACTCGCGCTTGTCGTGGGTTACCGGAACGTCATCCATGTGGATTTCCCCGACTATCCTTGCCACCGTCGGATGCTCATCGAATCCTATCTTGTCAAAGGTCGTGATGAGCCGCCCTCTGCGGAACGTGTTGAATCCGTACAGTCCTCTCTGAGAGCCCTCCTTGAGAAGTCCGTGCCAACCACGGATCTTCATGTTCATTATCTCGAACTCGAACTCAGTTTTGCCCTCATCAGTCAACTCAGGCTCCTTTGGCTTGCACTTCTTCGTGTTAACGGTTATTTCGACTTCGCCCGATCTGATGAACGGAGCGAATCTTGTAGCGAGGTTCTCCCTCAGAGTGGTTGTTCGCCCCAACGTTTTGACCTTCAACCGGTCCATCTTGACCGTCGTTCCGTGCGACATCGGCTTTTCCTTGTTCAGGACTTTGATGGGGAAGTGAGACCAGTTAATGTCGTCGGATCCCATCCAGTGGTCCTCGTCAAACTCCAGAATGTACTTTTCCGAGTCCGCTTTCGTGGTAGTATAGATCTTGAACCTCTTTCCAAGACTTAAGCAAGCTGTTTTCAGTCCAAGGCCGAACTCCCCGAGCTTCCCTTTCTTCTCGGAGTGGGCTAGCTTCAAGCATGCGGCTGCGTTTCTCTCGCTCATGCCTTCCCCATCATCCATGACCTCTATCGAATCCTTCTTGAGCAGGATCTTGACGGTCAGCTTCTCCCCCTCAAGCCTAGCATCGATCGAATTGTCTACCAGTTCTGAGATGGCTTGCACAAATGAATATCCTGTCTGGGCCATCTTGGGCATTAGGCTCTTGTCTGGCGTTATGTCTATGTGGGTTTCTCTCACGCTCATCCATTTCCCTCCTTCGCTAGATACTCAAGGGTGTTCGACAGGTAGTACTCAATGGATACTGGTCCCGGCCGATTGCCATTCTCCTTGAGTACGGTCGCGACCGCATTTTCCATCTGCCTCCGCGACATTGTCTTGCCGCGCAGAGCTTCAACGAATGGTTCGTAGATCGCCACCGTCTGACCTCTTGAGTTAGTCATCTTAATCACAATATTCCATCCGCGAGTTCTCATTCTATTTCTCTTTGAGGCTCTTCTCCTTCTTATCCGAGGGGCGAGTTCGATGACTCGGGACCCAGAGGTAGTGATTGGTCTAGTCCCGGCCAGAGGGTTCTCGGTCGCATTCCGTGAAGATGGAGCATGGAGACTCTCTTCGCGACCAACTAGAGCTGGAGCCGAGGCCGACGGACTTCCGAACCGCAGGACCACTGCGTCTTTCTCCAAGGAAACTGACAGGAGATTCAGCGCAATCGCATGCTTCTTCCTGATGTCTTCTTCCAAGCGCGTAACAGGTATTCGAACCATCGTCGTGATTTCGTCTTGCATGCATGAGATATACACCTTATACATAATAAAGGTTTTCTTCCTTATTTTAAACGCTTTATTCGTTTATTTTCCTGCAACCTCATCCCTCTGGCGCAATCCAGTGTATTCTGTTAGCACACGAAGATGCTGCAAAACAGAAATGATATTGGCAGGAAAGACCCTGGCCGGTAAGAATGGATATTCGAATGGACTCGAGTCTAGGCAACAACTACCACAGTCTGTCCCAGCAAGCACGTGTCATTACTGAGGCGTGGATCGAAGACCAGATGTATTGCCCGTCCTGCGATTCGGACGGTCTTGCTAGATTGGTGGCTGGAAGGAGGGTTGTTGATTTCAGGTGTAGTCGCTGTCTTGAGGAGTACCAGGCCAAAAGTCTTTCGTCGCCGATTTCCCACAGAATTGTCGACTCATCCTATCAGGTGATGACAGACGCACTCCGAAGGAATGAAGCACCGAATCTTATGGTTTTGCACTACTCCCCAGGAATGTGGGAAGTTCGGGATCTCCTGCTGATTCCTCGGCACCTGCTATCTATTAAGACTACCGAATTCGACGGCTTTAACTCCTACACCGATGGCCTTGGGGCGCCCTTC
>Ga0315296_10002713_pt1 | contig 14963 bp, 15 predicted proteins | sample YL17G14_18_MG_FD_203921 | JGI IMG/M metagenome (GOLD analysis project Ga0315296, IMG submission 203921) | Sediment microbial communities from Yellowstone Lake, YNP, Wyoming, USA - YL17G14_18 | ecosystem: Environmental > Aquatic > Freshwater > Lake > Sediment | place: USA: Wyoming | collected... | reverse complement strand
CTCTAGAAGTTTTTCATCGTAGATACGAAAAAAGAAAAAGACGGGGGATTAGTGTTTCGTGAGTTTAGATTTTTATTTTGTTCAGTACTGATCTGAAGCTTTTTCCACAACAGTAAAACAGTCCGATCGTGAGTTCGGTCCTCTTGCCGCTCTTGTCTTTTCTGCCAGCCATCTTCCAAGTCTTCTTAGGAGTACTGACTTCTTTCTTACACTTGGGACATTTAGCCATAACATTCCCTTTCTACAAGGTTACATCAGATGAGGTTAAAACATTTTTCATCATTTTGGAATCCAGATATCAGGAACTCGCTTCACCTTTCTGTTTTTGACGGCAATCGTCATGCTAGGATTCATAGAAACATAACCAAATAATCATCGTGAGCAAGCCTGTCTCAACGTACGTCTGTTGACACACGTGAATTCCTCAAGTCTCTTTATGAGCTTCAAAGTCTTTAGCAAAGAAGGCTCAGGTAAACAGTTGCTCCAATTGTCATAGCCCACAGCGACACGAATTGGCACTATCTCTTCAATCCAGCCCGCGAATATTCCAAGATCAAAATCCATTATGGGCTCAATTGAAATGAACTTTCTACTATACTTCAGATCTATCATGGCTCTTGCTCTTTCAGCAACTGGCGGAGCTTTTGAGAAGTCGTATGACCCGTTGGTCTCTATTGTCGCTCCCAACACGATGTTCTTTTGACACAGATGAACAAATTCTTTGTATCTACTGGGGTTTTTTGTTAGAAAGAGAAAGTCGCTTGCTGGTGAATTTCCTGTTGCCTCAATGACTCTCAGTATCCATTCTTTGGGCACCCATTCGCCGAAGAGATCGCCCATGTCAGAGACAAAGACAAACTGGTTTCTGAAACGCTTGCACAGATCATTTTCTGCGAGTTTCGGCGCGAACCCGGCTTTGTACTTTTCAGTGTTGCTAAGTCTTTCCAGAGCAAATCTCTTCGCCCAGCAATAGCTACAGCCGTGTAAACAGCCGATGACAGGGTTCCAAGTTTTCCATTTACCGTCGATTTTGTCAGACATGCTCGCAACCTGCTGTGGAGATGCATCGTTAAAGCTAGTTGTTTGGGACTCAAAAACAGAAAAGGCTTCTGCTCTTCCTCATACCATATTACAGAAAATCCGGGTCAGAAATTGAAGATTGTTAGGTCCAGGATTTTCCATAGTTTGCCGCCAGAATTACGATGTCATAAATTGTTGTGGGCGTCGAGGCTTCTGTCTGTCAGGTTTATTTCTTGTTTCTTGCCAGAATCCAGTAGTGTTTTTCTCCGCCTCTAACCAGAATCTGATCAGAAAGTATTTGAAAACCCGCATCCTTCACAAGCTGCAAAGATTTCTCAGGACTATATTGGCTCCAGAACATCGTTGTGCCCAAATACTCATCAGTCGCTTCCCATTCATCGGGACCCATACAAACCAGCATTATGCCCCCTGGCTTCAATATTCTGTGGAAACTATCGAACAAGGAAGAATGCTTCTCTCTTGGAACATGAATGATGGAATAAAAAGCAGTCAAACCATCGAAGGAATTAGCCGGAAAGTCCAGTTTCGTCATGTCTTTCTTGATGAATTCGGCTTCTGGCAAGTTCCTCCTTGCAAGTCTGAGCATATTCTCAGAGAAATCAATCCCCACAACGTCAAAACCAGATTCTACCAAGAATTTTACGACGGGAAGGCCCGCACCGCAACCAAAATCTGCGACTCTAGCATTCACAGGAAGTAGACCCGCAAATTCCTGCAATTCCTTACTGTGGTCAAATCTACTTCTACTAGCATGGTATTCTCTAGCTATCCCGTCATAACCTTTCCTCACAATGCTCTCCTTGTCTATCATTGCCAATTCCTGTGAAAGCTGCTAGTATAAACGGCTCGAGTTGATGCACCATCGAGGCTGTAACAGAATGCAAAAGCCTAAAAAAGGAAGCACCGCTCCTCTACTCTCTTCCTCATACTATATTACAGAAATAGATTCGATGGTCATTCTATATCAAGGCTTCACTGATACGTACTAATGTTAGAATGAAACGACGACTGTGTACACGAAGGATGTTACGTGCGCTATCCGATTTTTATTATGGGCTGTTTCAAGAACCGTTATGGTCAAGGAACAAGAATTAAATGCAACCGCGAGTATATCTCTTCTCGGTTTCCGATGTCAGATAAGCCAGAAACACTGATTGAAAAAGAACAAGACATCAGTTTCCCCTCTGACAGCTTTGTTTCTTATAAGAAGATGAATGAAACGGTGACGAAATTCGTCGAGCTCGGTGGAGGACCTTTTAGTAAGGACGAAATCGAAAGTAAAATGAAAGATTTGACAAGTATTTCGATTGTGATAAAGAGAGTAATTCCTTTCCTACGGTACCTCGGTTTCATAACACGGTCAAGGTTTGGGCAGACAGGGCCCTTCACCTTCACCTTAAGTCCGGGGATTAGGGATGAGCTTAAGAATAATCCCGAAACGTACGATTCGATTTTCGTGAGACAATGCAAAACGTCACCTGCGTACCTAGTCATCTGGAAATACGCTGTAGAAGTAAAAACGAACAAATTCCTTAGCAGCGCATTCGAAAAACACCTCGAAAACACCTTGAAGGTTTCGTACAGTCAAAAGGGGTTAACTGCATGGTTAAGTGCATTGGACAAAGTAAAATTGCTCAATATGAAGGAAGGCTTCATTTCGTTAGAAGGTATTCCGTCGCCATTAGAACATCCACCGAAGACTCCTGAAAATAAATCGGGCAACATTTCTGGTGGTGGATCGCCCACTGCTCCACCTGATGAAGGCATCGCACCAAGTATGAACATCAATGTGGACCTGAAATTGGATTATAGACAAGCACCAGATATCCAACGGGACTACATGACATGGCTCGACAAAATGTCTTCTAAGCCGACCGTAAGAGTGTCAATAAAACGTACGGCAGACGGGAAGGAATCTACGACCGAGAAAGAAACTGAGTAAAGCTGAGAATTTTCTCTTCCTTCCTTATCTTTCCATCCACGCAGGTAACGTCGTACATAGAAACGAGTTCAGGCTTTGTGAATGACAATTTGACTGCGAGCATCGGCGAAGGTTCCGTCGAAAAATCGCTTTCAGTGAAACTCAGGTTCCAGATTTTGTCATATTGGTCATTGTACACAACCACGTTGTCTTGAAAAGGGATCCATTTGACGTTCTCTGCTTTGCTCCTGCCACTGAACCCTCCTTTCAGGTCGCCTGGTAACTCAAGAACGAATTTGCTGTCTTGTATTATGTATCTGGCGTGCAACGGGATTTTGCCGTTTTGTCTAAAGACCTTTAACAGTTCGATTCTGTATTCTCGCTTCCACATTTCGCGAAGACATTCAAAGAACTTCTTTTCTTCGTCTTTGCCCCCAGTTAGCGAAGTAAGAATCCTCGTGTCGACATCTTTCGGCACTGCCTTGACGAACTGCGTTAGCGTGGTCTTGTCTGTATATGGGGAGAAAATGAAAACGCTGTGCCTAGCATCAATAAGTGCTTTGCCAATCAAATAATACGTCCAAAGTTCATCTTCAGGATAGGATTTTGTTATGAGTTCAGGTGTTTCTGTTGCCTGCTCCACAAGTATTCGATTAAGGTATGGACTCGGTACGAAATCCCCAGTTAGTTCGACCTTAGGTATCGTCCACCTTCTATAACACAACCCCGTCTTAAGAAATTCCGTCTTATGTTGTTCCAAAATCTGAAATTTCTCATTGAAGAGCGGCGAAGGTACGAGTGTTTCGAGCTTTCTTCTCAACAGCACATTCGCATAGTCGATGTAATGTGAGACGGTCGATTTGGCGTATTCAGGAATGAAATATTCCGATGCTGGGTTGCTGCTAAGAAAGTTGAGTCTTGTCAGGACTATTTTATTCTGAACGAGTTCGAGGATTTGATTTACGTATTCTTCTCCCAGTATTGTTTTGAAATGGAACTGTGCCACTGTCCCGAGTTCTAAACGCGCACCGATTTCAGGAAGAGGCAATGTGATCAACAACCTGAGGACAGAAGCTAGATTTTCGTTCTTCTCCTCCTTCACCTTTCTCAACAGGTAACCATCAACCTGCTTCTCTGTTTCTGCAAAATTCCGCTTGATTGTGTCGCTCGTTTCAACGGCTTTCATGTACATATTCTGGAAATCAATTCGATTCCTGTATGGAAAGTCGAAAATAGTCCTATTTCGCCAAGTGAACTTACAAATCAATTCCTGTTTCAATAGCAGGGTCAAGGCATCCTCAATTTGACTATCGGAATGGTTCCACATCTTCAAGTCTTCGGAAAGACAACTTTCATCGAATCCCCATTCACCAGGCGTGATTTCCTTTCTGGTGGAGCACGCACAACTTACAACGTCAAGAATCATCGGTTCCTTCTTACATCGTGCAATCAGCTCTTTTGATTTTCTCTCCACTTTTTGAATTTCTGCGCGCCGTGCCAACATCGACATAAGAAACACTCTTCTAGTGTAACGGTATAAATAACTTTGGACAACTCCAATGACGACCGTTCGCGATGTACAACATCGTGGCTCGTAAACGAAATCGGGAGGACTGAACATGAACGTGTTGTTGTTTGTGGCAGGTCAATACCTTGTAATCGAAGGTGTAGTTAACGTCGTGTATCGTCGCTTCGTTCCAGAAGGGAAATACGATAAACTGTTCCAGGCAGGACAAGTATTACGTGTCGTTGGCGGAATTATAGTAACGTACTTCTCCTTTTAGCTTAGCGCGCTGTGGTTAGCGGAGATAGCGTTTAGCTGTTGGTGTGAACATGTAGTAGATTATCGCGAGTTGGATTGGCGTATCAAGCAGTAAGATGCTGATGAAAAATCCATTGTGAATGCCGCCCCACAAACCATATGCAAATGCAAACCATCCGAATGCAAGATTAGCCAAGCTTAACGTCACCGTTCCGCTTCTTGCCCACCTTCTGCCCGACCACAGTCCAAAGGCAACGATTGCGAGTGCGATCGGGAAAACAAAACCGCAAACTAGAAAGAAATAGAAGAAGAGCATCCCCTCAAAATCCAGAGGTACAGCTCCCGCCCTGCCAACTCCAAAAAAAGGAATAATGAACATTCCGGAGAAGTAACCCAGAAGACCGACTGAAACTGACCAGTAGAGAATCGCCAACACTTTTATGCCAATCGGACGCTGTCTGGTGTCCTCTGTTTTCATCTGGCATCATTTTCTATCTGAAAAGTTTGTATTTTAAAGGTTGTGACAAAACACGTGTCCCCGCTGTTTAGTGCAATCGCTGAGAGTCTTCATTGTGTGCGCGCGTTGAGTGAGTCTGTATATGAGTGTAAGAGTACGATTGTTTGAGGAAGTGTGTGCGTTTGGGTTTGGGGATAAAACTTTATCCCACAAATATCTAACCGAGCCAAAGGGTCACATTTATGAGTCAGAATCAAAAATACGTGTCAGGAAGTGGACACGTCTGAACTTCAAAGCTGTCCTTTTTGATTTGCATGACACCCTTGCTTATCTTGAAAACCCGCTAAACTCAGAGGAAGCATCAAATTTTCTATTAAGACATGGATATGAGGTCTATCCTCAGTCTTGGAATGCTGCCTCTCACTATGTAGGAATGGTAGACTATCCAAAACACGGATACAGCAACAGACAAGCGTTCCTTGAGCAAATTCTGAGACGACTCGACGTAGAAGTTAATAGCGATACATTGGAAAAGCTCGCTCAACTTTATGACTGTCGCAACCGATATTCTCTATTCTCTGACACGACTCCCGCAGTCAGAAAAGCCAAAAGGCTTGGATTGAAGACTGCAATCGTAACAACCATTCCAGATTTCGTCTTCAGCTCTGCAATAACGCCCATCAGAGATTGCTTCGACATAGTCATGACAGGGCGAAGAGCAGCCTGTGAAAAATCCAATCCCTCTATGCACAAACAAACCTTAGAAGAACTCGAGACTATTCCAGAACAGGCAGTGATGATAGGTGATGAACTGCTCGTTGACATAAAAATCCCTAAAAAGCTAGGAATGCACACAATCCTACTTGACAGGTCAAACGAGTTCAAGAAGAAACCTCATGAAGCTGACAAGAAAGCCAAAACACTGATTGAAGCCATGACTATCGTCGAAAAATGGCACAAACAAGAAAAGAAGAAGGGATAAGCAGTTCATCATCCTTGCAGGAGCAGTCAGTTCAAGGTTTGGGTTTGGGATAAAAGTTTACCCTAAACCAAGAGGATGTAAGTCATATTCTGGGACTGCTGGCTACCTTGAACTTCCACGGATTGTCAAGTTTCTCCATAACGACACCACAGTCCAGCAGCTTCTTCTTCAATTCGGACACAAGATTGTTGATGATTTCTTGCTTGGCTTCAAACTCCTGTTTTGTCCATTTTGTGGTTGTTAGAATTTTGCGGAGCATTTGCGTGCAGTCTATTGGCTTGTATTTCAGCTTCTCCATTTCTCGTAAACGCCATTTTCTGTACGGGACGAAACTTTTGTTCAGTATGAAAATCAGGGCTGTGTAGTATTCCATGGCTTGAGTCAGGTACAGCTGAGCGTTCGTCAAATCCTTCCTCTGTATAGCTTTTCCAGAATCATAAGGAGCGTTTCCAGTTGCATAATACCAATAGAGAAAGAGTTTGTCAAGCCAAACCTTCTTCGGATATCGTTTGTATCTGGCGAGCAAATTCCCGAGCTTACCTCCTTGGTCGAGGAGAATTGTGGATTTTGAATAGACCCAAAGGTTAATGTCATTTCTCCAGCCCCTTAGCGCATCTTCGAGTTCTTGGAGCGTCATCCACTCCCAAGAAATATCTGTTCCTCGATACGATTCGCATGCCTCATAGGCTCTTCTCATTCTGCTGAATGATTCTTTGGCAACAAAGACCTCAAGGTCTATGTCCGAAGAGCTGTCTGCATAGCCAACAGATGAAGACCCCGCAAGCAAGACACCTAATACACCATCGGCTTTTGCCAGTTTCAATTGGACAAAATCCTTAGCAACTTCACGCAGCAAGGTTTCCGCCCTCAAGTGCTGTTCAGCTAGTCGACCTAGTCCAGCTATAACTCTTCCGAATTAGTCATTGGTTGGTTGGATAAAACTTTACCCCACCAACCAACCAACGACGTTGAGGAAGAGTTATAGATGAACCATGTAGAACTGCTAATGGGTGAAAGGAGTTGCTTGAAGGCAAGAATGTCAACTTGAGAATTATAGAAAATGAGGATTTGCCGTTGTTAGCGGATTGGACTAACAATCCTGAATTTTGTGGCAAATATGACTGGCTTCCGCAGCAGTCCAGAGCAGAATTGGCTAAGAGCTATGATAATCTTACCCCTGATACTAAATGGTTTTTCATAGAGAAAAAGGATGGAGCGAAGATTGGAACTATGTTTCACTTTTCCAGAGGAGGTCTGTTAGGAATAGGTTATGCTCTGACTCCCAGTGAGAGGGGTAAAGGTTACTGTACTGAAGCTGTGAAGATTATGGTTGATTACTTGTTTCTTTCAAAAGGAGATAGTACGTGTTCAAGCAAATACTGACATAGAGAACATTGCCTCTCAGAAGGTCCTGAAGAAGGCAGGGTTCAAGAGGGAAGGGACAATCCGTAAGAGTGCTTTCATATGGGGAGAATGGAGAGATGACACTCTCTACAGCATTCTCAGAGAAGAATGGAAAGAACCTAAAATACTGACAAAGACAACATAGGAAACTAAAGTAAAACTTTACCCCAAACAGCCTACTGATTGGTTGCGAGGTTTAGCTTGGTGTACACATTATATAGATGTCCGTTCGTACACCTGAACTGTTGAACTCTCGTCCTTGGTCCTAGCATCCATTCCTTCACTTGTGTGCCTTCAGGTCCAGCGCCACATGTACACAGACCTTGTTTAGTCCGTTGTTCTCTCTCGTGTATTAACAACTGCTCTTCGCCAAGCCTTATGTTAATGTCACCTATACCCTCTACGACGCGGTCAACGTTCTTAGGGTTCTGTAGTACCTTGGTTACGAGCTCCGTTAGTTGTTTTACTTGAGACCTCAGGTCGTCCAGTTCACTGTTCTGTGGAAGCACTGCTTCTTCGCTGAATGGTTTACCGCAAGTCTGACAATACGAAGCCGTACCAGTGTTCTTGGCACGGCATCTTGGGCACTCCTTTTCTCGTAACGGTGATTGTTCAATTGTGTCTTCCGTCTCCTCGATACCTGCTGACCTTAACAGTGCACCATCATTATCTCGTCCAGACAAGTGTACGTAAACCGCGACCATGTTTGAGTTCGCTGACCAACCAAAATAGACCTTAATTTGACTGTCACTTGAGAACCGCGCAAGGTACGTAGCACGTGCGTGTCTAAAACTGTGTGGGTGTATCGGCTTCTGAATACCAGACCTCTCTCCCAACTCACGTATTATCCTCGCTACTTGCCCGACGTGTAATCCTCCGTATGGATAATCCATGTTGACCCATAACGGCGCGTTCTTCTGTTCCTTCAGTGGGTGATGTTCGAGCCATCGTGTAAGGTATGGTATGCTTTCGATTAACAGAAGTGTTCGGCTGCCTGTCTTGCCTGTCACAGTAATCTTAGCACCGTGCTTGTCGTCTACCAAGTCGTTGATGTGCATATTCGCAAACTCGCCGACACGACAACCACTTTCGTATATGACCGCGACCATTGCCTCCTCACGAATGTCCTTCCCACACTTAATGAGTGTAGCCACATCGTCCTTCGTGAGTATGTCCTTCGCTTCCAGATGTATTGCGTCTCCGTTACCGTTCTGTTGTCTTCCGTTAACCTCAAGTTTCGCGACGCACGGTGGATAGGTGTCCTTCAATGCGAACAACCATTTATAGAAACATTTTACGACCATCTTCGTCGTTGCCATCGTGCCCTTCTTGCTGTAACCTGCCTTGCGGTCAATGAAACGATTCACTTCTTCTTCCGTTACGTCTCTGAACGGTTTGTTGATTTGCTCCTCGAACTCGCTGATTAGTCCAATATACATTCTTAGTGTGTGCTCGGACAACTCGTTCCGTCGTTTTTCCGCGACGAACTTCTTTACATCCGCGTAGTTACTTTCCAACATATCAAGGTAACCGCGCTTTCTGCTAAACCCACAATACGACTTAGAGTTTTCCATTTTATCGCCGAGGCTCAGAGAGCGCCATCGTATCGAGTTATAAACGTTTTGATATAGAATGACAATCTAATCTATATTACAGAAAATCACTCTACACTCTCTTCTTCATGAACATCTGCTCTGAAGCCTGAAACACGGCCTTCTCGTTCTTCACGTTCGATCTCTTCAAGCATCGCTGCCATCTGCCTCCTCATTCTGCGCGTCTCGATTCGCTTCAAAATCTCCTCACGACTCAAGTACCGCGACTGAGAATTCGTGCCTGAAGCACCGTCGAACCATTCCCCTCCCAAGTTTAGCCTTCGCTCTGCGTTCAACACGCGGGCGTCAGCGTTCTCACGGCTGGTTTTCTCATGAAAGTCGTCAACCTTCTTCAACCCTGCAAACATGCCCTTCTTGTCGTAAACTTCGACCGTGCGAAAACTCTGCTTAGGAAGAATGATGTGATATGAAGTTTCATAACCGCAACTCGGACAGTAGAACCGTATGTTGTTGAATTTCCTGTCATGCCTAAGCCTAAAACTCTTAACGTGACACTGCGGGCAACCTTCTCTTGCGGATTGAGCCAACGCAGGGTTGTTGATGCTTACCCATCTCAGATATCGCGCCTCAGCCGAGAGGTCACTTTCTAAGTCCTTGAATTCAACCCAATCGTGTTTCCGTCGTCTACCACGCTTGTTCACAGACACCGCCACGTCACCCGCCTTTGTTGAACGCTAAACATCGCCTTCTGTCTCAACATATCCTATCTTCACGAGATCGCTAACAAAGTACTATGGGAAACAAACGATATTAGCTTTAGCTTCATACAGGCAAAAAGCGCGCGCTACAAGGTTTCCGCAAGACTAGCTGGCAAGTTATCTTTCTCCTTTGAGCCAACCTTTGACCCCGAGCTCTTTGACAGTTATGGCTACTGGCTCTGGCTCATGTGACTTGTATTTTCCGTTTTCATCCAGATACAATATTGTTGGTTTCAAAGAAAACGTGCCCAGAACCTTCGGCTTCAGAACAAGTCTCAGTTCTTCAACCTTCAAGGGATCAAGCCTTTTCCCTTTCATGTTGATGTGACTGTCTTCAACGCGATAGGTATCCGGTTTCTCAAGCAGTTCAAAACCTTGGGGGATGACTTCATTGATCTTAATCAGCAGAGCAGGGCCTTTTCCGGCGTTGACAAGTTCCACTTCGAGGCTGAGGGATTCGCCTACCCTTATCTCTTTTTGGCGGACTATCAGGTTTGCTTGTACGTCGGCGTGTTCAAATCTTTCCGAGCCGACTGCCTGTTCACGGGTCGATGTTGGCGTGGCAAAAGTACTTGTAGTGGAGACGATTGAGGGGGCATGCAGCACTTCAGTAAGAGACAGAGCAAGCTCCCGTTCCTTTCGCGTCTTCTCCAACAGTCCCAATATCTGTTCGCTTTTCTCCGGATGTTCTGCTCTCAGGAAAGAACCCGCCGAGGTCTGCAGAATCTTCTCGGCCATCGCGTATGATCTTGCTTTTTTTTCTGGATCGCTTTCTCTTGCAGCGTTGTCCATATGCATGTACGCATCAAAGAGCAGTTTTGTAGCCTCAGAATATTCGGAAGCCTTTGGAAAGCCTGCCTTTATGTAGTAGGTGGCGGCGCTCTCTAAGCATCTTATTGCATCAGAGTACGTATCCATGTTTCTAGTGTCAGCGAACCTCGTTCCAGCTTCGAGGGCCCTGCAGAAACGGCTGTGTCCCAAGATGAGCATTTTTGTTTTCTCGTTAGGACTAAGATCTTCGGCTTGCTCGAAAAGTTGAGATGCATTCAAGTAGAGTGCAGGCGACGATTTTGCTTCCGCTAGAGTCATTGTTTGCCAAGCTCTAGATAGACTGATGATTAGTGTGAATTCTTTCCGTTCTTGTTCTGATTCAAGTGTCTGACTCATCTTCTCGAAAGTTTCGGCTGCTGAGTCATATTTTTCTGAGCTTGAGAAGTGGTCGCCTTCTTTGTCTAGGATTCTTGCCTCTTCCAAAGCGATTCTTGCCAAGCAATATTCTTGCCTCACATCTGTCGCTTTGATCAAACGGGCTGCCATCTGCTTTTCGTCAACATCTTCAATCTTGCTGAGCTGTGTCTCGAGTGATTTTCTTGCTTCGCTGAAAAGGTTATCCGCTTGTTTGAAAGCACTGATGGACTCTTCGATTCTTTCTTTTCTGCTCAGATCCTCCGCGTCTTCAACTGTTGCCCAAGCGAAATAGTTGGTAGCTAGATAACTCCATTTTTTCAATGATTTGTGTAGGTCGGCAGCTTTTTCAAAGTGTTGCTTGGCTGAGCCATAGTCTTGTTTTGCATGATATTGCCTTGCTCTTTCGATTTCGCCCCAAGCCTGCATATATGACGCGTACTCTTCGTAAAAGTCTTTGAGCTGATTGACCTTTTCTGCCGCTTGTTTGTAATTGATTGAAGCAACGGTAAAGTTTTCAGCAGCTTTCGAATGATCAAACAGGTTGCTGTATGCTTGAGCGGCTCGCCAGTAATTCTCAGCCATCCTGCTTTTCAGATCAAGCTTTTGAAACGACCCAGCGGCGTCAGTGAAAGCGCTTGCTGCTTTTTTCAAATGTTCCGGGTTGCGAGTCAAACTGTAGAGACGATTTAAGAAAATTCCTATCCGGCTTTGAAATTGTCCTATTGGACCGTAATACACGAGTCCACCTTTCTTGAGGAGCAAGGGAAGCTCCATAAGGCCAAGTTGCACGCCTTTTTCCATGTCTGCTATGGTTTCTTCGAGCATGTTCCTTCTTGTTTCAGAGTCCATGGTTATGTCGGTTAACTCGTATTTTATGGAAGCCAACGTTGCCTGTTGAACACCACGATTCCAGTACTCGAATGGCTGAAGTTGTTCAACTACCTTGATAGCCTCAATCCTGTGCGCAAGTGCTTCTTCCAGAAGTCTTTTTTTCTCATCCGATTCCGTTTCCAGAAAAAGGGCCCGATTTTGAAATGATGCCGCGAGAACACCGTGCGCATGGGTTATGATCTCCGGATATCCTGAAGCGTCAGCCTTTTTCAATCCGTTTTGTGAAAGCTCTATTGCTTCTTCCAATAACTCGCGCTTCTTCTTAAGGTCTGTTTCATTGTAAGCTCTCGGCCAATCGGACTCGGCCTGAGCTGTCTCAATCCACTCGGTATCACCACGGGGGCTTATGAAAGAAATCGGAGAAAATTGACGCTTGGTATCCTCTGCATACTGCAAGGTCGTCTTAAGAACCAAAAGCCTTTCTTCTGTGTTTTCAATCTTGAAACGGCTCCACGCAGTATGATAGACTAGCCAGTCAAGCGCACATCCGATGATGAATTTGTCCTTTGTTTTTCTGCCATACTCCAAAGCTTTCTTGAGACAAAAGAGAGCTTCATCACTTGCCTCCCTCCCACATCAAGATCTGACCTCCAAAAATAGGATATAATAATTCATGCAACGCTATCTCTTCAGAGATCTCTTTAGACTTCACCCAGTAGTTTTGAGCCTTTTGATAATCTCTTTCTTTCTCGTCTATGTCGAGGAAATAATAATCGTAGACTCCTAAGTAGAATGCAGTTCTCGCATAGGCTCTGGCGAGGTCCTCCGAGTTTTTGTCAGTGGAAAGAAACTTGATCGCTTGCTCTCCACTCTCAACTGCCTCTCTCATCATCTTCTCTCGAGCCTGAAAATTCCAATCAAGACAGAAAGCAAAAACAACGCTGCTGGAAAGCTGGTTGTGCGTTTTTCCGTATTTCCATCCTTCGCCAGCTTCCTTGAAAGCGGCTAACGCATCCTTTGTCAATCTCCAGCACTCGTCGATCTTTTTCTTCCTTTCTTGTGTCTCCAGGGCAAGCCAATAGCCTGTGTAGGCAATCAAAGCGTTACAACGCGATATCCTCGCTGTTTTCACGAGCTCATTCAGGTTTCCATAGAACTCGACAGCCTTTTCATAGGCAACAGTAGATTGACGCAGCCTTTCTCTAAACTCGTCCTTGCTTTCAGCCTGAAACGCAAAACGGTACAAAGCATATCCCAACCTCTCATGAATTTCTCCTATCCTCGAGAAATCATCTTTGGGCAGGAGATTCAGCGCTTTCTCATATATTTCGGCAGCTCCAGACCAATCATATTCCTTCTCTAACCGTTCTGCCTGACGCAGAATCTCCTCCACATTCAACGCCTCTGATAACAGTAAGCCATTAGAGGGTTAAGAACAAGTCTCTGAAAAGTCTTTTCGTGAGTGACGTTTTCAATGATTACATGCGGATTTTTGGTTTTGTAGAAAAGGTATAGCCAAACCGAAACAAACTGGGGTTTTTGGCAAGTAGGTTGATGGGATAATTAGGCAACTACAGCAAGCCAGAGAAGTCGCTATCAGCTAATGGACTTGCCAATCGGACAAAACTGTCGCTGACTATTCTCTCTGTTTGTTTGAGTCTCGCCCTTTATCTTCAACTTACTTTATGAATAAGGTCTTCTCTGTGCTAGCTCATTATTTATAGCGCGCGCGGTTATTTTGATTGCCAGAAAGCTGCTGTGGTGAAGTGAACACCGCAGGATTCGCAGTCTCCTTCTGCACACATTCGCCATCGGGTACTTCTTTTCGCTTTAGTTTCAGTTCCGCATTTTGGGCATTTCGCAAAGATTTGTGTCATATGAATGCTTTTCTCATTCCATTATTTAAGGGATTTTGAATCGAACAATTGACAGGGAGGATTTTTTTGGTTTTGCGGAAAAGTCATAGCCGAACCTATGAACTACTAGCACTCTTTTTGTGCACAAGCGCGCGCGTCAGTTTTTCGCTGATCTCTCCTTTCCTCAGAAAATCGGAGTCATCGACAAAAGTAAGAGCTTTCCTGTAAAAGTCAACTGCCTTCGGCCACTCGTACTGCTTTTCCTTTTCTTTAGCCTTCCCAAGAATCTCTTGTACGTCAGAAGCTTCTGCCATCCCCCGAAGACCATTATGTTCTAGGTCGTCTGCGCTTGAAGAGGATTTTCATTGAAGCATGTGACCAACAGAGGAACCAAAGAGAAACTCAGGTAACGTGCTCTTCGAACACACGACGACTAGCCTCTTTCCAACCTCTTTGCTACGATACGATTGTAGCACGTGTTCTAATCAGATTTTTGAAATGTCCCGTACCAAAATTTCTCGAACGATCTGGCACTGTCAAATCTCTTCTCAATCTTGCAGCGAGGTCTAAAACCAGCAGAGACGTGAAGAGTTAAGAAACTCTGTTGTTCTACAATTGGATATACACTTTTTGGCATCTCTTGGCCTTCCCAGTATCCAAAGCTTGCAGAATGCAAAGTTCCGTTAGGTTTCAAAACCCTATGGATTTCTTTCAAAGATTCAAGCTTATACTCATCTGGAATTTGGTGTAAAGTCCAGAAGAGATCAACTACATCCATTGTTTCAGGGCACAGTGGCAAATAAGGTAACGTAGCATTTATCAAGCCCACACATAGCCTTTTGTTTTTTGCTCTTTCTTTCGCTAGTCTAAGAGAATATTCGTTCGGCTCTATCAAAATCGAGTGAAAACCTTGTTCAGCTAGCCACAGGGCATCGCGTCCATGGCCTCCGCCAATGTCAGCAACATGACATGCTTTTTCCGGATCATTTTCTTGAGCGATCTTTCTCGACGCTTGGCTTGGCTCCCAACCAACTCTACTCAACCAAAACTTGGCACCATCTTCCTCCAGCCCACGAACGTAACTAATTTTCATGTCACTCTCACACCAATTAGACGCGCGCTTTTTGTGACCTTCCATATTTCGGCATTAACATTGACACTTTTTTCCTATAGTTTTCATATTCTTTCCCAAATTCTCTGACCAACTCTT
>Ga0315296_10002712_pt1 | contig 14965 bp, 17 predicted proteins | sample YL17G14_18_MG_FD_203921 | JGI IMG/M metagenome (GOLD analysis project Ga0315296, IMG submission 203921) | Sediment microbial communities from Yellowstone Lake, YNP, Wyoming, USA - YL17G14_18 | ecosystem: Environmental > Aquatic > Freshwater > Lake > Sediment | place: USA: Wyoming | collected... | reverse complement strand
TGAGGGCCGATATGTTCAGGATCGGACTCCTCTTCCCGATTGCCGGGAACCAAAACTTCGCATTAATTCCGTTCATCGCGATCTACCTCCTTTCTTCGCAGAGGGTGGCGACTGTTCGATGTGCGGGACAATGCTGAACCGGACAATGCCTGCTTGCTGAACCTGGTCCATGACCCGCACCATGTTCTGGTACCGTGACCTGCCGTGGACATCGACGAGCACGACGAGCTTGGATACTTTTCGTTTGATGAACTTGTCAAGGCTGTCCTTCGGCTCGCCTTCGGGCATGGCGGCCAATTGCGCCAGAAGCTCTTTGCCGCCCGTCTGACGCTCGACGTTATTGCGCTCTTCGATTCCCAGGTAGGCCTCGATCGAGTCCAGGGCAATCGGGACCCGCGCTTCATCGGACAGCTGTTTTGACGTGACCCCAATCGAATCAATGAAGATGCTGATCACATTCGACTGCGCCGTGGGAACGCTGCCTCTGGGCGGCAGCGCAATCTCAATTGCCTGGGGCTCGCGGAACACGGTTGTCGTCATGAAGAAGATGACCAGGAGAAACGCGATATCAACCATCGGGGTCAGGTCGTTGATGATTCGGCCTCGTCGTTTGCCTTTGCCTCGAGTTGCGCCTTCGACAACTGACATGCTAACCTCCTGTGCTCATGATGATTGAACCGGTCTCTTCCAGCATCGTCATCATACTGAACCGCAGCATATTGACCTTGGGGTCCTGAAGCGTCTCCATGAGTCGCAGAATAACGCCCGATTGAACGTCCTTGTCAGCCTTCACAACCAGACGCAGATGCGGGTTTCTGATTCGCTCCTGAATGACAAGATAACCGACCATGTCGAACTTGGTGGGTTGGGAGGATTCGCGGCCGAGATTCCACCAGACGAGCAGGCTGTCGGCCCGGGCCGCACGCTGTTCGGGTGTGAAACTGGCCGCTTCGCCCATCGTCTCGATTATCTTCTCCTTGGTCTTGAGCTCGTGAATCGCCTTCTCGATAGCCGCCTTCCTTTTCAGAGCCAAACCGCCCTGAGCCGCCGGCAGTTGATACTCCGAAATCGCCCCCAACAAGGCGCTCGGGTTGATCGACTCGGCCAGGTTATAGGCCCGTTCCGGGGGGATGATGGTCAGAATCATGACATCCGATTCCGGCACCTTGAACGGCGATCGTGACAGGGGCAACTGAACCGTAAGGGTTTCCGGCGGACGGGCATGATAGGTACTCATGAAAAAGATGACCAGCAGGAATCCAATATCCACCATTGGCGTCATGTCGATTGTAATACCTACGCGCGGTCTCTTATGGCGTACCATTTTGGCCTCCGCTACTTCTTCTCGAGTCGCTCAAGGTAGTCCAGCGTATCGTACACCGCTTCATTGATGTCGTACGTGAAGCGATCAACCTTGTTGACAAAGAAGTTGTTGGCGATGATACCGACAATCGCGTTCCACAATCCGCCGGCGGTATTGAACAACGCCTCAGAAATACCGCGCGCCAGCTGAATGGCGTCCGGCGCACCGGCGTGGGCCATGGCCTGGAACGCGCGGATCATGCCAACCGTGGTCCCGAGCAAGCCCACCATGGTCGCGATTGAAGCAATCGTGGTAAGAGCGATAAGGTTTCTTTCCAGGAGCGGAGTCTCGCGGCCCACCGCTTCTTCGAAAATCCTCCTCGTCTCGATTGAGCTCTTCAGGACGGTAGCCTTGTCGCCCGAACCCTTTACCGCTTGTTGCAGACCGCCCTTCAGGATGTTGGCGGCTGAACCGCCCTGCATTTCGCAGTCATTCATGGCGGCATCGAAGTTCTTCTCGGCGACATGCTGGATGTAGCTGCGCATGAATTCCGCCATCGGCATCTTGCCCTTGGAGCGCTGCATCGTGAAGAAACGCTCGATGATGTAGGTGACGAGCAGAATGAAGATGTAGATCAAAACGCCCAGCAGCGGACCACCGTCGCGTACGAACCCGGGCAGCATCTGGAAGATTATGACGCAGATGATGAAGTTGCAGACATAGAGGAGCATAGTCATTAGGCCAACGCGTTTAACAAAGGCAAGCGCAATCCCCAAGCCGATTGCGAGTGCGGCCGGGATACCAAACGACACTATTATCTTTACTGCAGCAGGTGCATTATGTAATCCTTCGAAAAGTCCAGACATCGTCAAGCCTCCTTTCTTGTTGACTGTTTTCCGGTCTGGTTACAACCTTCACCGACACCCCCCTTGGTCCTACTTCTTGTACAAATCGTCCCAGTACTTGTCCCAGTAGTCTTGATAGTTAGGCGTGGTCGGGGTTGCCGGCTTGTTGAGCCGCTTCCTTCCCTCGCCCGCCAGTTTCGCGTCCGCACTATTGGGAGCAAGTTTGATGACCGTCTTGTACTCAGCCATCGCCTCGGCCTTTGAACCGAGGAATTCATACGTCTGTCCTAACCAAAGATGACCTTTCACATATTTGGGATTCAGTTTGAGCGCCTTCTTGAAATTCTCAACCGCCGCTTTGTAGTTCTTGAGTTGAAGATAGCATAATGCCAGATTCACGTAGGTCGCAACCGTCAAGGTATCATATTCAAGCCGTTTCTTGAACCAGACCGCGGCCGAATCATACTTGGTCAGTGTGTAGTAGGTCATGGCCAGGTCCGGAGCAATCTCCCGCACGTAGTTTGAATCGAGTGCGGTCAGCTTCAGATAGGCATCGGCCGCACCACGGGCTGAATCACTCTTGGCATAGGCCCGGGCCAGGTCCAGCCAGGATTGCGTGTCGTAAGGATCCTTGGCCACGACCTGCCGGAGTACGTCCCCGCGCTCTTTGGGCTGATTGGTCCGACCGTACAGAAAAGCTAAGAACTTCAGCGAACCAAGCGTGGTGTCGCCCAGCCCAATCGCTTGTCGTACGTCCTTGATCGCAAGCGTGTCTTTCTTGATTTTGGAGTAGACTTCAGCGCGCGCCGTATAGCCGCGGGGCTGTCTTGGTTCAAGCTGGATATACTTGCCGAAAGCCTCGATTCCCTTTGCATATTTCTTGTGCTGCATATTGAAGTTCCCGAGTCCATAATAGGTTGGTGGATAGTCCGGTTTGGCCGCCCGGGCCTTGTCAAAGTAGGTCATGGCCTTCAAAGAGTCCTTGCTGTTGGCGTAGAGGTTGGCCAGGCCCACCATGGCCGGCACATAGTTCGGGTCGATCTTCAGAGCATTCAGATACTCGGCTTCGGCCACACTCATCTGCTGGCTGACCCGGGCCAGACAGCACCGGCATGCCGGATCATTGGGTGCCAGTTTCGCCGCTTCGCCGTACTCGATGGCCGCCTCAACGCTGTTACCGCAGGCCTCAAAGGCCTGGCCCAGCGCCAGGTGATTTTTGAGCGCATCATACCCATAGTTCTGAGCCTTCCTCAGGTAGACAACCGCGTTTTCACACTCGCCTTTTTCAAGATAGGTCTTGCCGATCTCGAAATTGGCCAGCGGGTGCTTGGCCTTCGATCTTAGCGCCTGCTCAAGTTTCGCGATCGCTCCGTTGAGGTCGCCGGCATCGCGCAACGCAACCCCTTCCTTGACCAGGTCGTCGACCAACGCCGACCATATAAGTCCTGCGATTACAAGAGATAATAGTAATAGCCTGCGCATGTTCGCTCCTATCACAGTAGGTTATACAGCTTGTTTCTCTTCAATATTCCACACATTACAATGTATCTTGGGTGTACTTCACCGGTACGGTAACCGGTACGAATCCATTGGCGGCAAGAATCTTCTGCCCGGCGGCCGACATGACGAAAGTGATGAAACCAGAGTCCAGCCCCTTGGGTTCGTTCGGCGTATACAGGTAGATATGACGGATCAACGGGTATTGACCACCATGAACCGTAGCTTGGTCTGGAGTGTAAAACAGAGCCTTAGGCTGCAGGCCGATGGCCAGTGCCTTGATTCGCGTATCTTCAATCAGCGGGCTCCAGGATTTGTACAAAAGGGCCATTGACAACAAGCCGATCGCGTCTCTGTTTTCGGCAATGGACCGAATCATCATCTCGCCATTGTCGAAACGCCGGGCGCGCTTGGAATAGTCCTTACCCCCCAGAACGCTATCCTTGAAGTACGTATGGGTGCCTGCATTCTCGCCCCAGATATGCACCTGAATCAGTCCACCCCGGCCTCCGACTTTGGACCAGTTCGTAATCCGGCCGGAGAATATGTCGGACACCTGGCTTGTGGTGATCTGCTTCACCGGATTGAAAGGATTGACCACAATCGCGATTCCATCTTTGGCAATCTTGTATTCCTTCACTTGAAAACCGGCTTCCCGAGCCCGCCCAAGCTCTTCCTGGGTCAAGGGACGGGTCGCGTGAGCCACCTGACCTGAGTCGATAAACAGCGCGGCCAGTGCGGGATTGGAACCGCCGCCCAAGACCAGAACTTTGGCCTTCGGATACAGGTCCATGAAGGCATAGGCCTCTTCCATCATCACTGGGTACGTCTGGTCTGACCCGCGGACCGTGATATACCCGGAAGTCGGGGTCTGGGGTTCGCTCTTCTTGCCACAGCCCGCCAGAACCGCGAGGAATGTAACCGGCAACACCAGGCTGGTCCTGATATTTCTCAAGTTGTCATAATTCATTTGCAGAATAGTAATTATGTTCGATTCCCGGTAAATGTCAACTGAAAAAAAACGGCCAAATCGGTTCAAAACTCGAAGAAAACCGAATACTTGCGAAGCTGCCATCCAGTCCGTCCTAAACCGGCTGGTCCAGTATCCGGTGCATCTCCTCCGCTGACTTGGCCTCAAGCAGTTGCGTTCTCACCGCTTCCTTTTTCATCAATCCTGAAATCGACGACAGTATTCTCAAGTAATCGTCGGTCGCCTTGGTTGGCGCAAGGATGAGGAAAAAGAAATTGACCGGATTGCCGTCCAGGGCTTCGAATTCAACGCCCGGCTTGCTGCGGCCGAAGGCTATGCAGATCTGCTTGACCGCATCGGTCTTGACGTGGGGCAAGGCAACGCCCGAGCCCAGGCCCGTACTGGTCAATGATTCCCGCTCCAGGACAGCGCTGATAACGTCTTCCGCCATGTCGCCCGGCACCTGTCCTTGCTCCACGAGAATCTTGATTAAGGCCTGGATGACGCTGTTCTTGTCCTGGACAACAATGTCAATACTGATCTGGGACAATTTCAAGTACTTCGTTATCTTCATAGAATCCTGCGCAACTCGTTCTCTTCTTCCTTCGCGGTAAGGGCAACGATCGTATCGTTGGGCTGAATGATTGAATCACCCTTGAGGATCACCGCGGCCCCTTCCCTGACCGCCGCAATCAACAGCGTATCAGCCGGCAGTCCGAGGTCCTTTACTGCCCGGTTGACCGCGGGTGACGATTCGGTAATCTCGGCCTGCACGATTTCATAGTTTTTGAAGGTCAGAAGCGGCGTCAAGATACCAACATCGAGCTTGTGTCCGATGATCGCACTGATGAGACTGGTCGTGTTGACTACGCCATCAACGCCCAGGTTCTTGAAAAGGTCTTCGTTCTTCGGGTCATTGACGATGGCCAGCGTCTTGGGTATCATGAAAAGCAGTTTTGCCAACTGACAGGTAACGAGATTCTCCTGGTCCAGGCCGGTAACGGCAATCAACATGTCGGCTCGATTCGTACCGACATTCTTGAGCGTTGCCACTTCACAACCGTTGCCTAAATAGATGGCTTCCCCTAACTCTTTGACCAGCGCATTGTACTTGTTGCGATCCCGTTCGATGAGCAGGACCTCGTTGCCTTCCGCGGCCAGCGCCTTGGTGAGATTGTAACCGATCTTACCCGCGCCAACGATTATGATGTACATCTAACCCCCTTTGGCCTTCTTGGGCTTGATGCCGAATTCCTTCAGAATCATCTCAACCTCAATATTGGTGGGACAAACGGTCTTAAGCCCGAGTTCGCGATACGCCCCGGCTTTGACCGGATCGAAAATCCTGACCAGGACCAATTCCTTTCCGAATTTCTGCTTGATAACCTGGGCTGACATCAGGTTGGCAATCTCATCGGATGTCAGAACGGCAATCAGGTCGGCGGACTCGACGCCGGCAGTTTTAAGCAGTTCCTCATCGGTTACCCGGCCCGCAATCTGCCGGCCCGTGAAGTTCTCGCCGAGAGCAACGAACGCATTGGGGTCGATATCAACCACCGTCACTTCCCAGTTGTTTGCCGCCAGCAGGTTCGCCAGTATCGAACCAACCCGCCCGCATCCCAGAACCAGTGCTTTCATAGAACCTCCATCATACTAGCTTTGAGCAATGAGCTCTCAGTCATCAGCAATAAGCGATGAGCTACAAGCTACTCCTCCGGTCTCCGGTCAATGATAACCTCACATGGCGCCCGGCGCAAGAGAGTCTCTGAAGTCCGGCCCAAAATCCGTTCGGACAAACCGATGACCGGACGGATCCCGATGACAATCAAATCAGCATCCTGGTCGCTGGCCAGACGCATTATGCCCTCGCCCACTTTCCGGGCGCGCTCAACCTTTGCCTTGGCCGGGAGCCCGTGGTGCACAACGATCTCGACACCCCGCCCTACCGCTTCCTTGGCCAGCTGCTCCAATTTACCCATGGTCGCATTGAGCGGCAGGGTGAATGGAACCTCAATCACGTAGGTAACGACGATTTCCGCCTTCTGCTCCTGCCCCAGCCGACAGGCAAGCTCCACCGCCTTTTCCGAGTAGACCGTGCCGACCGTCGGCACGATGATCTTCTTTATGGCCGAAACCGCGACCCTCGCCTTGGCAACCGAAAGCGAAACCTGGGGCGGCGGATGGAGCATCCACCACATGATACTGAGGATGGCGCTGCTGAAAATAAACGCCAGCAGGGCGCCGAGAAAGGTAACCTGCGGCCCGCTACTCATCGCGACCGTCTCTTCTCTGTTTGAGCGAGCGGAAAAACATCACCAGCCGGTAAACGCCGTAGCCCGCAAGAACACAGCTAAACAGCCCGGCACTCAGGAAATTCATATAGCCCTTGGCCCGTATAAAAATGACCACGCCCAGGGCGACAAATAGAACACCCGAGAACAGCTGGTAAACGGTGCGCCACCTTGCCAGATTTCGGTCAACCCTATTCTGCAGGTCCATGGTGTTTGACTATTTTCGCTGCTCTCTCATCACGTTCTTTGAGCGCCTGTTTGTAAACTTCGACCAGCTCATATTCCTCGGCCGAAGTCAGAATATCAATCTGGTCCCGTTCCCAATTGCGCTTGATGCTGCGGAATACCGGCATCCCGTTCTTACGGCGGTACCAGGCATAGTAGCAAAGACAGGCAATAATCCAAGCCGGCCCGGCAATACGACCGATCGTGTGGGTGAGGATTACCGCGAAAAGGATCGTACTGACTCCGAGCAAGCCGAACGCCCCCAACAATGGAAATTTGACCTTCTGGCCCTTGCGATTAAAGGTCAGGTTCAACGGCATGGTAAACGGTCGCGGCGTGTAGGGATCCGAGAAACGCAGCTTGATCAGTGCGATGAACACCAATGTGTAGCCGAGACTGGCGCCAAAAGCATACATGTTGCCAAGCGTATTAAGTACCCGCGGAGTCAGCGCCGCCAGGGCCGCCTGCAGCGCACCCAAGCCCGAGAAAACGATGATGGTCCGCACCGGAGTACGGAACTTCGCGTGCACTTCATTGAACCACGGACTTATCAGTTTGAGCTGGCTCATCGAGAACGTCACCCGCGATGCACCCATCACGCCGGTGTTCGATGAAATCAGCAGGATCGTCGCGCCCAGAATCGCGGCGAATGGACCGGCAAACGCTCCGATATACGGTATGACGCTGGCCAGTTTGGCCACCGGATTCGCTTGCGCTTCGGCCAGAACCTGCCAGGGCAAGACGCCGAGGCTCAGTGTCGAGAACGCAGTGGCAAAGATGAATACCGTGAAAATTAAAGAGAGTGAAGTCCTTGGAATTATGGTTGCGGGCCGTCTTGTTTCCTGAGCGGCCTGCGAAATCGATTCCAATCCGACGTAAGATATGATTGCCAACGAGGACCCGTAGAGAAAATTGTTGAGCGTCGGGAATTGAGTAGTCCATTGATGCACCAGTAACTCCGGCTTCCACGCAAAGAGAAAGCCCATGACGATTATCCCGGATTCGGTGACGATATCGACAATGCCGAGTACTTCGTTGAGCAAGGAAGACTCTCTTATGCCGCGGATATTGAGCCAGATTAAAAATCCAATCATGCCCAGCGTCTGCAGCGCCCACACCGGATTGACGCCGTGGAACGGCCCAACCGAGATCGAAAGCTTGGCGATGGAAGGAAAGAAAAAGTTGATGTATCCGGTCGAGGCGTAGGCGAAAAGTGCAACATCGATGGTGTAGTCCAGAAGCAACGCACACCCTGCGACAAAACCCCAGAAGTCACCCAGGCCGCGCAAGGTGAAGTACTGCCCACCGCCCGCCACCGGATAAGCCGAGGCAAGTTCGGTGTAGGCCAGGCCGATCATGATGTAGACCAGGCCGGCTAAGGCAAAGGCCAGGTTGGCCGCACCCTGGGCCGCGGCCATGACCAACCCGAGCGCGACATAGACGTCGGCGCCGACGTCGGCATAGCCCCACATGAACGAACCCCAGACCGTGACATCGCGTCTCAGTTCTGTTTTGGATTCACCTTGGGTGTTTTTCATAGTGAATGCAGTTTCTCAACCCGGGCCGGAGATTCTCTAAACTTCCCTACTAAGACTAAGACAAGAAAAGCCGATGGGCAACCTCCTTAAGACTGCTAAAATCGACCATCCGAATGACAACGAATTTCTCGAATGCTCAAAAAAAAGGCGTAGAAACGCGAGCATGATTATAGTCAGTTTTGTTGAAATGTCAACAGGATTATATGGACCTTGCTGTGCTGTCCCCGCGTGATGATTTAGGCGATAAGCATTGACTTAACGGAACATCCGGCGAAATGGCACTCAGAAGGAGCGAGCTTCCGACTGTACGGTCGTAGGCAGTCGAAGTGTCCGGCATGTGCCCGAACTGCCCGAGAAATAAAGGTTGACATCTCCTCCGATATGTTTAGAATGATGATGATGAATCGAATCATATCAAATAACCAGCGGGTTATGATATTAGTGTCGTAACTTCAAGGAGACAAGGAGGTGCAAATGAGGCCGACTATCCTTCTGGTCGTACTGTGCATCGGGCTGGTCGCCGCTGGCAACTTCCTCACCAATCCCGGATTCGAGGAAGACCTTGCGGTCGGCTGGCAATCATACGTTCCGTCGCTATATGATACCGTTAACCGGGGCACGGGTTATGAACCGGACCCGGACTACGAAGCTTACGCGTACAAGTACTCTGGCGGCTACACGCAATTGTGGCAGACGATTGATATCCCATCGGTCGACAGTTTCTCTTTCTCGATTAAGGCCAAACTCTATGCCTACGACAACGACGCGGACACTCTCTGTTGGGCCGCGGCGGCGGTGATCCTCTCCTACCTTAACTCGAGCGGCACGGTTCTTGGCGCGACCCGGATCTGCCGTTTCACGACCCCGTGCGCCTGGCGCAACAATAGCACCCAGCACCTGATTCCGGCTGCGGACACGCTCTGGCATACCTATTCGTTCAATCTTAGAACCGAACTGGCCAACCTGCCGGGCGTTGTTCCGGCTCAGGTGAAGAAAGTCAGGGTTGCACTCTTTGACAGTTGTGCCCACACGTGTTGAGGTGCTCTCGAAAAGGCGAAGGTCTTCGCCGACGACGCAGCACTCAACTATCTTGGTCAGCAGTACTTTCTCTCTTTCATCAAAACAAAGGTCTACGACACCGGCGGCAACAATAACGGCAAGCTGGATCCAGGCGAGACGGCCACCCTTACCGCATTCTTGAAAAACATCGGCGGGCGCAGCTTCACCAACCTGGCTTCGACGATCTCCACGACCTCACCCTACGTTACCATTACCGACAACAGCGGCAATTTCGGTTCTATCTTGATCGACAGCACCAAAGAGAACAGCGCGGACCGCTATGGGGTGCAGGCCCTTTCCAGCTGCCCGCTCGGCCACAAGGCGCCGTTCCGCATCATCGCGCGCGAGAACACCTGGGCCGATACGTTCGACTTTCAGCTGATGGTCGGTTCGGTTCCGCCGAGCGACACCGGGTATTACTACAGCTATCATTCGGGAGGTCCATGGCGGCAATGCCCGGTCTACTCGTGGTTTCCGATCGATACAAGCCAGACGGTAAACCAGGGTGTTTCGCTTGATCCCAGCGACGACCAGACCTTTGTTATCAATTTGCCCTTTACCTTCAAATACTACGGCACCAATTACACCCAGGTCTCGATCTGCTCTAATGGTTGGGTCGCACTGGGTTCGACGACCCTGACAACGTACACCAACACGCCCCTGCCCAATACCCAAGCCCCACCCGCAGTGGTCTGCGGCATCTGGGATGACCTCTATCCTCCTGCCGTCGGCCCGGGTGACGTCTACTACTACAATGATGCCGCGCGGCACCGGTTTATTGCCGAATGGTTCAAGGTCGAACACTTGAGTCAGACCGGCTATCCTGAGACCTTCGAGATCATTCTCTATGACCCGGCCTACTATCCGACGCCAACCGGTGACGGTGAGATCATCGTTCAGTACAAAGAAGCCATGCACCTGACCAGCAACACGGTCGGCATCCAGAACTACGGCTGCAGTGTCGGTCTCCAGTACTACTACGAAGGAGCTTACCACGAGTACGCCGTGCCCATCACCACCGCCCGGGCGCTAAAATACACAACCTGGCCCCCGACGCTGATGACCGCGATCGAGCTTGATTCGCCTGACCGTCTTTCCCGGCCGGTCTTTTCGGCGTGTCCCAATCCGGCCCGAAATCGGCTGATGATCAACCTTCAGGTCCCGGCTGGCCAGAAAGCAAGCCTGCGGGTCTATGACCCTGCCGGCCGGCTGGTGCGCGACCTGAGCCGAATGATATCCAGTACGACAACAATCCTTGACTGGAATTGCACCGATGACCGCGGCCGTGATCTGCCCAAAGGCGTGTATTTTCTGAGGCTGTCCACCCTGGAAACAGAGAAGACGGAAAAGGTGATTCTACTGAGATAGCTTGAATTGCATCTGAAATACGGGGCACGGTTGTGCCCCGTATTTTTTTATAAGCTTCTTTTCGCGACAAGGATGTCGCTCCCACATATCCGATGCGAGTCACCTACCACCTCAGTCCCTGTCTTGACAAATCGGACAATCCGAGTATAATAGAAAAACGCCACCCTTGTTGCGTTGATTGACGGACTGAAGACAACAAGCGTGTTCATCCTACAATTGCCATTAACCCAAGAGTTAGGGTTGCCCGACCCAGTAGGATAGTATTTTAGCCACACTCTCGATTCTATTCATTTACCTTAAGATAGGAGGCCGACATGGCTCTTTTGGAGATTAGATGGCACGGCCGGGGTGGCCAGGGGGCCAAAACCGCGGCTTTGCTTTTTGCCGATGCCGCCATGGAAACCGGAAAGCACATCCAGGGGTTTCCGGAGTACGGTCCGGAAAGGATGGGTGCGCCGGTCCAGGCGTTCAATCGGCTTTCGGACACGCCGATCTTTCAACACTGCGGCGTGAAAAATCCGGACATCGTGGTGATTCTCGACTCAAGCTTGATTGCCAGCGTCCCGGTCACCGATGGACTGAAAGAGAACGGTGTTCTTCTGATCAATACTCAGGACAAGCCCGACATTCTTCGCAAGAAACTCAATCTCGGCAAGAATCAGAAGATCTATGTCGTCGATGCCAGCAAGATATCGAAGGAAATTCTGGGCCGCGACATCCCCAACACCCCGATGCTCGGGGCCATGATCAAGGTTACCCGGATCCTTGACTTTGAAGAGACCGTCAAGTCGGTGCGCGGAAAACTTGAGAAGAAATTCCCGGGCCGGCCGCAGATCGTCGACGGTAACGTCAAGGCTATTGAGAAAGCGTTTGAGGAGGTCATTGAAGGATGAAGCTCAAGAAATGGACCGAACTTGAAATCGGCTGTGTCATCCCCGAAGGCGGCACCTCGCAAGAATTCAAAACCGGCGATTGGCGCAGTGAGCGGCCGATCTGGCATGAAGACAAGTGTGTCCAGTGTTACCTCTGCTGGATCTACTGTCCGGATTCGGCGATAATCGTGGAAAATGGCAAGGTCACCGGGATCGACTATGACTTCTGCAAGGGCTGCGGCATCTGCGCCTATGAATGTCCACCCAAGGCCGGCGCCATCATCATGGAACGGGAGGTCAAATGATTGTCGCACGAACCGGCAATGAAGCAATGGCCGAGGCCATGCGGCAGATCAACCCCGACGTCGTCGCCGCATATCCGATCACCCCGGCCACCGAGATTGTCCAGATCTTTTCCGGCTTTGTCGCCAATGGCCAGGTGGATACCGAGTATGTCGCGGTTGAGAGCGAGCACTCGGCGATGAGCGCCTGTGTCGGTGCCGCGGCCGCCGGAGCCCGGGTTATGACCGGGACTGCCTCTCAAGGTTTAGCCCTGATGTACGAAATCCTCTATATCGCGGCCGGGTTGCGACTGCCCATCGTCCTCTGCCTGGTCAACCGCTCGCTTTCCAGTCCCATCAACATCCACTGTGACCACTCCGATTCCATGGGTGCCCGGGATGCGGGTTGGATTCAGATTCTGACCGAGCGTACGCAGGAAGCATATGATTCGGTCATTCAGGCGGTGCTGATTGCGGAAAAGGCACTACTTCCGGTAATGGTCACCATCGACGGCTTCATCATCAGCCACGCCATGGAAAACATCGAGCTGATCGATGACCGGGCCGTCAAAGAATACATCGGCCAACGCAGCGCGAAGTACTCGCTGCTGGACGTCGACAAACCCTTCACCGTGGGTGGGCTTGATTTGCAGGACTACTATTTCGAGCACAAGATGTCGGAGATCGACGCCATGAACCATGTTCTGCCGGTTATCGAGGAAGTAAATAAACAGTTCAGCCAGCGCTTCAAGCGCGGCTATCCCATTCTCGAGGAATACCGCTGTCTGGATGCCGAAGTCGCGCTCCTGGCGATGGGTTCGACCGTCGGCACCGCACGGATCGCGGTCGACGAGTTACGCCAGGAAGGCAAAAAGGCCGGCCTTGTCAAGCTCCGCGTTTTTCGCCCTTTTCCCGTCGCCATGCTCAAGGCCGCGCTCAAGAAACTCAAAGTCGTCGGGGTCATGGACCGCTCCGACAGCTTTTCGACCAACGGCGGCCAGCTCTACATTGAAGCGCGCTCGATCCTCTACGACGAGCCGACCAAGCCGTTGCTGGCCAACTACGTCTACGGACTGGGCGGACGCGACATCAGCATTGAGGAAATCAAGGAAATCTACCGGCAGCTGTTTGATATCCGGAACCAAGGAAAGGTAGCCGCCCCGATCACTTATTACGGGGTAAGGAGCTGATATGGCGAACTTGCGAGAACTGGCAAAGAAAACTGACCTTTTGGCCGGCGGTCATCGCGCCTGTGCCGGCTGCGGCGCCACGATCGCACTGCGCCAGGTGTTGTTGGCCGCAGAACGCCCGGTTGTGGTCGGCCTGGCTACCGGTTGTGCCGAAGTCGTTACCACGATCTTCCCGTACACGGCATGGAAGGTGCCCTATATCCACAACGCCTTTGAGAACGTTGCGGCAACAATCAGCGGGGTCGAAGCGGCTTACCGGGCGCAGAAGAAGATGGGCAAAATCACCAAGGACATCGACTTCATCGCGGTGGGCGGCGACGGCGGCACTTACGACATCGGGATTCAGGCTCTGTCCGGCGCGATTGAACGGCGTCACCGCATGCTCTATGTCTGCTACGACAACCAGGCATACATGAACACGGGCATTCAGCGTTCCTCGGCAACGCCGACTGGCGCCCACACGACGACTTCGGTGGCGGGCAAAGTCATCCCCGGCAAGATGCAGCCGCGCAAGGATCTTACCGAAATCATCATCGCCCATGACATCCCCTATGCCGCCCAGGCCACGATCGCCTACTGGAACGACCTCGTCACCAAGGTCCGGAAAGCACTGGCCACTGATGGACCCAGTTTCATCAACATCTTTTCGCCCTGCCGGCTCGGCTGGGGCTATCCTCCGGAGAAGACGCTCGACATAAGCCGGCTGGCGGTGGAGACCTGTTTCTGGCCGCTCTATGAATATGAGAACCGGAAGTACCGCATTTCGATCATGCCCAAAGAAAAGAAACCCGTGGCCGAGTTCTTGAAGATTCAGGAGCGGTTTGCCCACATCTTCAAGGCCAAGGATCAGGCGATGATCGATCGCATTCAGGCCGAGTTTGACTACAAGTGGGATCGACTGCTGAAACGCCATCAGGAAGGACAATAGAGCGGTTTTTCTGGTGGCGTCGCCCCCGGTGTGCCGCCTCCCGAACGACTTCATCGCAAAGGGTTTATTCTATGGCACACTGAAGGCGTGTCTTTTCTCTTTACAACCGCCCCTTACCGGATAGAATAGTAATCTTAATGATGGAACCGGGTTATGCCTCAAGAAGGTATTAGTATATTCGAAGAGGAATTCTGGGCGATTAACGACGTCCTCAACAAGTTAATTGCCTCGACCAATTCGAAGACGGCCATGTTGATTGACAAGGCCGGGCAGTTGATTACTTCCACCGGCGACACCTCCCGCATCGATCTTTCCTCTTTTGCCACCCTTTCCGCGGCTGATTTCGCCGCCACCTCTCAATTGGCCAGTCTGATCGGCGAACGCGAATTCGGGACTATCTTCCACCAGGGTGAAAAAGAGAATATCTACATCAGCCTCGTCGCCGACCGAGTCATTCTGGCGGTGATTTTTGACCAACGTACTACGCTGGGATTGGTGCGCATCAAGACCAGAGCCACCACCGAGGCCTTAGACCGGGTTTTTGCCAATATCTTTAAGAAGATTGATCATGGCCCGCCGAAAAAGTCATCCAAAATAG
>Ga0315296_10002711_pt1 | contig 14968 bp, 15 predicted proteins | sample YL17G14_18_MG_FD_203921 | JGI IMG/M metagenome (GOLD analysis project Ga0315296, IMG submission 203921) | Sediment microbial communities from Yellowstone Lake, YNP, Wyoming, USA - YL17G14_18 | ecosystem: Environmental > Aquatic > Freshwater > Lake > Sediment | place: USA: Wyoming | collected... | reverse complement strand
GAGCACACCCTCAATCTGCTCTTTGAGGAGCTGTTTTGAGGCGGCATCCACCGGCGGCAGGGCGTTCCGGTCCTCGATTGAGTTCCCCAGCGGGCTGTCTTCCTCCTCACCGATGGGCGACTCCAGCGAGATGGGCAGTTGCGATACTTTGACAATCTCCCTGACCTTTTCCGAGGATATCTCCATCTCTTTGGCGATCTCGGTGGAGGTAGGCTCACGTCCGTACTCCTGGGCCAGACGGCGGCTCGTTTTGAGCAGTCGATTTATGGTCTCCACCATATGAACCGGGATGCGGATGGTACGTGCCTGGTCGGCGATAGCTCTGGTGAGCGCCTGACGTATCCACCAGGTGGCATAGGTGCTGAACTTGTAGCCCTTGCGGTAGTCGAATTTCTCTACGGCGCGCATCAGGCCGATATTGCCTTCCTGAATCAGGTCAAGGAGGGACATGCCGCGCCCGATGTGTTTCTTGGCCACGCTCACCACCAGACGCAGGTTGGCCTCAATGAGGTGCCTTTCCGCCCTTTTGGCCTCAAAATCAATGCTGCGATAATGGGCCTCAAGCTGGTGTTCGCGAGCTTTAATCGCTCTGATGAACGATTTATCGTTGACCAGTCGGTCAACATCAGGAAACGAAACATCGGGGCTGATGGCTTCACGGACATCGCCGGTCAGCAGCTTGCCGTTGAGCGACAGATTAATCAGCTTCTGCTCGGTATCCAGCATGGAGAGTCCGGTTCGTGAGGAAATATCATAGATCAGCTGCGGGTCAATGGTATTGTTAAGGCTCGCCTGAAGCTTGTCACTGCTGATGGTGTCAAGGAAGCTGGTCGGCCTGGGCAGGCCGAGCTGTTCCTGAATAAGCTGTATGATTTCAGACGCCTCTCTGGTCTCCCTGATAACGGCCAGCGCGATGTCCACCGCCGTGGGCGACCTGCCGTGCTCCTGCAGGTACTGTTGTTTTATCTCGTTGAGGCGCTTGCTTTCCTCCATCTTTTTGGCCAGTGTTTTTTCATCCTCGGCGGTAAGGAGGTGCACCCGGCCGATCTCATGCAGGTAGATGCGGACCGGGTCATCAGCTATTTCCTGTTCTACCAGGCCTCCAATTGGTGCCTCCGGTATGAGTTCGAGAACTGGCTCAGGCTTTTCAATAGCGAAATGCTCTTCGTGCCAGAATTCGTCCCGCTCGTGCGGCATCTCTGCCTCAGCACCTTCGGCCTGGTCCCGGGGGGCTTTATCTTCAGCCGGGGACTTGCTCGACAGTTCCTCCCCGGTTTTCCATTCATCATGCTCGCCTTCAGGAACTAATTGATTTTCCAGTTCTTCCATGCTCATGTCTTACCTCCTGCTCTCCGACCGTCTCTGGCTTTTTCGCTCATATATTTCCTTTAAGCGGAGTGCGTAGCCTATTCCTAACTCATCAACAAGCTTGGCAAGGTCAGCACCGGCCCCCTTTGCCTCTCTTTCCAGCGCCAGTATTTCACCTATTTCCTCTGCCAACTTTTTGTAGTACCGTTCCTCCAGACGGTGGCGGTAGTCGGCATCCCTCTCGTCCAGACGGTCAGATGGTAGCTCCCGGCTGGCAATGACGTCAAGATGCTCATGAAGGGCCGGGTCCAGCGTATCTTTGAGCTTGGCCAGATCATCCACCTTATTCCAGGTAAGAAAGACTACCCGATTTTCACTGTTGAGGAAATATTCGGGCAAAATATTTTCGGCATTAGCTTTTAATTCTGGGTGTTGCAACAGCAGGGTAAGGTAACCTTCCTCCAGTCGAGGGGACAGTAACGCACGCGGTGCATACGTGCCCTTTTCCGGTGCTGGTGTCGGTGTTGCCTTCCGTTCCGAGCCCGTTTTTAATCTGCTCAACTCGGCTTCGATAGTGCGTTCGTTGACATTGACCAGATGCGCCAGCTTCTGTACATAATGCGCCTGGCGAACTTTGTCTTTCATTTCGGCTATGACTGGCAACAGCTCCTTTACCGCCAGCGATTTATCTCGGGCTGTGCCCAAGTCAAGCTTGCGGGTAGCCATGTTAATGGTGTAGTCCATGGTTGGCGTTGCCTCGGACAGCAACTTGCGCCAGGCATCAGCATCTTCCTTGATAACGTCATCCGGGTCTTCCCCCTGAGGCAGAATGACAACCTTTATCTCGGACTCAAGGATGTTTTCATAGCCCACACCCCGCAGCATGGCTTCCCCGCCGGCAGCGTCGGCATCAAGGGCCAGTACCAGATTCCGGGTCAGCCTTTTCAGTGCGCTTACCTGGGCTTCAGTAACCGAGGTGCCCATGGAGGCGACCACGTTATTGAAGCCCTTCTGGTGGGCGGTAATGACGTCAACATAGCCCTCAACAATGACCGCGGTGTCCTGCTGCCTGATGCCGGCGGTGGCCAGGTTGATGCCGTAGAGGCTGCGGCTCTTGTCAAAAGCCGGTGTCTGCGGTGAGTTAACATATTTGGGCAGCGAGTCATCAAGCACCCTGGCGCCGAAGCCAATGACACGTCCTTTTATATCAGAAATGGGAAACATCAGCTTGTTGCGGAAGCGGTCATAGGTTCGGCCGCTCTCTGCCTCAACGGTCAGGCCGGCTTTTACCAGCTCCGCCTCTGTGTAGCCCCGCTCCTGGAGGTGCTTTTTCAGGTCATCCCATTTGTCTGAGCTGTAGCCCAGTTGAAATTCGGATACCGTCTGGTCGGTAAAACCGCGGCTCTGAACATACTTTCTGGTCTTTTCTCCATCGGGGGAGTTGAGCAGCCGGTCGTGAAAATACTGGGCGGCCGCCTCATTGATTTTATAAAGTCGCTCCTTCTCCTCTTTTGCCTCGTCCCTTCCGGCTCGGGAGGGGAGGGTAACCCCGGCCCTCTGGGCAAGTAGTTGCAGCGCTTCGCCGAAGTCCAGACCCTCTTTCTTCATGATGAAGGAGAAAACATCGCCGCCGGTGTTGCAGCCAAAGCAATGCCAGCTCTGCTGTTCCGGATAGACGAAGAAGGAGGGATTTCTTTCGCTGTGAAACGGACATAACCCGACCAGGTTGCGCCCCGCCTTTTTCAGCGCCACGTACTGGCTGACGATGCCCACAATGTCTGTCTTCTGTTTAACTTCGTCAATAGCGCTCATCGGCTCGCTGATTCCCTTTATTAATCAATCTTTGAGCCCTGCAGCTACCCTCAGGGCGTACTGGTCAGTCATACCGGCGATATAGTCGACGACTCTCCGCTCGGTATCAACACTGTAGGTAAAGTATTCCGGTGGCAGTCCGTCTTCATGTTTGGTGAAATACCGGTACAGGTGGCAGACCACTTCCCTTGCCTTCTTGCTCTCCTCCTCAGCGGACTTCACGTGGTACACCCGTTGAAAAAGGAATTCCCGGAGCACGTTGGTGGCATCTAGTATCGCCGGGCTCATGGTTATCTTCGGGCGTTCTATTTCTATTTTATCATAACCGCTGGCCGCCCACGAGCTATCAATAATATCACTGACCATAGCATTGATGCGCTGTGAATGCGATATGCCCAGTGTTCTTACCGCATTGAGGGGCAGGTCGCGTTCCGTAATAATACCGGCCCTGATAGCATCGCCAATGTCATGGTTGATATAGGCGATGATATCCGCCATTTTGACAATCTCACCTTCAAGGGTATTTACTTTTCCCCACCCATCGCCCAGCACGTCGCTTCCCGATTTTGAGTGGTTCAGGATACCGTCCCTGACCTCGATAGTAAGGTTGAGGCCACGGCCGTCATTTTCCAGCAGGTCAACCACCCGCAGGCTCTGTTCGTTGTGCCGGAAACCATGCGTGCAGAGTTCGTTGAGCACATCTTCTCCGACGTGGCCGAAAGGGGTATGGCCAAGGTCATGACCAAGAGCAATCGCTTCGGTCAGGTCCTCGTTCAGGTTAAGAGCCCGGGCTATGGTACGACCTATCTGGGAGACCTCCAGGGTGTGGGTTAGCCGGGTCATGTAGTGGTCGCCCAGCGGCGCGATGAAGACCTGTGTCTTGTGCTTGAGGCGGCGGAACGCCTTGCTGTGGATAATACGGTCGCGGTCACGCTGAAAAGCGGTCCTTATCGGGCAGGGCTCTTCGTCTCTCAGCCTACCTCTGGAGAACCTGCTTTTCACCGCGTATGGTGAAAGGCTTTCCTCCTTTTCCTCACTGAGCTGACGAATCGCAAGGCGCCTGATCACAAAGGCTTCAATCTCACTGCAGAATGCCGAAAGGTCGGCATATATATTATACCACACCGGATAGCGAAAATCTGCCTTTAACTTAACATAATTACATGTTATGTATAAGAGTAACTTTAGAAAAGTAATCCGTCCAATTCTGGTTGACAAGCATAGCTGTCTGACGTAGAATTAAATTGCTGGCTGATAAAGCGGGGAGGTACGGTTATGATTGAGATGACCATTGACAGTATCCGCGTAAGTTTGATGAATTACCAACGGGTGGTGATTTTGAAAGAAAAAATGGCCAAGCGGTATCTCCCTATCTGGATAGGCCCAGCGGAGGCCGATGCCATTGCCGTGAAGCTTCAAGGCGTCACGGTGCCGAGACCCCTCACTCACGACCTGCTCAGTTCGGTGATTGACTCACTGGGGGCGGCGATAGAGTCCATCATCGTCAGCGACCTTAAGAGCGACACGTTTTATGCCAAGATTATCCTTAATGTGGACAAGGATGGCAAGCAGCTGGAAATTGACTCGCGTCCCAGTGATGCTCTGGCGCTGGCAGTGCGAACTGATGCCCCCATATTTGCCGAGGAAGCCGTTTTAGATAAAGCAGGTATCCTGCTTGATGAAGAGACCGGAAAGCCGATTATGGAGGAATCGGAGGAGGCGGACAAAAAGGACAAAAAAGTATCCGAAGAAGAGATGAAAAAGCTGTCGGCTTTCTATGACTTCATCAATACGCTTGATATGGATGACTTTGACAAGCGCAAATCCTGAAGTAACCCGGGGCAGGGTAATCGGAGCACGAGCGGTGGAAGAGAGACTGATTAAAAAACTGATGGCCTCGATGAAATGTGATTCATGCGGTCGGCACTATGAGTCTTACAACATTGATATTTTGGGTCACCGCGAAGATATGTGGTTTCTGAGGGTGCTCTGTTCAACCTGTCATACCCAGTGCCTGGTGGCAGCCGTGGTCAGGGAAGAGAAAGTGCCGGTAGCATGGAACGACCTCACCGCTGCCGAGATAAATGAACACCGGCACGAAAAGATTGAAATCGATGACGTGCTCGACATGCACAATTTTCTGATGGACTTTAATGGTAACTTCTCAAGGCTTTTTGGTCAGGAGAAGCTCAGATAGATTAGCCTTATGTTTATAGTGGTCATGTGTGATGATGGATAGCCCTAACGTCTGAAGGTTAGGGCTCTTTTATTTTCGGTGACTTCTGGTAGTTTATTTCAGCGTGGGGTGATACAATATACTGGGTTGCGCATTGGCGCGGGTTTTGAGGCGAACATGAGCAGATGGACGGCGGCCCTGCGGCTGGTGGGGGTGGGGTTCTTCATCGGTGGCTCAATCGTGCTGGGCGTGGTGGCCGGTATCTGGCTGGACCGCCGGCTGGATACCAGTCCGGCTCTGGGAATAGTGGGGCTGTTAGTCGGCATAGTCGTTGCTTTCTACGGGGTATACCGGATGCTCATACCGCTGATGAAAAATAGGAAAAACGGAGAGAGTGGCTGATGGCCAAGCGAGATACTCTGGGGATGCCACGCCATCTTCTGATAGGAGTACTGTTTATCTTTGTCATTCTGCTGGTCGTTGGCTTCCTGGTCGGTCCGCTGGGCAGAAAAATTTTCGGTGATTTGGGACTGCCGGCGTGGCTTAGCCTGCCCCATCCCGAATTCCGCCTTCCCGCGGAAACGGTTTGCTACCTCTTTGGCTTTCCCGTCGCCAACAGCCTCATTGGTGCCTGGATTACGATGGTCGTTCTTATCTGCCTGTCATACGTGATAACGCGCCGCATGAAGATTATACCCGGAAGGCTGCAGAGTGCCTTTGAATTCTTGCTTGGCTGGCTCTATGACCTCTGTCGCAGGGTCGCCGGAGAGAAAAATGGGCGGCAGTTCTTTCCCGTGGTGACTACCATTTTCCTTTTTGTTGCCTTCAATGCTTGGCTGAGCCTGATTCCGGGCTTCGGCTCGATATTCGTAACCAACGCTGAAGGTGAACAGATACACCTGCTGCGCGGCGCCAATACCGATATCAACATACCTCTGGCGCTGGCGCTGGTGTCATTTATCTTTGTTGAATACTTCGGTTTGAAGTCGCTGGGGCTGCGCTATCTGGGTAAATTTTTTAATGTGGGGCAATTCTTCCAGAGCCTCAGGCAGATGGGAAAGGGCAGGCTGCGGGCTGGGCTGGGGGGACTGTTTACCGGATTTATTAACATCTTTGTCGGGCTCCTGGAAGCGCTGAGTGAAATGGTGCGTATTGTCAGCTTCACCTTCCGTCTCTTTGGCAATATGACCGCCGGCGAAATACTGCTGCTCGTCGCGGCATTTTTAATACCGTGGGTGTTTGCCTTGCCGTTCTACGGCCTCGAACTGCTCGTTGGTTTTGTTCAGGCGCTCATCTTTGGTGGGCTGACCCTGGTCTTTCTGACCCTGGCGGTAGCCCATCATGGAGAAGAGTCGGACTGATATAAAATAAATATGCTCTGGGCAAATGCTGAAGGAGGTTTAATATGGATCCAGAAACGATGAAGATGCTGGCCGTGGGCCTGACGGCCGGGCTGGGGTTACTGGGACCGGCACTGGGAATCGGGCTTATTGGCTACTCGGCACTCCAGGGAATAGCCCGCAATCCGGAGGCCAGTGGTCCGATAATGACCAATATGATTCTGGTGACGGCATTCTGTGAGGCGATCGGTATTTACGCCTTGATTGTCGCCATTATTCTGGCATTGATTGTGTAGGAGGCCGATATGGGACAGGATGGCATACCAATTTCAGTAGTTATCATTATTGCCACCGCCATACTGGGTGCATGCTTCGTCTGGGGCATGGTACTGATGGCCATCATTTTAGCGTGACCGGCGCCGGGTGTGCCGTGTAGGGCGGGAAGGCAATGAGGAGGTAGTTATGGAGGGACTTGCCGGACTTGGCATAAATGTGCCGACATTGCTGGCGCAGATTGTAAACGTGGTCATTCTGCTGGTGGTCCTTTACTTTGTTGCCTACAAACCGGTGATGAGAATGCTTGACGAGCGTTCCAAAAGAATCAGGGACAGCATGGAGCAGGCGGATGCCATTAAGGAGCAGGCGGCCCGAGCCGAACAAGAGGTGAAGAAGCAACTGGAGGCGGCGGACAAGGAAGGACAGAAACGCATTGCCCGGGCGGCACAGGCCGGCGATGAAATCAGGGAGAAAGCCAGACAAGGCGCCAGGCAGGAAGCCGAAGGCCTCATTACCCGGGCGCGCCGCGATATTCAGCGGGAGCGAGACGAGGCCATCAGCGAGATAAGAAAGGAAGTGGCTGACCTCACCATCATGGCGGCGGAGAAGGTCATTGACCGTTCGCTGGATAAGAAAGCGCATCGCGAACTCATTGACAAGGTTCTGAAAGAGAGCGATGCCCTGAAGAAGAAATAAAATAATTTTCAAGGAAGAGACGTGGCGGTAAGAGCGTATTCCAAGCGATATGCGCAGGCGGTGTTTGAAATCGCGCGGGAAGCAGGTGAATTAGAACGCTGGCAATCTGATCTGGAAAAGATGGTCCAGCTAGTAAGCGATAAGGATTTTGCGGCGTTTCTGGAGAGCCCCAAAATCCATTTCCGTGAAAAAGCGAAATGGCTCTCCGAGCCGATGAAAGAGGTAAATCCGCTGGCTTTAAACCTGGTCCTCTTGCTGGTCAGCCGAGGCCGGCTTGATGCTATTGGTGGAATTGCGGATGAGTACCAGAGGCTGTTGAACCGCTACCGTGGTATAGAGCTGGCTGAGGTGACCACAGCGGTTCCGCTGGCCAAAGAGGATGAACAAAAGCTGGCCAGACATCTCGGCCGCATTGTGGGCAGGAAGGTTGAAATCAAGTCAGAAGTTGATTCTGGTATAATCGGTGGCTTTATCGCCCGGATTGGGGACAGGTTGCTGGACGGCAGCACCCGGAGCCAACTGACGGCATTAAAGAAGGCACTGGCCGGTGCGGAGAAGTAACCTTTAATACCTGGTTCAAAGAGATCGAGGAGGTTCAGGAATGAAAAAGATCGAGGTACTGAAGCGATGTCCCATGTTTCGCGAGCTGGATGAGAAGCAACTGGAGCTCATCGCCGACATGGCAACCAGCGAGGTCTATGAGGTTGGGGAGAGCCTGGGCAAGCAGGGAAGGAGCCAGGAAAAGGCATTCATCATTGAGGACGGACTCGTTGGCATATATCTGGAGCTGGGCCCGATGATGCACCGCCAGATTCAGGCGGCATCCAACTTTGAACTGGTGTGCTGGTCGGCAATACTGCCACCCCATCGCATGTTCAGCACAGTGAAGGCAATCGAGACCACAAAGGTGCTGGTGTTTAAAGGCCTGGAGCTCGCCCAGTTGTGTCAGAGCCATCCACCGATTGGATGTAAAATACACCGGAGCGTCGCTCAGACCATCGCCACCAGGCTTAACAATGCCTATACTCAATTGATGGGCGTTGCCGCTCAGGACTAAAGGAAATTCGGGAATTTTGTAATAACCCATCAGTAGAGGTTCAAACTAACGAGGAGAAGCGAACGAAGCACGCGGTGTTGAAACTGGTTAAGAATGAGACGGAGAATTTGATGAGCGAAGTTAAAGGAATTACATCCATGATGGGGGAGAAGAGAAGCTTCAATCCCCCGAAGGAATTCACCAAATCAGCCTATATCAAGAGCATGGCGGAATATAAGAAGCTTTACCGGAGGTCGCTTGAAGACCCGGAGGGGTTCTGGGGGGAAATGGCGGCGCAGCTGGACTGGTTCCAGAAGTGGGACAAGGTGATGGTGGCGGACTTTGCCGAAGCCAAACATAAGTGGTTTACCAATGGCAAGCTGAATATCAGCTATAACTGCCTTGACCGCCACCTCAAAACGTGGCGCCGGAACAAAGCGGCCTTTATCTGGGAAGGGGATACCGGTGATAGCCGGGTGATGACCTACCAGCAACTCCACCGTGAGGTCTGTAAATTCGCCAATGTATTGAAGAAGTTGGGGGTGAAGAAGGGCGACCGTGTCTCGATATACTTGCCCATGATACCCGAGCTGCCCATTGCCATGCTGGCCTGTGCCCGCATCGGTGCAGTTCACAGCGTCGTCTTTGGCGGCTTCAGCGCTGAAGCGTTGCGCGACCGGATACTGGACTGCGGCTCGAATATGCTGATTTGCTGTGATGGCTACTATCGCGGCGGGCGCGTCATCCGCAGCAAGGACAATGCCGACCAGGCGCTTGAGTTCTGCCCCGATGTCAAGAATGCCATTGTGGTGAAACGGGCTGATATCGGTGTGCCCATGAAGGAGGGCCGCGACCAATACTGGCACGACCTCATGGCCGGGGTGGAAATCAAGCCTGTCTGCGATGTTGCGGTGCTGGATTCAGAAGACCCGCTGTTTATCCTTTATACCAGTGGCAGCACCGGCAAGCCGAAGGGTGTGATGCACACCCAGGCCGGTTATCTGCTGCATACCTATCAGACTTTCAAGTGGATATTTGACGTCAAAGAGGAGGACGTTTTCTGGTGCACGGCAGACATTGGCTGGGTGACCGGCCATTCGTACATTGTCTATGGTCCCTTGGCCTATGGCGCCACGTGTATCATGTTTGAGGGTATCCCCACCTACCCGCACCCGGACCGGTTCTGGGATATCGTGGAGAAGTATCAGGTTAGCATCTTTTATACTGCCCCCACGGCCATACGTGCCCTCATGCGCGAGGGTGAGGAGTGGCCGAACAAACATGACCTGAGTTCTTTGCGGCTTCTCGGCACGGTGGGTGAGCCGATTAATCCCGAGGCGTGGATTTGGTACTACAATGTCATCGGCAAGGGAAGGTGCCCCATTGTGGATACCTGGTGGCAGACTGAGACCGGGGGTATCCTGATTACGACCTTACCCGGTGCCATGCCTGCCAAGCCCGGTTCCGCCGGTGTGCCTTTCTTCGGTGTCGAGCCGGCGATACTGAGGGAAGACGGTTCAACCGTCGGCGTGAATGAAGGTGGATATCTGGTGATGAAACGGGCCTGGCCCGGTTTGATGCGCGGGGTTTACGGTGAGCCGAAGCGGTTTAAAGAGACGTACTTTGTCCGCTTCCCGGGCGTTTACAATACCGGTGATGGGGCAAGGCTCGATGAGGACGGCTACTACTGGCTGATGGGCCGAATCGATGATGTGATTAAGGTCTCCGGCCACCGCATCGGTACCGCCGAGGTCGAAAGCGCGCTCGTTTCCCATGAGAAGGTGGCCGAGGCTGCTGTGGTCGGCATGCCCCATGAGGTGAAAGGACAGGGCATTTACGCCTACGTTACTTTGAAGGCTGGGTTGGAGGGTACGGAAGAGTTCAAGAAGGAGCTCATCGCTCATGTTCGCAAGGAAATCGGGCCCATCGCCACACCGGATAAAATCCAGTTTGCCGAAGGTCTGCCCAAGACCAGGAGCGGGAAAATCATGCGCCGTATCCTGGCCAAAATTGCGGCTGGAGACGTCGGCAATCTGGGTGATACCAGCACGCTGGCCGACCCGTCGGTTGTGGAGAGCCTCGTTGAAGGCAGGCAGTAAAATAATAGATTAAGTGAATTAACTCAGAGATGATTCGCCGTCGGTGAAGCTGGCAGAACTGCTAAGCAGAAAGGAGGTAGCTCCGTTGACAACCAGGGGGCAGGAAATCGTATCGGTGCTGAAAGAGCAGATCAAACAGTTTGGCAGCGCCGTTACCATGGTGGATGTGGGCACGGTGATTGAAATTGGTGACGGCATTGCCCGCATTCACGGGCTGGCCTCGGCAAAGTACAATGAGCTGCTTGAGTTCCCCAACGATATCATGGGGATTGCGCTGAACCTGGAGGAGGACAGTGTGGCGGCGATAATCCTGGGAGACTACCTTAAGGTCAAGGAAGGCGATGAGGTTCGGTGTACCGGGCGTATTGTTGAGGTGCCGGTGGGGGAGGCGCTTATCGGGCGGGTTATTGACCCGCTGGGTCGACCTCTGGACGGCAAAGGCCCCCTTAAAAGCAAGAAGACCCGTCCTGTGGAGCGTGTGGCACCCAATGTGGTGCTGCGCAAGTCCGTGGATACTCCGGTACAGACCGGCATCAAGGCAATCGACAGCCTGATTCCCATTGGCCGGGGACAGCGGGAGCTGATTATCGGCGACCGTTCCACCGGCAAGACGGCGATTGCCATTGATACCATTATTAATCAGAAAAACGGCGACCTTACCTGTATTTACGTTGCCATCGGGCAGAAGGTATCCAAGGTAGCACATCTGATGGCTACGCTGGAAAGCCACGGCGCAATGGAGCATACCATTGTGGTGTTGGCCAGCGCTTCAGATTCCGTTGCCCTCCAGTACCTCGCCCCTTATGCCGGTTGTGCCATCGGCGAGGAGTTCATGGAGCACGGCCAGGATGCGCTGGTCATCTATGATGACCTCACCAAGCATGGCTGGGCATACCGCCAGCTATCGTTATTGCTCCGCCGACCGCCGGGAAGGGAGGCCTATCCGGGCGATGTCTTCTACCTGCACAGCCGGTTGCTGGAGAGGGCGGCCAAGTATGCACCGGAATACGGGGGTGGTTCACTGACCGCGCTGCCCATCATTGAAACGCAGGCCGGCGACCTTTCGGCATACATTCCGACCAATGTGATATCAATTACCGATGGGCAGATGTATCTGGAAACCGACCTTTTCAATGCCGGTACCAGGCCGGCGTTGAACGTTGGTTTATCGGTATCGCGCGTGGGGGGTAAAGCCCAGACCAAGGCCATGAGGCAGGTGGCCGGAAAGCTGCGCCTGGACCTGGCCCAGTACCGCGAGCTGGCGGCTTTTGCCCAGTTCGGCACCGGCGAGCTGGATAAGACGACGAAAGCCCAGCTGGAACGCGGTCAGCGGCTCACCGAGGTCCTGAAGCAGCCACAGTTCGCGCCCGTGCCGCTGGAAAGGCAGGTCATGATACTGTATGCCGCGGTGAACGGTTATCTTGATGATATTGCGATAGACAAAGTCGCCCTTTTCGAGACCAAATTTTATCAATTCATGGATGAGAAGTACCCTGACATCGTCAAATCTATTGCCAAAGAAAAAGAGATCAGCTCGAAGACGGAAGAGGCTCTAATCAAGGCGCTCAAGGATTTTAAGGAGCGAAATTATCCGGAAATATTCCAGTATGTCCGGGGCTAAGGCGTAGCGAGAATTCTAAAGCAGCAGGTTGGCAGATAATTGGAGGCAGAGGTTGGCTAATATCCGGGTCATCAAGCGGAGAATACGGGGTGTACAGAATACGGCCAAGATAACCAGGGCCATGGAGATGATTGCTGCTTCCAGAATGAGGCGGGCGCAGGAGCGCGGTCTCGCCGGCAGGCCCTACGCGGATAAAATCCAGCAGGTCATTGCCGACCTGGCCGCTTTAGCCGAACCCGGAAGGGAACCCCATCCGCTCCTGCAGCGGCGCCCGATAAATAAAATTGCCCTGGTTCACATCACACCTGACCGCGGCCTGTGCGGCGGGCTGGTCAGCAATCTCAATCGCACCCTTGCCAGCTATATTCTGGAACAGAAGGTGCCGGTGACCGTTATCGCCGTCGGGCGGAAGGGGCTTGATTTTATACGTCGCTGTGGCAGGGAGTTACTGGCTGAATTCACGCAACTGGGTGACCGCCCCAGCCTGATGGACACCCTGTCCATCTCTCACATTGTGATTGACGATTACAGCAAAGGTGCTTTTGACCTGGTCTGCCTGGTCTACGCACACTTTGTCTCCACAATGGTCCAGCGCCCCTGCATACGGCAGCTACTTCCCGTGGAACCGGCCAGTATACCGGCAGCGCAGAACGTGGAATACATCTATGAGCCAAGGCCCAGCGCGGTGCTGGGCAACCTTCTGCCCCGCTTCGTTGAGATGGAGGTTTACCATGCCATTCTGGAGTCCATTGCCAGCGAGCAGTCGGCGCGGATGGTGGCTATGAAGAACGCGACGGATAATGCCAGTGAGCTTATAGATGACTTGACACTGCTCTACAATAAAGCCCGTCAGGAGGCGATTACCAAGGAGCTTCTGGACATCGCCGGCGGCGTGGAAGCTCTGGCTTGACCGAGGAGGTTATAATGGCAAAAGGCAAAGTGACTCAGGTAATTGGAACGGTGGTTGATGTTGAGTTCCCACCCGATGAATTGCCAGCACTTTTTAATGCCGTTGAGATAAATGCCGATGGCGGCAAAGTGGTGCTTGAAGTTCAGGAGCACGTGGGCAATAACTGGGTCCGGTGTCTGGCGCTCTCACCAACCGATGGCTTGGAGCGTGGCGCTGTGGTGGTTGATACCGGGGCACCGCTCAGGGTACCGGTGGGCAGGGCTACCCTGGGGCGCCTGTTTGATGTCATGGGCGAGCCTCTGGACAACCTTGGCCCCGTAAAGGCGGAGGAACGCTGGTCAATCCACCGCCCCCCACCGTCACTTGAGGAACAGTCCACCAGTACCGAGATGCTGGAAACAGGCCTCAAGGTGCTTGACCTGATAACCCCGTTTACCAAGGGGGGTAAAATCGGTGCCTACGGTGGTGCTGGAGTTGGCAAAACGGTGATCATCATGGAGTTGATTCGCAATATCGCCCGAGTGCACGGCGGCTTTTCTGTGTTCACCGGCATTGGTGAGCGGTCGCGGGAAGGTAACGACCTGTGGTCCGAGATGAAAGAGTCAGGCGTCATTGATAAAACGGTGCTTGTCTTCGGTCAGATGAACGAGCCTCCGGGCGTTCGCCTGCGCGTTGGACTCACCGGGCTGACCATGGCGGAATACTTCCGCGATGTTGAGAACCAGGACGTGCTCCTCTTTATCGACAATATCTACCGGTATACCCTGGCCGGTATGGAAGTTTCGGCGCTGCTGGGGCGTATGCCATCGGCCGTGGGCTACCAGCCGACTCTGGCCACGGAAATGGGTGAGCTGGAAGAGAGGATTACGTCCACCAAACACGGCTCGATTACCTCTTTTCAGGCAATTTATGTTCCGGCGGATGACTATACTGACCCCGGGGTGGTGGCTACATTTGGTCACCTTGATGCCGTGATTGCGCTGGAGAGGTCCATTGCCGAACAGGGACTTTACCCCGCCGTCGACCCTCTGGTCTCAACCTCGCGCATCCTGACGCCGGCCGTGGTTGGCGACGAACACTATCAGGTTGCCCGCGAGGTACAGCGGGTGCTGCAGCGTTACAAGGACCTTCGGGACATCATCGCCATACTCGGTATCGAGGAGCTCAGTGAGGAAGACAAGCTTACCGTGGGCAGGGCACGGCGTATCCAGCGTTTCCTCTCGCAGCCGATGTTTGTTACCGAGGTATTTACCGGCAGGGAGGGCAAGTACGTGCCCGTTCAGGAAACGGTACGTGGCTTCCGGGAGATACTTGACGGCAGGTATGATGACCTGCCGGAACAGGCATTTTACATGGTGGGTACCATCGACGAAGTGGTCAAGCAGGCGAAAACGATAAGCGTCAGGGGTGAGGCCGAGGCAGAGAAAGAGGCGCCGGCGGAGAAAGGCGAGGAAGCTGAGAAAGAAACGAAAAAGGCGAGGAAGTAGCGGATGCCAGGTATCAGGCTTGATGTTGTGACCGCAGAGCGCATGGTCTATTCCGACGACGTGGACATGGTGATTGCTCCTGGTTTTGAGGGGCAGCTCGGGATATTGCCTCACCATACCCCGCTGATGACAACATTGCTGCCCGGCGAACTGCGGATAAAAAAGGGCAGCGAGGAGATTTCGCTGGCGATATCCGGCGGTTTCCTT
>Ga0315296_10002710_pt1 | contig 14971 bp, 13 predicted proteins | sample YL17G14_18_MG_FD_203921 | JGI IMG/M metagenome (GOLD analysis project Ga0315296, IMG submission 203921) | Sediment microbial communities from Yellowstone Lake, YNP, Wyoming, USA - YL17G14_18 | ecosystem: Environmental > Aquatic > Freshwater > Lake > Sediment | place: USA: Wyoming | collected... | reverse complement strand
CCTCCCGGGTCGCCTTCGTCCTGTCCGGGTGAGCCCCTATAGGGGTGCTCCCGGAGTGGTCCCGGGGTGGGCGTTTAATGGGCGTGCAAGCGTAGTTGAAGCGTAGTTGAAGCCTACTTGAAGCGGACTTGAAAATGGGAGACGAGGGCTTCTCCCCTCCCCCTTTGGGGGAGGGGAGCTTTGGGGATGAGGGGAGGGTTTTGGGGGTGAGTAGGGGTTGGGGCTGCCCTCCGGGGTCTGATGCGAATGGAGGGGCGTTTACGGCGTTTCTAAGGGATATTTAAGAGAGGTTGGTGGGTGGTTTATGACCCTCTCGTCTTGCGCTATTCTTTAGTGTCTGTATGGCTTTTAAAGTCCACAGTCTACAGTCCACAGTCTCCCAGTCGCATTTCTGTTAGCCCATCCTCTGCCTTTTCGACAAATAAGCTAAGAGGGCTTGGTCGAAGGGGGTGGATGTGGAGAGCGAGACGTAGTCTATCAGGTGGTCCCGGCACTCCTGGCGGTAATGCTCGGTCCAGCCCTGGATGAGTCTCCGGTAGGACTCCCGGATGTCCCCGGGCGAGGTGGGCAGCTCCTCGCCGGTCTCCATGTCCTTGAACACGGCGTCGCTCCCCAGGGGCAGATCCAACTCCGCAGGGTCCAGGATGTGGAAGGCCAGCACCTCGTGTTTGCGGTGCCGGAAGTGCTTCAGGCCCTGGAGCACCCGGTCGGGCTCGTCCATCAGGTCGGAGAGCACGATGACCAGGCCCCGGCGCTTGATCTTCTCGGCCAGCTCGTGGAACGAGGCCGAGACATCGGTCCTGCCCCCGGTCTTGAGCCGGTCGAGGTGCTGCAGGATCGTGGTGAGGTGCGTGGTCATGGCCCGGGGCGGGATGTAGGTCCGGATGGCCCGGTCGAAGAGCACCAGGCCCACGGCGTCCTGCTGTTTCAGCAGGAGATAGGTCAGCGAGGCCGCGAGGTAACAGGCGTACTCGATCTTGGGCAGCCCGCCCGAGGCATAACCCATGGAGGAAGAGGCATCCAGGAGGATCCAGGCGCGGAGGTTGGTCTCCTCTTCGAACTCCTTGACGTAGTAGCGGTCGCTCCGGGCGTAGACCTTCCAGTCCACCCGCTTGGGCTCGTCCCCGGGCAGGTACTGCCGGTATTCGGCGAACTCCACGGAGAAGCCGTGGTAGGGGCTCTTGTGCAGCCCGGCGAGGAAGCCTTCCACGACCAGGCGGGCCTTGACGTCCAGCCCCGCAAGCTTGGCCAGGACCTCGGGCTTTAAGAACCGCTGGTGAGATTCCATCGTTTTTAGTATAGCAGAACCGAACGCCCGATGCAAGCCCAGCCCGCCTTGACAGAAGCCCGAGGGGGTGATATACTTATTGTTCAAGGAATTATCGGAATCATCTCACGTGAGACCCATTACGGCGGTTATCCTCGTCGCGCTCATCGCCCTGATCTTGGCGGGGTGCTGGAACCCTTTCAAGCCCAAGGTCGTTCCCTATTCCGCGGGCGGGCTGGGCCAGGAGGAGCGGCTTATGATCGACCTCCAATATGCCTACAACACCAAAGATATCGTTCGCTACATAAACCTCCTGGCGGACACCTTCCGTTTCCGTTTCGCCGATCTGGATTCCGCCTACCGCAAGAGCAAGAACATCCAGCTTCCGTACTGGGGCAAGAGCGACGAGGAGGCCTCGGCCCGGGGCCTGTTCGCGAACGCGGACCAGATCGCTCTGCGGATCGACGCCGGGCAGTGGCAGCCCAATTCCGGGGACCCCAGCGGCCTCTCCCTCAAGACCCGGCGCTACTACACTTTGGACATCCAGCCCACCCCGCCGGAGGTGGGAAACGCGGCAGGCTACGCCACCTTCATTATCCAGCGGGACGAGCGCGGCACCTGGAGGATCGTGCGCTGGGACGACGAGGTACTGCTTTAACATGAGGAATGCGCAATGCGGAATGCGGAATAGGAGCATCCGTCATCCGCGCTTGGCCTCCCGGAAGCGGTGATCAGGCAGCTTTACCGGCCGCGCCCCGCCCCGCGCCGACCCTGGTATAAAAGACCGGTCCTCTGGGCGGGTCTTCTTTTTGTCCTCGCCACTCTGGCCATTTATCATTGGGACCTAGTGGGGACCGAGCTTCACAAACTGGCTGCGCTGAGGAGCCGGCCTGCCCAGGAGGAAGTCCCCAAGACCCTGCGGGTGAACCGGGCCCTGAGGCAGGCTTTAAAGGGCCTAGGCGCGCAGAGCAAGGCGAAGACCGTCTCCGGCGTGCAGGTGATCTCGGCTTCGCTTCCGGGGAACGTTCCCCTGGTGCGCGGAGCTTGGGCCGTGAACTCCCAGGTCCTGGGAGCCGGAGGGAGGGTGGAGGAGGGCTCGGAGGAAAAGGGGAAGGTGATCCTGGAGGTCTCCTGCGATTCGCTCGTCATGGCGCGGGTTGTCCTGTCCAAAGGCCCCCCGTCGGACACGAAGGAGGCCCGGCTCGCCTTGGTGATCGACGACGTGGAGGGTTCCACGGAGGACCAGACCGTCCGGGCATTCCTGGACGTTCCCGTTCCCCTGACGCTGACCATCCTTCCCCTTTCCCCCAATAGCAAGGAGATCGCGGAACGGGCCAGGCTCTGCGGCAAAGAGGTCCTCCTGCACCTCCCGATGGAGCCCAAGAACTATCCCGAAGAGAACCCCGGTCCGCAGGCCATCTATGTAGACCTGAAGGAAGGCGAGATCCGCCGTCGGGTCCGCGAGGCTTTGAAAGCGGTGCCCGGAGCAAAGGGGGTGGACAACCACATGGGCTCGCGGGCCACCGAGGACCCGGTGGTCATGCAAACCCTTTTGGAAGAGCTCAAGAAACAGGGCCTGTTTTTCGTGGATGCCCAGACCACGCCCAACTCCGTGGCCTATCAGACGGCGACCCGCCTCGGGGTTCCATGCGTCAAGAGCACCGGATTCTTCGACGACAAACACGATGCTGCCGCCATACAGAAAACGCTCCTGAGCCTGGCGATGACGGCTCAAACCAGGCATCGGGTGTTGGCCATCGGCCACTGCCGTAAGGCAACCCTGGAGGCCCTGAAGGCGGTTTTGCCCAAGCTCCGGGAGATGGGAGTGGAGCTGGTCCCTGCATCCGAGGTGTTGGAGGAATAAAGCTTCATGAAGAACCAGGAGATCGCCTCCCTTTTCAGCCGCATCGCGGATATCCTGGACTTCAAGGGGGAAAACTCCTTCCGTGTGAACGCCTACCGCCGGGGCGCGCTGATCCTCTCGGACCTGACCGAAGACGTAGAAGCCCTGGTCGAAGAAGGACGGTTGACCGAGATCCCAGGGATCGGCGAGGGCATGGCCCGGAACATAGAGGAGTACCTCGGGACCGGGAGGATGTCCAAGTACGAGGAGGTCCGGAAGGGAGTGCCCGAAGAGCTTATCGCGCTCCTGGGCGTGCAGGGCATGGGGCCCAAGACCCTGGCCCTGGCGCACCGGGAGTTAGGAATCAAAAGCCTGAACGATCTCCGGATGATCATGGATTCCGGAGAGCTGGCGGCCCTGCCGGGGATGGGGGAGAAGAAAGTCGCCAACCTCAAAAAGGGGCTCGAACACTTCCTGGCGAGCAAGGAAAGGATCTCGCTGGGAGTAGCCTATCCCCTGGTTCTGGAGATCATAGAAGCCCTGCAGACAAAGGTCAGAGTACAGAAGATCTGTCCCGCGGGGTCATTCCGTCGGATGAGGGAAACGGTCGGAGACATAGACATCCTGGCCACGGGCAGGAACGGGGCCAGCATCATCTCGGCCTTCGCCTCCCTGCCGATGGTGACGCAGGTCCTGGCCGCAGGCGAGACCAAGGGGTCCTGCATCGTGGAGGGCGGGACCCAGGTGGACCTGCGGGTGGTGGAGCCGGGGTCCTACGGCGCGGCCCTGCAGTACTTCACGGGCTCCAAGGCACATAACGTGAAGCTTCGCGAGATGGCCCGGGCCAAGGGCCTGAAGGTGAACGAGTACGGCGTGTTCCGGGGGGAAAAGAAGCTTGCAGGCAAGGCCGAAGACGAAGTTTATAAAGCCCTGGGCCTTCCCCTGATTCCACCCGAGCTGCGGGAGGACCGGGGGGAAGTGGAGATGGCCGTGGAAGGGAAGCTTCCATCCCTGGTTGAGAATAAGGACATCCTCGGCGACCTTCATGTCCACACGAAGTGGAGCGACGGGCACCACAGCATCGAGGAGATGGCCCGGGCCGCGAAAGAAAGGGGCTACAAGTATCTCGGGATCGCCGAGCACACACCGACCGCGGCTTATGCCGGGGGCATCTCGGAAGCCGAATTAAAGAAAGAATGGAGGGAGATCGCCGAGGTTCAAAAGAGGCTCAAGGGCATTCGCATCTTGCGGAGCGCGGAGGTGGACATCCGGGCCGACGGCTCCCTGGATTACTCGGATGAGATCCTCAAAGAGCTGGATTTCGGGGTGGCTTCCATCCACTCCGGGTTCAAAAAGCGGGCAACCGAGCGGATCCTCAAGGCGATGCAGAATCCCTATGTGGACGCCATCGGGCATCCCACCGGGCGCCTCATCTCCCGGCGGGAAGGCTACGAGGTCGATTTGGAAGCTGTTTTTAAGGCCGCGGCAACGACCGATACAGCCCTGGAGGTCAATGCCTATTACGATCGCCTGGATCTGAACGATGTGCACGTAAAGCGAGCCAAGGAGGCGGGGGTCAAAATCACGATTAACACCGATGCTCATCACATAGACCAGCTGTGGATGATGGAGCTGGGGGTGGGCACGGCCCGGAGGGGATGGCTGGCGAAAGGTGATGTCCTGAACTGCCTGCCGCCGGAGAGGCTCCGCAAGAAGAGCCGGAAGAAGGTCTGAAGGATGCCCCCGCTCTGGACCCTCGACACGAGCACCCGCTCGGCAGCGGAAAACAGATCGAAGCCGCGTCGAGATCATAGAGGCTGTAGCATGTTTCTTAGGCTTTGTGAAAAGAAGGAGAGTAGCCCGATTCCGTGCCCAGGAGGACCCATATGTAAAATTTCTTAAAAAAGTAGTTGACAAAACCCGTTGAAATTCAGTATCCTTATGCAAAAGGGGGGACACATACGCAGATAAGGATAGAGAATCAAGGAGATTTCGACAAGCTTCTTCGCAAGTTCAGGCGCCAGATCATAAGGGAAGGCGTCCTCGCCGACGTACGACGCCACGAGTCTTATGCCAAGCCCAGCGTGAGGCGTAAGCAAAAGGAGGCCAAGGCCCGGCGGCGGGCCCGGATGCAGCAGTACCGCAGTTACGATAGATAGCAAGGCCAACTACGTTCGCTCATATCCCCTGAGACAGGGAACTGCCCCGAAGCCTTCGGCTTGAGGGGAAACTGTTGTGTTTGCGTGCCCGAAGGGAGGGTAGGCTCCCGGAGGCGGAGGCCTTTGTTGAAAAAGGAGGTTGGAGAGGTGAGGGAAAAGGGAACCGTGAAGTGGTTCAACGACTCCAAGGGCTACGGCTTCATCACCCGGGAGTCCGGCACGGACGTGTTCGTGCATCACACCGCGATCCAGATGGAAGGCTTTAAATCCTTGAAGGAGGGACAGAACGTTGAGTTCGAGGTCGTGGAGGGCCCCAAAGGCCCGCAGGCGGCCGACGTGACCCCAATTATCTAAGCGACTTTCCTTATTGCGAAAAAGAAAACCGAACTTCCCATGGGGGGGCGTGGTCCCCTTTTCTGCATCACCCGATTTTGGGAGCGGCCCTGCTGTCTGTGGGGCTGTTTCTTTTTCCCTCGGGCGATTTGCCCGGCTATTTGTAGTCAAAACACCCATCAATCATGAGGTTGGAACCAAAGAGTTTATCCCCGTTCCTAAAAGAAACATCTACTCAGAGGTCGGCAATTCCTTTGAAGACAGGCCGTTACGACAAGTTCGACCCGGACGACAAGGTGGATCACAACGAGTGGACCGGCCTGACCACGACCTTCGTGTTCCCGTTCGAGAACATCCGGTTTTACCTCGAGGCCCAGCGATTGACTACAAAGCGATCCCCGGTAGGTGGAGCAACTCTGTCAGACTCCACATCCGCGCAGGTCAACGCCATGATCCGGTTCGCCTTTTAGAACGGGGAACGATGAGCGGGATGAATTTCATCTGACCCCGATTTCCAAAAAGGCCGGCGAGTAAGCGAAATTTAACCTCACGGATGACGGAGAGGCCCCACCCAAGGGGCCTCTTCCAATTTTGCGCATCCGCTTTCGCCCCTTGAACCCTTGAAGAGGTTTATGGTAAGATTAATTTACTATGCCCGATAATCGCATGAAAGTCATCCTGATGGCCGGCGGGTTCGGCACCCGCCTCCGGCCTCTCACCTCCTCGCTTCCCAAGCCGATGGTCCCGATGGTCGGGAAGCCGATGATGGAGCACATCGTGGAGCTTCTGGCCAAGCACGGCTTCCGGGAAATCATCGTGATGCTTTTCCACCAGCCCGAGGCCATCCTCTCCTATTTCGGGGACGGCTCGCGCTGGGGCGTCAAGCTGGCCTACGAGCAGCCGCCCGAGGACTACGGCACGGCGGGTTGCGTGAAGTATGCCGAGCCCCTGATGGCCGGCGAGCGCTGCCTGGTCGCGAGCGGGGACCTCCTGACCGACTTCGATCTCTCCCGGATCGTGGAATTCCACACCGAAAGGAAGGCCGTAGCCACGATCACGCTCACCCGGGTCCAGAACCCTCTGCAGTACGGGATCATCATCACGGACGCGGAGGGCCGGATCGAGAAGTTCTTAGAAAAGCCCACCTGGGGCCAGGTGTTCTCGGACACGATCAACACCGGCATCTACGTCCTGGAGCCGGAGGCCTTGGCCCTGATTCCGCCCCGCCGGGAGTTCGACTTCTCCCGGGACCTCTTCCCCATTCTCCTGGAGAAGAAGCTTCCACTCTTCGGCTGCGTGGCCGAGGGCTACTGGCGGGATATCGGGAACCTGGAGGAGTACCGCCAGGCCCATCACGACGTCCTGCACGGCGAGGTCGCCCTGAACATCTCGGGCAACCGGCTGTCCGTGATCGGCAAAGACATCTGGGTCGGCGAGGGCACCGAGATCCAAGCCCGCAACACCCAGCTCCGGGGCGCGGTGATCGTGGGCAGGAACTGCCGGATCGGCTCCGGGGTGAAGATCGAGGATTCGGTCATCGGAGATGGGTCGGTGGTCGAGGAGGGCGCCAGCCTTTCGCACTCCGTGCTCTGGAACGAGGTGAGGATCGGCAGGAATGCCCTGATCACGAATGCCATCATAGGGCACAAGACTGAGGTGGGCGAGGGCACGGTGGTGGAGGAGAATGCGGTGATCGCCGATCGTTGCAGCATCGGCCGGAACGCGATCGTCACCTCCAACGTGAAGATGTGGCCCCAGAAGAGCGTGGAGGACGGCGCGGTCCTTTCCACCAGCCTGGTCTGGGGGGACAAGTGGCAGAAGGAGTTCTTCTCCGGGGCCCGGGTCACGGGCATCGCGAACCTGGAGGTCACGCCGGAGTTCGCGGCCAAGCTGGGCGCGGCCTTCGGGGCCTACCTCGGCAAGGGCACCCTGGTCGTGACCAGCCGGGACGCCGACCCTTCCTCGCGGATGGTGAACCGCGCCCTGATCTGCGGGCTCCTCTCCGCCGGGGTGAACGTGGAGGACCTGCGCGCCCTGCCCATCCCGGTAGTGCGCTACACCCTCAAGTCCGGGAGATCCAGGGCCGGTCTTCACACCCGCAAGTCACCGTTCGACGTGCGCCTCTCCGACATCCTGTTCTTCGACGAGGACGGCAAGGACCTGCCCCCGGGTAAGGTCAAGAGCGTGGAGCGGCTGTTCCTGCGCGAGGACTTCCGCCGGGCGGACTATTCCGAGACCGGCAAGCTGGACTTCCCGTCCCGGGTGGTGGAGGCCTACAAGGACGGGTTCCTGGACTTCGTGGACGCCAAGGTTATCGCCCAGGCGAAGCTCAAAGTCGTCCTGGATTACGCCTGCGGCGGGGCCACGATCATCTTCCCGGCCATCCTGGGGGATTTGGGCGTGGAGGTGGTGGCTCTGAACGCACACCAGGACGCCTCGCGGATCACCAAATCCAAGGAGGAGTTCGAGGCCTCCCTCCTGCAGCTGACCTCGATCGTGGTCACGCTCAAGGCCGACGTGGGGTTCCTTCTGGATGCCGGGGCCGAGAAGGTCTATCTTGTGGACGAGCTCGGGAACGCGGTGACTGGGAACCAGGCCCTGGCCGCGGTGCTGCTCCTGGTCCTCAGGGCCGCCAAGGCCAAGCGCGTGGCGGTGCCGGTCACGGCCTCGAGCGTGATCGAAGACCTGGCCCGGGCCCACGGTGCCGAGGTCATCCGCACCCGCACCGACAACCTCTCCCTGATGGAGGCCGGGTCCGAGGAGGGGACCGACTTCGTGGGCGGGCCCTACGGGGCTTACATCTTCCCGAAGTTCATCGGGGCCTTCGACGGAATGCTCTCCGTGGCCAAGATTCTGGAGATGATGGCCCGGACCGGGACTCGGTTCGGTTCCCTGGTCAAGGAGATTCCGGAGATCATCATGGTCCGGGAGAACGTGTTCTGCCCGTTCACCCTCAAGGGGACGATCCTGCGCCGGCTGATCGAGGAGACCAAGGGCTTGAACCGGGAGCTCGTGGACGGGGTGAAGGTGTTCTCGGACTTCGGATGGGTGCAGGTCATCCCGGACGCCGACCGGCCCATCTTCCACGTGAACGCCGAGGCCAAGACCCTTTCCCAGGCCAAGCACCTGGTCGAGGACTGCATCCAGAAGCTGGAACGCTGGAAGGCGAAGGGGTGACGCTACCTCACTAGAAGCTTGATCCGGGGTCCTTTCGCCCCCGATGTCGAAAGAGCATCTTTCCTAACATGACGCCCGCTCTTTAGGGGGCATTCTAAACGTAACGAAGAATCTCAACCCTCACCCCCATTCTCTTAGATCAAATGGAAAATCGGCTTTTGCAGGTAACTCTCTTGTTTTGCTTCTTCTTATCCCTTTATCTGCTGACCTATAAGGGTGTCGACGCGGGAGATGGTATTTTTCATTATGGGGTGGCGAAGAATTTCATCCTCACCGGCCGTCTAGCCCTCCCTGAGGGGAAGTATGACCTCAATAAACAAAAATGGCTAAAGGCTTTTATGGCCGAAGGGTGTAATGGGCGAGTGTACCTGACCCTTCCTCCAGGGTTATCCTTGGCTTCCATTCCTCTTGGGTATTTCGGGAACGTTATTGAGAATCATACCGACCTAATCCAATACAACGAAGTCATCAACAGTGAGAACACGAACGATTATGCGAAGTTATCATTTATCCGCAAGTTGCCCTCGGCCTTTTTTATCGGGCTGATTAACCCCATCGTGTCAGCTCTGACGGTTTTAATCCTCTTTCTCTTCGGGCAGGAGATAGTGAAATCACAAAGCAAGGCACTTATCGGTTCATTCCTCTTTGGACTGGGTACTATTATCTGGCCATACTCAAGCAACTATTGGACCCAACCCCTGTTAACCTTTTGCATGTTCTCCTCATTTTATTTCATTTTTTTATTTTCCCGACATTTCAAAGAACGATGTCTTCTGTTCGCTGGGCTACTAGCGGGTTATGCTTTCCTTTCCCGTTTCGAATCCATTCTCACCGTTCCTTGGCTTGTCCTTTACCTCGTCGCAACCTTAATTTATGAAAAAAAGAATTGGTTGAAGCCCGTAGGAATGTTTGTCATTCCATTCGCGGTCGGGGTGGGTTTACAGATGTTGTGGAATCTCTATCGCTTCGGCTCATTGCTTAAAACCGGGGCGTTTCATCAAGCCTTGTTAGGAATGTCTTTTAAGGCGAATCTGCTCATCAGCCTGCCTGCCAACCTGGTTAGTTTCCAACGCAGCTTGTTTATCTACTCGCCGCCCTTGCTCCTCTTCTTCTGTGCAATCAGGAGCCTCTTCCTCGCACAAAAAAGGCTGGCTTCGATTCTTGTTGGAATCATCCTCACCAACCTTTTGCTTTACAGTAAATTTTCGTTTTGGCAGGCTCCCGCCAGTTGGGGGCCGCGTTTTCTTGTGCTCCTCGGACCGTTTATCTTTTTACCGGTCTTCCTGTTTCTCGATCAGGTGCTTTGGAAGAAGGTTCTAATTGGGTTCCTTTTTTTTGCGGGATTACTCATCCAATTAGTCGGCGTCTTATTACCGCTCCAGGTCATGGCCCAAGAAAAGTATTGGGGTGACAGCTGGTATGATCCTAGGAATTATTTTACGAAATCCGACATCGTGCCGCAGGCAGCGATGCTTTTAAAGGGAAAAATCGAGCTTTGGTGGTTAGAAAGTCCCATTAAGCTGTTAATCGGGATGGCTCTGTTCTTTATAACTTTTCTCTCTCTGTTTCTGCTTGTAAAAAATACACCTCATGAGATATTCAATAGTAATAATTAATATCCCCGCGATGAATGATATCGCTTTTAAAATATTCTTATTTTTAAGTGTTATTATGGGCTTCGTCGTAATCTATGGTTATCCAGTTTTCCTTTTGTTTTATCTCTCTCGTAAAATACTCAAGATATTGTAAAGAGCCATTAATCGGATATAAACTCAATGTTTGCTTTTTCCTTCCGTTTTTGCTATGATTTCGGGCGATGCGTAACAAGCTTCTGATTCCCCTCATCCTCGTCCTCCTTATCGCGGCCATGGCCCTGCACTGGGCGATCAAGGCCAAGCCCGGAGAGAAGGAGATCCAGTCGGTCTCCAAGTTCCTCTCCAATGCCTACTGGTGGCAGGGGAAATATCCGCCGGACTTCGAGTTGAACCTCTTGAACGGGGAGAAGTTCGTCCTCTCCGAGCACATCGGCAAGGAGGTCATCGTGTTGAACTTCTTCACGACTTGGTGCGAGCCCTGCAAGGACGAGCTCCCGGAGCTGGTGAGTTACCACGCCAAACACCGGGGGGAGGGCCTGGTCCTCATCGGCATCGACGGGGACGAGAAGAAGGACCTGGTGGAGGGCTTCGCGGCCAATGAGAAGATCCTCTATCCGGTGGGCATCGACGAGGGCGGAAGGATTCAGGAGAAGTTCGCGGTCCGGAGTTATCCCACCACGATTTTTATCGGCGCGGACGGCAAGATCGCGCTCTACGAGACCGGCGCGATCTACAACGCAGACGTGACGTTCGGGAGCCTTTACAAGACCAGCCTGGACATCCTCAGGAAAAACCAGGGCATCAGCAAAGAGGCCTATCTGGAGGGCTACAAGAACCAGCCTCCCCCGGATACCGGGGTCGGGTATCACCCTCCGGATGAGGTTATTCTGGAGGGCAGGGCCAGGGAGTTCGCCATGAGGATGAAGTGTCCTTACACCCAACAGTGCACCCAGGACTGCTACTGTCTTTACTGCCAGGCGGTGAAGAAGAAATTGAAGGCAATGAGCCTGAAGGGGAGGACCGATGAGCAGATCCTGAAGGACCTCTTCCTCGCGGACACCTTGAAGTCCGACAATCCCAAATTCCAAATCCAAAATCCAAAATGATCGAAGCCCGAGAGGTCTCCGTCCTCTTCAAGCGCGGGTTCCTGAAGCGGGTCATCCGCGCCCTGGACGGGTTCAGCCTCCATATCCAGAAGGGCGATGTCTTCGGCCTGGTCGGCCCGAACGGCGCGGGCAAGTCCACGGCGATGTACACCTTCCTGGGCCTGATCAAACCGGACCGGGGGGAGGTGAGGCTCTTCGGGGAGAGGCCCGATCCGGGTTCCCGGCTCTACAACCGGATCGCCTACGTGCCCGAGGACCCGCACTACCATCTCTACCTGACCGTGGAGGAGGCGGTGGGGTACTACGCGGCTCTGTACAACGACCCGGTCCCGAAGTCCCGGATCCAGGGCGCCATCGCAAGGATGGGGCTCTCGGAGTTCAAGGACCTGAGGCTTTCCAAGTGCTCCAAGGGCATGAAGCAGAAGGCTGGCCTGGCGACCTGCCTGCTCTCCGACCCGGAGCTGGTCTTCCTGGACGAGCCCACCCGGGGCTTGGACCCGGTCACGGTCAGGGATTTCCGGGACATCATCCTGGAGATGAACAAGAAGGGCACGACCTTCGTGATCAACTCCCACGTCCTCTCCGAGGTCGAAATGATCTGCAATCGGGTGGCGATCATGGACCGGGGCCGGGTGGTGGTCCAGGACGAGATGGCTCACCTTCTGACCTACGACCTGGAAAACTACTCCGTGGAGCTGGACGTCCCGGATTCGGTTCCCCCCTTCCTGCGAGAGACGAAGCGCGAGGAGGGGAGGCTGCGGGGCGAGATCCCGGCCAAGTCTCTCCACGAGTTCCTGGGCTTCGTGGAGGGGCGGAACCTCAAGCTCTATGAATGCTCCCTCAAGAAGGCCACCCTGGAGGAGGCCTTCTTCAAGACGATTCAGAAGGGCGGATAAAGGAGAGCTACCCATTACCATGGATCACGGTTTTAATTCCGCACTCCGCATTCCGAATTCCGCATTTTCAAATGGCTAAGCAACTCTGGGCTAACATTCGTACGAACCTGAAGTTCTACCGGCGGAACAAGCTCCTCCTGCTGATCGGCCTGTTCTTCCTGTTCATCTGGGGGGTCTCCGCGGTCCCGGCCCTGTTCTACATTTCCAACCGCCAGAAGTTCCAGATCATCCAGATGATCCTGGAACAGTCTGGCTGGTTCATCAACTTCTTCGTCGCGGCCCTGGGCGTGCTGACCGTGTTCCATCACCTGAGCAGCCGCTCCTACAAGATGGTGGTCACCAAGCCCTGCACTCCGGAGACCTGGCTTCTGGCCAATTTTCTCTCTGCGATGCTCATGTCCGCCTTCCTGAACCTCGCGGTCCTCGTCCTCTCTGCGGTCCTGTTCGCGGTCTGGGCCATCCCCTTCCAGTGGGGCGTGGCCTACATCGCCCTGGACGGCATCCTGCGGTCCGCGATCCTGTTCTCGATCCTCTCCTACCTAACCATCCTGGTGCACCCGTTCATCGCGGTGCTGGCGGTGCTGGTGATCAACGAGTACATGTTCTACCAGCTCATCGTGCTGGTCTCGGCGGGGTTGAAGAACGCGACCCTGTGGAGCAGGAAGGTCTTCTTCGGTGTCGTGAAATACGGGTTCTACGTCCTGTACCTCCTCGTTCCGACCCTCTTCCCCCTGGCTCTGAAGACCCAGAAGATTTATTCCGGCCTGAAGATGCGCCCGTCCGACCTTAAATATTTTGGGACGACCTTCGCCTACACCCTCGTGATCTGTGCCCTCCTCTACTTCCTGTCGGACTATTCGCTCAAGAAGAAGCGGCTGATTTAACTGGTAACGCCTTCCAAATAGGTGAATAACTAAAATGCCATTCTGCCCTCAGTGTCGTGTAGAGTACGTACCCGGAATCAAACAATGCAAGGATTGTGATGTCCCTCTCGTAGATGCCTTGCCCCCCGAAGGTGAAGACAAATTAGAAGGGAATATTAGAGGCTACAGAATAGGGACTAAAGGCTTTTTCTTAAAATTATTCGGTAATCCTACTGAGCGAAAAGTTCGTCAAATAATAAAGAAAACCGAAAGGGAAGTAGAAAAAGAACTCCGCCCGCTTAAAGATATCGGCCTCTCGATAATCAAAGCATCCGATTATTGCTTCAAATCTACCAAGACCCACATAGACACCAGCAATGTTAGGGAAAGACAGGAGCTTGAGATTTACGTCTTTTACGAATTTATTTATTTCTTTATGCACATGACTATGCGTACTGCATTTTCTCAGCTTAATGAACAACAAATAGTGAAACTCCAGGAATACCTTAGCCCCGTTGTAGTTGGGACTGCCGTTGACACTTTTTGTATGCATTGGCCAGACGACCTTAAGAAAAAAATAATGTCCGATGTTTATGAGAGACTCAATGATGCTGAGATTGAATATTCCTCGTGTAAAGAAATGATATCAACAGATAAGCCATTTACAGGTGATGCTCTTTTTTCAAAGCTTGCGCGTAATGTAGCAGAATTAACCGGAAACAGTATGAATCCAATCGTGATGGCCGATGTTAACCATTATTCAATTCATGCGTATGTAGATATGAAACTCGAACAACTTGTCCGTAGGGCATCAAAGGTTTTATAATTTCGTTTATAGTATATCTACAATGAAGATCGGCAGAAATGACCCTTGCCCCCGTGGGAGTGGTAAAAGTTTTTTCAAAAATCTTCGGTTCAAAAAATGGGGGATCGGGTGCTAAGCGCGTGAACACGGCGTGAACACCTCGTGAAGACCTCGGAAACCCCTCCCGGTTTTCGGAGCTTTTCCGGCCCCACTTACGCGATCTGGTTTGACAAAAGGCTTGTATCACTATAGGTTAAAAGGGAAGGGGTGGTTTTGGGGCGTAAGTGACCGATGTCGGTCCTGCTTTGGCGGGTTCCGGGGTGTTTCTCCTCCTTTCAGGCAACCCCTGGGGCCGGTTTGTCGTCTAAGCATTTGAAAAGCCGCCGGGGTGAGGAAATAATAGGTAAGGACAAGCCCTTGTCATTCCCCGAGTTAAGATAAATAACAAGGGCTTGGCCCGGGATTTTTCCAAAAGAAGGCTTGACAAATCCGGGTAAATCGGTTATATTATATAGCCTTTTTGAACGCTCGAATTGCCGCCCTGGGGTTTGGGAGTAGCGGGATGTCAGGACCTGGAGGAGGAACCAGCATCTTAAACCCATCCTTCGGAGCGGCATTTAATCATAGTCAGGAGTCCCCCGATTTTTTTCATCGGGGGACTCTTGACTTTTGGGGGCGGGGAAGGGTATAATTTCATATAGAAACGAAGGCGGAGGAGAAGATGACCCCTGGCATTGTGTTTTTGATATAATCGGGCCGAAAGAGGCGGTTCCTGTTTTCGTTCTGCAGGGAGGTCGCCTGTTCGGCCTATTTTTGTCTTTTATCCCCCGGCTCAAACGGCAAAAGGAGCGGCCCGGTTCATCACTTAAGGCCTTGAGGATGCGCAGAGTTCCGGTTTTCATCGTCCTTGTTTTCCTCCTGGGGTGC
>Ga0315296_10002708_pt1 | contig 14975 bp, 15 predicted proteins | sample YL17G14_18_MG_FD_203921 | JGI IMG/M metagenome (GOLD analysis project Ga0315296, IMG submission 203921) | Sediment microbial communities from Yellowstone Lake, YNP, Wyoming, USA - YL17G14_18 | ecosystem: Environmental > Aquatic > Freshwater > Lake > Sediment | place: USA: Wyoming | collected... | reverse complement strand
ATCTCCAGTTGGATAAGTAGGTTGTTAAAACAGATTGATGCTCACCGCTTGAATCTTGCCAACTGACCTTCACCTCCACTTTTATTTTACCCCCACCACCATCGGATAAAATCGATTCTCTTTTAAATTTTCCATCAAGACCATAAGTGGTACAAGATCCTCCACTCCAAGAAAGTGAATTTAAACAATAGGTATTAGGGGAAAGATTATTCCAGTCTTTATCCCTCTCCGCCCGAATCCACTCAATCGCCTCCTGGCCATAGCTGGTTGCCGAGGATTGGGTTTTGGCAAAATCACTGCCTTTCATCGAGCTCGTGGTCGCCCGAATCAAGGCAACAATCACTAATAAAACTACCGCCAAAGCCGTTAAAACTTCGATTAACGATTGTCCCGACTGGATTTTTTTACTCAATCGAAATCTCTCCTCCTTCTTTAACAATAACCTTGCTCGAATACCCAGATGTATTACTTAAGGTGATTTCGCCTGAGGGACTGACACCACGAGAGAGAACCTTAAAAAGAAAAGAATTAGGGCCGGCAGTTTTCGTCACACCGACAAAAGGATAAGATCTGGGGTCAATAGGTAATCCATTACAAATGGCAGCAAGAGTATAACTGTCAACAGCAAAATTTACCCTGTAGCCTTCAAGAGTACCACATCCAGTTGGTTTTTCTCCAGCCAAAGCCTTGCTTTGAGCCAATCTTAAATTATTTTTTAATTCTTTCACCGACTGAATAACCACCTGCCGGCGATTAAAGTTCTGATAATAAGCCACGCCGGTTGTCATCAATATACCCATAATGGAGATAATAATTAGAAGTTCGATGAGAGTGAAACCGAAGTTAGAAGTAGGCAATTTTCTTTCATTCATCTATGGCTGTTGAACTCTATAATTGCAATTTTGGGTGCCGGCAATATCACACTTAACCGTGCTCGTTACTGTTCCCCCTCCCTCTAGATAAGCATAAATATAATAAGCATGCGCACCAGTGTTTGTGTATACGTATCGGTACTGGGCTGAAAGAGGATCGCTGGGAAGTTCGCTCATATAAGTCCGTGTAATAGTTGGCGAACTGGGACAAGCCAATGTCAGTGGATTTGGAAGAGAAGCAGTTGAGGGATAAACACTGCAATCTGAATGGTACATCTGAAGTGCCGACCTGATTTGCTCCAAATCCGCTTTTCTTTTGCCATCTCGAGCCGAGACTCGCGCGCCTTGATAAGAAACCAGCAAAATTCCCATCAGAATCCCCATGATGGTAATGACCACAAGTAATTCTATGAGTGTGAATCCTTTTTTTTCCATCTAAATTTACCAACAATCAGATGCCGCAGGGCTAGTTGTCTTTTCTCCTGACTTTCCATTAGCACAAACATACCAATAGTTAGTTGTTCCAGATCCAGTTTCCATTCTAGCAAAAAGAATGTATTGAGTGGCGGTGTTGCCGCCTGTACCGTTACTCAGATAACGATAATAAAAAGTGCTTCCATCCTGTCTTGGATCTTGAGGACAAACAGAAAGATAAGTGGGGCTTAAAGCACTACAAAGACAACTTGAATCATGAGCTTGGCAAGTGCTAGTTCTGCTAGGATAAAGACCACTGGTTCTAACAGTAAAATTTTCCAGGGCAGTTCGATATTGATTTAAATCTGATTTTCTCTGGGTATCTCGAGCGCTTTTTTCCGCCATGCCATAACGGGAAATCAAGAGTGTCGCCAGAATGCCGATAATGGAAATGACAACTAGAAGCTCAATTAAAGTGAAACCAAAATTGGAAATTGGAAATTGTCCCGCGGAGCGGGATCTCGCTTTGCGGGAGAAATTGGAAATTTTCTTTCTCATGGTTCTCTCCTTGAAAATGTCGCTCCCTTACCATCAGGACCGCAAGCGACAAGAGGATCGTCCTTTTGTTGATCTGATTTATTCTCCAAACAAAAGGTTAAGGTGTATTTCAGACTATCAGTCGTGTCTAAAACATATCCATAATCCGGCCAACCGCCACATTCCCAAGCTTCAGACACGGTATTATAGGTGCATTTCGGATCATGAGGGACTTTCTTCATAAAATCTCCACCAGTCAGAGGAGTGGTCAGAGCATCTATTGTGTTGCCTGCCGGATAGACCGGCGGTTTTCGGCTATTTTTATACATTTCCAAAGCTTTCTGGATTTGGTTAATATCGCTCTTCCTCTGCGCATCTCTGGCTCTTTCCCGAACTCCGCCAACATTAGCCATAAGCAAGGTCGACAAAATCCCAATAATGGAAATAACCACTAAAAGTTCAATGAGCGTGAATCCGAATTTGGAATTTGGAATTTGGAATTTGGAATTTATTTTATTCATGGTGTTGTATTTGAGCTAGAAATACCAAAATTATATCCTGATGTTCCGCAAGTAACAGTCAAATTAGCATCCGGATCATTCTTATTCTCCAGTTTAGCATAAAGTCGGTATAAATTGCTTTCTGAATAATAACAATAATGAGGATCACCAGTGGGATCTCCAGGCACTTTACTCATATAAACTGTACTATTTTCATCGCATAATTCTCGTTGACCAGGATCTTTGTCCCACTCGCATTCTTTTTTTCCACTTTCACACTCGCAGGCTTTTATTCGACCATTTGTACCAACATCCGGATATTTAGAATGATCATTAAAATAAGCTTCCAAAGCATTGGCAATTTCCCTGAGATCATGCTTTCTTTGGGCATCCCGGGCTTTTATCTGGGAAGTTTGGAAATTCCCTAAGGTGACGACCGTCAGAATTCCCAAGATGGCCATCACCACCAACAGCTCGACTAAGGTAAAGCCAAAAATATAATGGTTTTTAATTGATTTCCTCATTATGTACAATCGGGTTCCGTTCCACCCTCTTTATTACAGCCACCACCACAAGGTTGGCCGCAAAAATATGATCCACCTTTAGTACAGGGAGGAGGTGTTGTACCATAGTTATTACAATAGCCTGAGTTACAGGCCCACCAAGTCCCACTACATTCTTCTTCCTCTTCCTCACCGCATCCTTCCAAACCAACATTTGAACTGCAAACACCATAGTTATAGGAACAATCTTGACCCGTTTCCGAAACTGGCCCACATCCGGCACCACAGCCGACTTGAGCAATCTCTTGGTCCGATTCAAATTCTAACTTAGCATAAATCCGATATTTATCACAACCTTCAGGAGAATAGGGGTAAGAATCGCCAGTATCCGGATCTTTTGGTTCTTTTCCTATATAGTCAGGCACTAAAGTAGGAATGGCTGATGGGTAGCATTGCTTATCGTTGTAATAATCTTCCAGAGGATTCTTCAGCTTCTGAAGGTCGGATTTTCTCCGGGCATCGCGGGCTTTGGCTAATTGGGTCGAGGGTTTAAAAGCGGCCAGCAAAACGACCATCAAGATGGCAATGACCGCCACCACAATCAAGAGTTCGGTGATCGAAATTCCCTGTTCTTTCTTCCTTCTTAAAAGAATCGGGCAGTGAACCATTTCATTATTTCCTCACCCCAAAAAAGGGCGACAATTGTGGCTCCGCTTAAAAACGGACCAAAGGGAATATGTTCCCCAAATTTCTTTTTTCTCGCTAAAATTAGTATGACACCTATCAAAGCGCCTGTCAAGAAGGCTAAATATAAGGCAACAATTATTTTCGGAAAACCGAGAACTAAACCCATTAAAATCGCTAATTTGACATCTCCCAGCCCCATTCCCTTCCTTCGGGTAATGAGATGAAGAATTAAAAAGAATAATCCCGCGCCGAAAGCAGAGAGTAAGTAATTAGTGATTAGTAATTGATAATTTGTAATTAGGAATAAGAAGGCAATTAAAATCGCCGGATAAACTACTTCATCAGGCACAATCTGATGACGAAGGTCAGTGAAAAAAATAACAATAAAAGTAGAGATAAGGAACCAATAAATCAATAAATCAATAATCCAGTCATCCAATAATCCAGTCATCCAATAATCCTGCATCGGGCTCAAAAATAAAACCACCATCACAAATAAAACTCCTGTCAACAATTCGACCAGCGGATACTGCCAGCTAATAGGGGAGTGGCAAAACCGACATTTTCCCCTAAGGAGAATAAAGGAAAGCAAAGGAATATTATTGTACCAAAAAATCTTCTTCTTACATTTCGGACAAAAAGACCTGCCTTTTATCGGAGAAATCGAGCGGGGGAGACGATAAATCAAAACATTCAAAAAAGAACCAATGCAAAGACCAAAAAGAAAAACAAAAACTAAAAGACAAATTATCCACTCCATATCTCGAGTATATCACACCATGAGTAACTTACGAGGTTGGACCTTGACAAGGTTGGACCTCGTAGGGTAATCTAAAACTCAAGCATGCCTGCTAAAAATATTATCAAAGTTTATTTAGAAAATAGTTTTTATCACATTTATAACCGGAGTATAGAAAAGATTCTCATCTTCAAGGACAATCAAGATTACACTGTTTTTCTCCATTTTCTGAAACGGTACCTTAGCCCGCCTCCAGAAAATCCTAACATGATCGTTCCTCGTTGGAAATCGGATATTTTTGATAAAATCCAACTCATTGCTTACTGCCTAATGCCAAATCATTTCCATCTTTTAGTCAAGCAGTCTTCTTTAAATGCTATCGTTTCCTTCATGCGATCGCTAGCAAATAGTTACGTTCATTATTTTAATAAGCGCTATGGAAGAAATGGTCCTCTCTTTCAAGGGAATTACAAAGCAGTAATTGTGGAGACTGAACCTTATCTCCTTCACCTCTCTCGCTATATTCACCTTAACCCTTACGAACTTAACTTCTCTAACGAGGTTGGACCTCGTACGAGGTCCAACCTCACAAATCTTGAAAACTATCCCTATTCAAGTTACGAAGATTACCTAGGGAAGCGGAAGACAAACTGGATTCATCCGGAAGAAATTCTCGCCTTCTTCAAAACCGCCCAGAAAACCAGTCTTCAAGATATTCTTTCTTACCAAAGCTTTGTTGAAGACTACAAAGAAGATCCCAAAGAGATTCTCGGCCCACTCACAATTGACTAGTTACTTCCAATCAAAACAAGGTCCAACCTCGTAAAGCGTAAAGACATTAACCACCCCATATCTCCTATATACCACATGGGGTGGTTAACTAATTTCTTTAAATCTAAGCCTCTTTACTGCGGAATACAAATAAAACAAGAATTCGCTAGATCAGCCCAGGTTTTACCGATAGGCTCACAGGATTTCGCGGCAGTCGGGATCGTATCTGTTGCATGAGTCGCATTTGTTCTCTTGGCTTTTGATGTCGGCACCCAACAAGCATAGACCGAACTTGATGCACCTATTTTTTTTCCAAGATAGAGTTGGTCTACATCTGCCGTAGCCGTAATAAATTTACGGTTCCTGAATTCCGATTTAAGTTCGTATTGGGCGAGCAGAAGACCATCGGTGTCACAGAGAGCGTTACCGCAGACACCAATCGTTGGATCTTTAGCTGAAGTCCTGGCTAATGCTGAATCGTTTGTCACAGGCGCTACTACCCAAGGAAATTTCTCCTGGGTGGCATAATACCTATCAATCGCCGCTAAAAGCTGGGAGGCGTCGGATTCCATCCCTGTATCCCGGGCTCGGTTGAGCTGCTCTAAGGGGTTAATGGCGGCCAAAACGGCCACGGCCAAAACTCCAATCAGGGCGATAACAATCAAAAGCTCAACTAAGGTAAAACCCTTTTCCACTAAAAAACGGGCAGTTTTCTTCATATTTTATTTCACCTCCCTTCCTTAATTTTCTTTTCTTAAAACGCGGTTGTTAAATTATAAATCGGCAAAATGACGGCAATGACCAAAAAGCCAACTCCTAGTCCCAATACAATCATGATAAGGGGCTCAATCGCGGTTGTCAAGCCTTTAACTAAGTTATCTGATTCCGATTCAAAATAAACAGAAAGTTTAGTCAAAACCTCATCCAATTTACCTGTTTCTTCTCCGACGGCGATCATTTGAGTCACCACCGGCGGAAATTCCTCATATTCCGCCAGAATTCCGGCCAAGGGCAGTCCTTTTTCCACCTGCTTGGCCGCAGTTTGAAGCTCTTCTTCATAAATTGAATTGCCGACCGCGTGAGAAACAATATTTAAGCCGTCAATAATCGAGATTCCCGTACTCACTAAAAGGCCTAAAGTCCGGGTCGTCTCCGTCAAAATGGTCATTTTCTGCAGACCGCCAACAATAGGCAGACGTAACTTTATTTCATCAATTTTCCTTCTTCCCAAAGGTGTCTTTTGAAAGTTCTGAAAAAAGAAAAAACCTGCTCCCAAGGCAATTAAGGTCATCCACCAAAACCTGGTGGCTAAATCAGAAACCGTCATCAAAATTTTCGTCGGCAGTGGCAATTCGGCATTAAACTCTTTATAAAGTCCTAAGAGCTTAGGAATAACGAAAATCATCATTATCGTGCCCACGATACCCATGCCGACCACAATAATCGCTGGATAAATCATCGCTCCTTTGACTTTACTACTAAACTCTTTTTGTTTTTCCAAGTTATCAGAAAGCCTCGCTAAAACCTTATCGAGAACCCCGGCCGCCTCGCCCGCCCGAATCAAAGAAACAAAAACCTCATTAAAAACTCTGGGGTGTTTTTCCATCGCCTCGGCTAAGCTGACACCTCCCTCAACCGATCTTAAAATGTCATCAATGACCAGGGCAAAACCAGGTGATGATTGCTCTTTAAGAATTCTTAAGGCATCAGCGACGGTCAAACCAGCGGTAATCATCGTTGAAAGCTGACGGGTAAAAGTGGCGATTTCTCCCAGACCAATCCGGTGGATCAGTCTTTCTGAAGCCAATTTTAAAACATCTTGCCTCGAGGGGCTTAAGCCAAAGAGGACCAAACCCTTTTCCCGAAGAACCGAAGCGGCTTGCTTTTCGTCAGCCGCTTCCACTAAACCCTTGATGGTTTTCCCAGTCTTGTCTTTGGCTTTGTAGTTAAATTTTCTCACTTCTCTCTCAGGTTCCTCATCAAATCTTCAGGTCGAAGAGCATAAGCTTTGGCAGTTTCCAAACTAATTTCCCCTTCTTTGATTAAGCGAATCAAGTCGGTTTCTAATGTCTTCATTCCTAGCTCAGCCGAGGTTTGAATAATATTGTCAATCATATGGCTTTTCCCATCTCTAATTGAAGTTTTGACCGCTGGCGTAGCGACCATAATCTCCGTCGCCACCACTCTGCCACCTTTGAGAGAAGGAATAAGTCTTTGAGATAAAACCGCCTCGATGATAAAAGAGAGCTGCATTCTGACCTGAGTTTTAGAATGCTCAGGGAAAACATCAACAATTCGGTCAATCGTCTGGGCAGCGGAATTGGTATGAAGGGTGGCAAAAACCAGATGGCCTGTTTCGGCAATGGTTAAAGCCGAGGCGATGGTTTCGTAATCCCGCATTTCTCCAATCAAAACCACGTTGGGGTCTTCCCGTAAACAGGACCGAAGAGAAATATCCCAAGAGTGGGTATCAGCGTGAACCTCTCTCTGAGAGATAATCGACTTGCCTGGCGGCAGGATAAATTCAATCGGATCCTCGATGGTGACGATGTGCTCGGCTCTCTCTTGGTTAATTTCATTCAAAATCGCCGCCAAGGTGGTTGATTTTCCATGTCCAGTCGGACCGGTAATCAGAATAAATCCCTGTTTAAGATCGGCAAATCGATGACAGATCTGGGGTAATTTTAGCTCATCAAGCGTTTTAACCTTAAAAGGAACCAGTCTCAAAGAGGCGGCCATCGTTCCTTTTTGATGATAGGCATTGACTCGAAAGCGCGCCTGACCAGTGAGTTCAAAAGAGAAATCCAATTCCCGGTTGACATTCAGGATCTCTTTTTGTTCTTGATTAAGAAGAGAAAAGACTAATTCTTGGATTGTTTCTTCGGTTAAAGGCGGTAATTCAACTAAGGGTTTTAAAACGCCGTCAATTCTCAAAGTCGGTGGATTGCCGACGATAAGATGAAGATCCGAGGCTTCTTTTTCGTAGGTAATTTTTAATAAATCTTGAATATTCATTTTATTAGGCCAAGTCTGACTTGGTTAGGCTTCGGCGACGCGCAGGACTTCTTCTATAGTAGAGACTCCTTCCAAGACTTTCAAGTAGCCATCCTGTTTCATGGTAATCATCCCTTCTTCAATGGCCTGTTTTTCCAAATCCATGGCTGGCGCTCTTTCCAAAATCAAACGGCCGATTTTTTCGGTGACTGGCAAAACTTCAAAAATTCCCACCCTGCCTAAATAGCCAGTATTATTACATTCTTTGCAACCCTTGCCTTTAAAAATCTTGAATTTACTGCCGTATTTTTTATCATCAAATAATTTTCCCAAGACCTCTTTAATATCCGCCACGATCGGCTCCAGTGGCTCATACTCTTCCTTACAGTAAGGACAAACTCTTCGGCAAACCCGCTGACCAACAATGGCCGATATTGATGAGGCAAGCAGAAAAGGCTCCGCGCCTAAATCGAGTAGTCTCGGCAGGGCACCAGTCGCGGAATTGGTATGGAGAGTCGAAAAAACCAGATGGCCGGTTAAGGAAGCCTGAATTGCCAAGTCGGTCGTCTCTTTATCTCTAATCTCTCCAACCATGATGATATTCGGGTCTTGGCGAACAAAAGCCCGCAAACCCGAGGAAAAAGTCAAACCTGCCAAGGGGTTAACCTGAACCTGATTAACGCCGGCAATCTGGTATTCGACTGGATCTTCAAGGGTAATAATATTGACTCGAGTGGAATTGACCCGCGATAAAACCGCATAAAGCGTGGTTGTTTTTCCCGAGCCGGTTGGTCCGCAAACGATAATAATTCCCACTGGTTTAGCGATCGCTTCCTCCAAGTTTTTCAAGGCCCGGCCCCGCAATCCCAAGTCCGGTAAATCCGGCACGCCGCCTGTTTTTTTAAGCAACCTCATGACAATTTTTTCTCCGTAAACCGTTGGCAGGGAGGAAACCCGCAAATCAACTTCCTCGCCATCAGTTCGGAAAGTAAAACGACCATCTTGAGGCATTCTTTTCTCATCAATCTTCATCCCACAAAGAATCTTAATTCGAGAAACCAAAGCCTCATGAACGGTTTTGGGTAAAATCAGTTTTTCGTGAAGAATGCCGTCAATCCGATACCTGACCCGAGTTTTTCCTTCCTCTGGCTCGAGATGGATATCCGAAGCCCGGCTTCTGATGGCAAACTCAAGGAGGGTGGAAACAATTTTGGCAATCGGTGCCTCCCTGATGATTTCACCGAGTTTTTTAATGTCTATTACTTTAGTTGGAGCCACTTCAGGAACCGCTTCCTTCAGGGCGGCGGTCACTTCGGTGGTTAAACCAACTCCGTAGCGATCAGCAATGGCATTTTTTATCTTCGTCGGCGAAGCCATGAAGGGTTTAATCTTCGTTTCGGCTTTCTTCTCGATAAATTCAATCGTTTCCAGGTCAATCGGGTTTTCTAAAGCGACCGAAAGTTCATTTTTCTTTTTATCGTAAGCAAAGGGAATTAAATTATTGGCTTCGGCCACCGCTTTGCCTAAAAAAGCCAGGGCATCAGGCGAAGAAGGAGTTTCTATAAGATCAACATAGGCAACATTATAAAATTCTGCTTTGGCTTTGGTTAAGGCATCCTCATTCACCAGACCGCCTTCTTTAACAATCTCCTCAATCGGCTTACCAGAATTGATATTTTCCAGTTTGATTTTTTCTGCCTGAACAGCCGTCAAAGCGCCTTGATTTAGCAAGACATCAGCAAGATTTTTAACTGAAGATGCCCCAGCTTGAGCAGGCTGGGCAGTTTGGGCATTCATCTCTTTTCATCTTACAAACCTTCTGCTAGAATGTCAATATGTCTCGAAGCTATCTTATTACTGGCGGAAATTATCCAGAGCGGGAAGAAGCTTTCAAAAATCTTTATTCTAAATTCAAACTGCAAAAAGCCAAATTCATTAATGATCCGGATTTAATTCAACTGACAGGAGAAAATTCCATTGGCATTGATCAAGTCAGAGATTTAGAACATCATCTTTCTTTGAAACCTCACAGTTTTCCTCCTAAAATTGGGGCGATTATCAAGGCCGAAAAGCTCACCATTGAAGCCCAAAATGCCTTATTAAAGATTCTTGAAGAGCCAACCGGCGATTCGGTTTTGATTCTCGCGTCTCCCCGCCAGGAAAATTTACTGACGACGGTTGTCTCCCGTTGTCAGTTAATCCATCTCCCGGAAAAAGCCGAAATCGAATTGACTGAAGAAGAAATTAAGCAATTAAGTCAGGAGCTGGGAAAAATTTTAGTTTCCTCACCAGGAAAAAGAATTTTGTTTGCTGGCCAAATTAAGAGTCGGGAAGAGGCCATCTCTTTTTGCCAGTCCCAATTAGTTTTATGGCGAGAAATTCTTCTTGGTCAAATTGTGCCTCTTTCTTCTCTCTCAACCAAAGAAATAACCGCCACCATTAGGCAAATCGAAAAGACTCTTCGTTATCTTCAGGCCAACGTCAACCCCCGCCTGGCTCTCGACAATCTCCTTTTATCTTATCCCCAGGCTCCTGTTTAGTGGCATAATTTAGTGTCTTTTTTCCCTTGCAATTAGTCCCAAATTTAGCTATAATTAAGAGGTATGGTGAAAAACAAAACAGCCTCCAAGGTAGCCTCTGATTATACCGCTAAAGATATTCAAGTTTTGGAAGGGCTTGATCCGGTCAGAAAACGCCCAGGAATGTATATCGGCTCGACCGACGAAAAAGGTTTTCAGCGCCTGATTAATGAGGTGGTTGATAATTCTGTTGACGAAGCCCTGGCCGGTTATGCCCAAAATGTCTGGGTCACTTTACATGGCGATGGCAAAGCCAGTGTGGTTGATGACGGTCGGGGAATTCCGATAGAAATCATGCCTCAATTCAAAAAATCCGCCCTAGAAATCGTCATGACCAGACTTCACGCCGGCGCCAAATTTGACCAAAAAGCCTACAAAGTTTCCGGTGGTCTCCACGGAGTTGGTGTTTCCGTTGTCAACGCCTTATCCGAATATCTCCGAGTTGAAGTCAGGAGAGAAGGAGAAGTCTATCTTCAGGAATATAAAAAGGGTACGCCTTTGGAACCGGTTAAAATAATCGGTAAAACTACAGAAACCGGAACAACCGTTACTTTTTTCCCTGATAGAAAGTTCTTCAACAATCAAGTCTTCGATATCAAAACAGTCGAACAAACTCTCCGGGAAAGAGCTTATCTGATTGCTGGTTTAACCTTCCATCTTAAAGATGAAAGAACTGATTTAGAAAAAACTTTTTATATTGAGGGAGGTATTCGCTCCTTGGTCGCTCATCTCAATCGCAACAAAAAAACTTTGAGCGAACCAATTTTTATTACCAAGGAAAACGGTCATCTCAACCTCGAAGTCGCTCTCCAGTACAACGACGGCCTGAGTGAAAACATCTCCTCTTTTGTTAATGTTATCAACACCACTGATGGCGGCACCCATGTGACCGGCTTTAGAATGGCCTTAACCCGGGCGGTTAATGATTATGCCCAAAAAATCGGCGCCTTCAAAGACAGCGAGAATGGTTTAACCGGAGATGATACCAAAGAAGGAGTGACAGCGGTCATTTTTCTGAAAATGTCTCAAGATCAAATTATGTTTGAATCGCAAACCAAAGCCAAGTTAAACAATCCGGAAATTCAGGGCTTTGTCGCCCAGGCAGTCAAAGAGGGTCTAAGCACCTATTTTGAGGAACATCCCCGGGAAGCCAGAGTCATGGTGGAAAAAATCATCCTCGCCGCCAAAGCCAGATTAGCCGCTCGGGCGGCTAAGGACGCGGTGATTCGCAAGGGCGCTTTGGAAGGAATGACTTTACCCGGTAAATTGGCTGATTGTCAGGAACGCGATCCAGCCCAATCCGAACTCTACATTGTTGAGGGAGATTCCGCCGGCGGTTCGGCCAAACAAGGAAGAGACCGCCGATTCCAAGCTATTCTTCCTCTGGGAGGAAAAATTCTTAACACGGAAAGAGCTCATTTAGATAAAATCATTATTTTTGAAGAAATAAAAGACTTAATTATCGCCTTAGGGGCAGGAATAGGGGAGACCTACAACCAGGGAAAGCTCCGCTACCAGCGAATTATTATCATGACTGATGCTGATGTTGATGGTCAACACATCGAAACTTTGCTTTTGACTTTTTTCTTTCGACACTTGCCTGATGTTATCAATCAGGGATTTCTTTACGTCGCTCTACCACCTCTTTTTAAGATTCAATTTGGCAAAGATATCTTCTATGCTTACTCTGAAGAAGAAAAAGACAGCCTTTTGAAGGAAAAGGCTGACGCAAAATTTACGGTTCAACGATACAAAGGTTTGGGAGAAATGAACCCTGAACAGCTTTGGGAAACAACAATGAATCCGGAAAAACGAACCTTAAAACAAATTGCCATTGAGGACGCTACCCTGGCTGATCAAACCTTTAGTATGCTCATGGGCGAAGAAGTCCCTCCAAGAAAGAGGTTTATTCAAACCAGAGCCAAACTAGCCACTTTAGATATTTAAGAATTCATGTATAATCTATAAAGATGGCCGACAAAAATCTTTTTCATCAAATCCCGGCTGGACCGAAACCGCCCCAAGAGGTCTCTTGTCTCGTGGAAATTCCCAAGGGAAGCACCAATAAATATGAGTATGATCATCAGGCGGGCTACTTTAAACTCGACCGGGTTCTCTACGAAGCCGTCTTTTTCCCGGCTGAGTACGGCATCATTCCCCAAACTTGGAACGAAAAAGACAGCGACCCCCAAGATATTATGGTTCTCTCTTCCTTTCCCACTTTTTCAGGATGCGTCATTGATTGCCGACCAATCGGCGTTTTGAGGCTTGAAGACACCGGCAAAGAAGACAATAAAATCATTGCCGTCCCTGTAGATGATCCCCGTTTTGAACAAATTAAAGAGCTGACTGATCTGTCTCCTCATCACAAAAAAGAAATCGAAAACTTTTTTGAAAACTACGCCGAGCTCCAGCCAGATAAAAAAATTAAAATTATGGGTTGGAGTAATCGAGGCCAGGCGGAAAGAATCATCAAAGAGGGAGTCGAGGAATATCAAAAGAAGTTTGGCTAAGGCCTCTTCAGTCTTCATATGGATATAGGCAAAATTCAACCAGTTGAAATCACCACAGAAATGGAAAAGTCATATCTTGACTATGCCATGTCGGTCATTGTCGCCCGGGCTCTGCCGGATGTCAGGGATGGCTTAAAACCAGTTCACCGCCGGATTCTTTTTGCCATGCACCAGATGGGCTTAACCCATCAGGCAAATTTTTCCAAATCAGCCAAAATTGTTGGAGAAGTTTTGGGAAAATATCATCCTCATGGGGATATGCCGGTTTATGACGCCTTGGTGAGAATGGCTCAGGATTTTTCCCTTCGTTACCCCTTAGTCAAAGGTCAAGGAAATTTCGGTTCGGTTGATGGCGATTCACCCGCCGCCATGCGTTATACCGAAGTTAAGATGGCCGCCATCTCCCAGGAAATGCTGATTGATATTAACAAGGAAACCGTCCCGGAAATTAAAAATTTTGACGCGACTTTAAATGAACCCGTTTATCTTCCCGCCAAACTGCCCAATTTACTTTTAATGGGTGCTGAGGGAATTGCCGTTGGGGTAGCCACCAAAATTCCTCCCCATAATTTAGGCGAGTTGGTCGATGCCCTGGTTTATATGCTTGATCGTAGTCAAATCAAACCGCCTGCTCAAGAAGGAGAAGAATTCGGCTTAAGGAAAATCGAGCTTGGGGCAACGACGCCAACCAAAATCAAAGAGACCAACGAAGTTGCCATTCCTCTTTTCGAAAGTCAGGCTCAAATTGATGATTTACTAAAATACATCAAAGGTCCTGATTTTCCGACCGCTGGTCAAATCTTCGATATCGAATCCATCAAGGAAGCCTATGCTACCGGCCGGGGAAGAATCATTGTCCGGGGGAAAGCCGAGATTGAAGAAAATCAGCAGGGCCGGTTCCAGATTCTTATCAGCCAGCTTCCTTACCAAGTTAATAAGGCCGATTTGGTCGCTAAAATCGCCTTTCTCGCCAAGGAAAGAAAAATCGACGGCATTTCTGACTTAAGAGATGAATCAGACCGCCAGGGAATCAGGGTCGTCATTGAATTGAAAAAAAACTCCAAGCCCAAATCGGTTCTTAACAATCTTTACAAACACACCTATCTTCAAACTGTTTATCCGGTAAACATCGTGGCCCTGGTTGACAACACTCCCCAAACTCTTAACCTCAAACAAATTCTGACTCTTTATATCCGCCACCGCCAGGAAATTGTCACCAAAAGAAGTCTTTTTGAACTCAAAGAGGCCAAAGCCAGGGCCCATATTTTAGAGGGTTTGAAGATTGCTTTAGATAATCTTGATGAAGTGATTGCCACGATCAGACGCTCCGAGGACGCTGAACAAGCCAAGGAAAGATTGATGAAAAAATTCGATTTGTCCGAAATCCAGGCCAATGCGATTTTGGAAATGCAATTAAGGCGCCTGGCTCATTTGGAAAGACAAAAAATCGAAGACGAGTACAAAATAGTAGGCGAGATGATTGGCTATTTAACCGATCTTTTAGCCCAACCGGAAAAGGTTCTTAAAGTCATCAGGAAAGAATTGTTCGATCTTAAAGAAAAATATGCTGATGAACGACGGACTCGGGTTTTTCCTCAAAAAATCGGCGAATTTTCTGAAGAAGAATTAATTGCTAAAGAAGAAACGATTATCGCCATCACCGTCGCCGGTTATATTAAACGCCTACCGAGAGGCACTTTCCGAACACAGCGTCGCGGCGGCAAAGGCGTTAGTGGCATGGCCACCAAAGCTGAAGACGAAATCAGCCAAATTTTTATGGCCAATACCCATGACAATATTCTCTTTTTTACCGATAAAGGTCGGGTTTTCCAAATTAAAGTTTGGGATATTCCCGAGACTAGCCGG
>Ga0315296_10002707_pt1 | contig 14976 bp, 26 predicted proteins | sample YL17G14_18_MG_FD_203921 | JGI IMG/M metagenome (GOLD analysis project Ga0315296, IMG submission 203921) | Sediment microbial communities from Yellowstone Lake, YNP, Wyoming, USA - YL17G14_18 | ecosystem: Environmental > Aquatic > Freshwater > Lake > Sediment | place: USA: Wyoming | collected... | reverse complement strand
CTAATCGAAGATTAACGGTCGTTTTCGAAGATTCGAATAGATACAAAATCGAAAACCGGTCGATTTTTAAAGACCATTTCGAAAACCGGGGTTTTTCGACAATCGAATTTAGACCGAACTCCAAAAAAAAAAGAGTTCGGGAATCGAAGCCTAAGTTGAACTGCCAGCTTCACCTAAGGGAACAACAGAACGTTGCCCTCCTTCGTGACCTTGGCGTGTATCCCTGTCTCTTTTGCCTTCCGTTTAATTGACCATGCCTGACCACGGGTTATCTCCGTCAATTCAACTGCCTGCCCACTTTTCTTGACTTCCTCGCAGATTTTAGTCCACTTACCAATTTCACGGATAGGACTCTTGGCAAGTTCAACCTTAATTTGTTCCTCAGTTTTCTTAATCATCTTCATTGTGTATTTCACCTCCTCTTGTCATCACGAGTTTAATTTCTGATGACTCTAATTGGTATTAACGCCGATGTTGTTTGCCGTGAGACCCCTGATGGTAATTATCAGATGTCCGTCAGAACACTCTATAATGTAACCGACGTTTTTCTTGTCAACGATAATGTCAGTCCAACTTTCAGATGTGTCCTTCAGTTCAATTTTTCGTTTCATTCTTATCATCTCCTTTTCATCATTACCTCATCATGGGGACGACTTCTATATAAACGTGTCTATTCAAAACCTGAGCAACCGCTCATATCATCATCAGAAAACTGAACAAACACTCAATTTTGAATCATTTAAAACGAAAATTACGACTCCATCATACAAAACTGCGCAGTTCAACCACCCACCAAATTTTCGGTTTAAACCAGCCAGCTTTGAATCTTTAATGGGCTAGGTTCAACCCCGAACTTTCCAAAACCCTTTCTAAAAAAAGAGAAAAATATGACCGTAAGACGGTCAGACGTAATTCACAAGTCGAAAAGGAGGGAGTGCCTGTGGTTACCGTTATTCGCCAGCCAGCTCCTATACCTGAGATAAAATTTAAATATTAAAAGAGATACCCTCTATTTGGAGGTGAGAGAAGATGAGTGACCCATCGCAGTACCTTATGAAAGGCCCAATGCCACAATTACCACACTGTGAAGAGTGGGACAAGATAACGTGTAAGGACTGTAAGAAGCCAAAATGCTCAAAACCTAAACTTAAAGCAATAGAGGGACTAGTCCAAGAAGCTCAGATGTGGAGAAAGGCGCTTTAATCTTCGTTTCTCGCCTCTGGAGGACGGCTGGACTTCTTTCCTCTCTCCTTACCTCCAATATGAGGCGTGCCCTCCAAACATCTGGGGCTGGATACCAAACGAAGTCAAATACTACGTAAGTCGCATGGGACAAACAATAGGCATAACAATGCGAAACTACAAACGATACCTAGGCGTACTAGTGGACTCACACTGGACACTAACAGAGCTGGAACTAGGAACAACAGACAAGGTTTACGACCCTGTGGACGACCAAACGTACTTTGAAAAGAAAATAGTGCGTATGCACATAGGCGGAATCATGGACTTACAATGGATAAAAGAACGTAAAAGTTGGGAGAGCTTTGAAGCGGAAGCAACAGGTGTAACACCAGAGAAAGACAAGATGGAAGAACGTGAAGAACGTAAATTACCAGAGAGTACAGAAGAGGAAGGTAAACCAGAGGAACAGACATAACATGACAACAGCGCCTCCTTTCTTTTCCTCCCGGTGAAGTTCATTCGCAAATCCTCTAGGGAGGATACCCAAAATTATCTTTTTCTTATATATTATATATATACCTATAGTAAGGTACCCACAGTTGAACTATGCGAATTGGTGCTGGCAAGAAAAATGGTACGGTCAGACGGTTAACCTAAGATTTAAATATGTCTTAAGTCTTAAGAAAGGGCACTCCAAATTAGGAGGAAAAGAAAGATGCCGAAAACAAAGGAAGAAGCAAGGGCAAATTTTGAGAACAGCATAGGATACATACCAGACAGGTACGCTAAAGGTGTTGCACGAGCAGATTGGCACACTCCAGCTAAGAGCGACGCATCAGAAAAGAACTACGCCGATGGTGTAGGCAAAGCGGTTTCTAACAAGTCACGACAGAAGGCAATTGGTGCTATGTCCAATGAAGATTGGAAGAGCGCTGCAATTGCCAAAGGAGCACCCATAATCGGAGAGCGCATACGCAGTGCGCTTGACAAGTGGTCAAGTGAATGGGGCCCCAAGTACGACCAAGTCGTGTCTAAAGTAGCTTCGCTACCGCCTAGAACGATTGACTGGAGAACCAACATCAACAACAGACTTGTACCAGTAGTTGAAACTTGGCGCAGAGCAGCTGGCAAGACTTAAAGGAGGTAAATGCGCATGGCTACTGAATGGCAATGGCATTACCTCGCAGAGGACTACACAGAATCAGCCTTAAACAACGGAACAGTACGAATCAAACTGCCAGAACGTGAAGAAATCAGCGTTATAGACATAGAACTATACGCAACAAGGGTCACAGGCAACTATGACGACTGCATGATAGACATACCAGACAAGATAGAAGTAATCGGTGACGGTTCATCTGTTTTGTACAGCATGTGTCCAGAAACAGCAGCCTTCGCACACTACTGTGCAATAAGAAGCATACCAACAATGCTCCACACAACATACCCAGCATGGGTAGAGCATTACCGAGCAAAGATATGCTTCGGAAGGTTCGAAAGAGACCCAACTTACATGCTAGACACAAGCGTGTACAACAGTGTCTACCTAGAAATACCTTGGACGCTGAACACCACAGACTTCTTAACGCACACTTTCAGCTACACAATAAGATACCTAAGACCAATACAGAAGCTCTCACCTAGGGGTTTCATTAGAAGCAGAGACATCGAGTATGGCTCACACGCTTGGGGCGCTGCGGGTCATTACTACGTGGACTTGCCATTGAAATTCCCATGGTACATGATAGGAGCAAGACTCTACGACCTAGACCACGACTTAGTAACCAACATTCCACACATCAAACTAGACATAGACGACGGCCGGCTAGTTCTAGTTGATGAGGACACAGACGACATAATCAGAGACAACGCCGAAAGACTGCCGTATCCAATACACACTATGTGGGAGAAGCTTTGTTGCGGAGGAGCAGACAACTACGCAAGAAGCTACATGGGACGAATACATGAAGTAAACGCAATGGTCTACGACACATCACTAGCAGCCTTCGTCGTATTAGACGATAAAGAAGCAGCTCAACGGGTACAATACACAGTCCGCGACCACGCAGGAGTAGCCTGTCCAGCAGGAGTAAACATGAGCATCTGGGGACAAGCATACATGTGCTGCGTAATAATCAAAGACTGGTGGCTAAACTGGTTCGAACCAGTACCACACGAACCATTCCCAGTAGGCGACCACAGCATGGCTGAACTAGACTTCACACACATCGCCATAACCATAGACGACCTAGTAATCTTCCTACAGGAAGTTTGCCCGCTTAAAATCTAGAAGGGTGATTAAATGCCCGTAAAGGAGGCAGAAACCCATTTTTATGAGGCTCAAGTAAATGATGAAAACACGTATAGTTTTAGACAGAGGAACGTTTTACTATTCAATGCGTATAACGGTAGGGAAGGAACACGTATTCGGTTTACCGTTTGGGTGTCATACAATCTGCGAACAGAAGTTGCGCAGACCTCATTTCACGTGTCCACACTGCAGAGGGAGACGGATTTACATGGGTGAAATACCAGAGAAGATACCTGTGGACGTGATTGTAGTAACCGTTGCTAAGAAGCAACGTTACAAAGTATTGAAAGGTATAATCCGCAAAGCGTTGTTTACGCTTGCAGGTTGGACTTTCAATTAAAGGTGAAAAACATGACGGAAGAAATAAAAAGAGTAAGCTTCGACAGAGAACAAACTGTCGAAGACCCCAACACAGTACTACAATACATCTACGACCCAGAGGAGCTGATAACTGGGTGGGAAAGAGTCTACACAAGCATAAGCGTAAGAGACATTGACCACGCCCCAACCAAAATAAGGGTTGGTACTGGCGATAAGAAAAAAGTGAAGTGGCACGTTGAAGAACCAACCCCAGTAGCAGACGTTATTTACACCACCTGCATAGAGTTCCACGCAAGACAACATGACCTTGGAGCAGTTGGAATATACGGTGCAACACAGGGCGACCACATAGTAGTAGTTTGGCATGGTTACGATAAGCGGATAAGGGAGAGATAAACAATGCCATGTATGGGAAAAGAAGTCTGCATACCTCACACTTACAGTTACATAGTCCAGAAGCCAGACCCATTAATTGAATGGTACGAAGCTTATAGAGACATTGGAAACAGACGTTTCCGTGAATTTCAAGGAGCAGACGCTAGCACGGTGATTCAAGCGGCAATAAACGCTTTACCAACAACTGATTATGAAGGAGACGTTTTCATTAAACGTGCAACCTATGATGTGGCAAGCGATATTGCCATTGGTAAACGGACACGACTAATTGCAGAGATGGGAACAGTTTTCAACGTCACAGCAAACCCAACGTTAGCTTGCATAGTCATTTCCAGCCTAAACAACGAGGCAAGATGGGGAATAGAAGGCTTAAAAATTGACATGAACTATTATGATGGACACGCAATTTACAGTGCACACGCAAGTCAAACTGGACACGAAGGGCACCCAACATTAAAAAATATAAAAATCCAAGAAATCGAGGCGGGTTACTGTGGCATCTACCTCATAGACCCATTTATGATTTCAGGCGACAACATTGAAATTCGCAGCAATAAAGGAACTGGAATGAAGTTTGGAATAAATGAAACCAAAACCGTTCATTTTGGCAACAGTCACTTTTCAAACATATTTATAGGGGTAAACGCAAACAATGCTATTGGACTTCACATCGTTAGCGGAGACACTTATGTTTTTTGTCTTAGCACTTTTGACAGACTTCAAGTAAATTCTTTAACAAGCTATACTGGCAACGTTGGAGTGAAACTTGAGGGTGTGCAAAACTGCAAGTTTGGTCATTTAAACATTGAATTTTGCGAGCAAGGGTTAGTGTTACAAAGCACAGGTGGAAATAAAGAAACTGTTTGGAACGAGTTTTACAGTCCCTATATTATTGGTTGTGATGGCGATGCTGTTTACATTGGAAATGGTGCAACACGCAACAGTTTCTATGGTGGTAAACTAGGCGTAGATGCTGCTGGAAACGACCTCATTGATGACAACAACTACTTTACAACTTATAGCAAATATCGTTACAACTATTTTAACAATGTGAATCTTGGTACAACGGGAGACAAAAATCTCGGTTGGGCAAGCATTCTACGAGATTGTTACAATTTCAATCCAATCGGCATTATAGCGCTTCCATTCGGCACAGTCTTCAACATGGTTAGTGTGCATCCTACCCAAGGCGCAGCGGCACTGCCAACAACTGGCGTAACGTATCGGGTAGCTGGCGTAGACATGTTGATAACAAGTACAGGTGGCACAGGCATGGACATTGATATTTTTGACCCTGCGGGAACTGAGTATATAAGCAACTTAGCAACGTTGACGCAGTTTTTGCTTCCTGTTGGATACTCGATAAGGTTTACATATACGGGCACTCCGACAATCATAGTTAGCGGAATATAGATAGTTGAGGAAGCAAAAAAGGGTTTGAGGCGAACATAATGAAGTTCTTTATTGACTGCACAGTGCTCACCACACACACTCAAGACGCTCCGCTAGTCACCACTTTCAACATAGACACTGGACTAATAACTCACGTTGGGGTTTTCTATCCAAGTGGCTGTCACGGACGAATATACGCTAAGGTGTTCTTTCAAGGGCACCAGATACTTCCGCGTAACCAAGAGTCATGGTGTCACGGAAACAACGGCTGGTCTGAGGAGGACTCAAGCATACCAGTAACTGATTCTCCGCTAAAAATCAGGGTAGTAGCGTGGGCTGATGATACGGACTTTGACCACGTTATAACAGTGTGTGTTGAAGTAACACCGTTTCCTCTAGCACCAGTATGGGACAAGGTAGATTATATGATTAACTGCTTAGCTGAACTGCTAGACTTTCAACCGTTCACAGCACAACCAGTTGTGGAGGAGGTTGTGGAATGAGTCAAGACCAGCCAGACTACTGTTTACCTACGCTTGGACCGATAAGTAAAGATAGCCGTGTGGAGTGGCGTTCAGAATTAAGGAACGACAATGACATAATAAACGGAACAACTCCACCACACAATGAATTAGCAACATCGTGGAAAGGTAAATTCTTTCCTAGAGGTTGCAGAGGTAAAATAGAACGGTTTGAAATATACTGTCTTGAGGCATTCGCTTCGACAATTACATTAGCTTTCAGCCCAGAACCGGGCATGGGTGAGATTGGAACAGTAACAATTACACCGGGATTAGATTGGGCTTGGCAATCAGCTAATTGGCGTCAATTCTGGAACTATGACTCACTATTCATTTGGGTCAAGTCCTACACTGGGGCACCGAGATACGCTTATGACACACTTACGCTTTATGATGCACACACAAGCGACGCAACCATTAGAGATTGGCAACGTGAAAACAGACGGTACTTCATAAGAGTAGTTTACGACTCAGAAACGCCGGGAGACGTTCCAGTAAGCGGAACAATAAACAACGTTGAAATAAAAGCAGTAAGCACAATAAGACCATACGCCCTAGCAGTACTTCCAGACAATGTTGAAACAACCTTAATACAGATAGACGGAGTAGGTGAAACGGAATACCTAGACTTCTTCGTGGCAGCAGGAGGAGGCAGTGAACTTGTGATGATGATGGTTTACGTTGATGAGGTCATGGTCTTTTACTGGCAATTTGCAGCACTAAACGCCAGAGGATTTATGGCGTCTACACCCGGCATAAGTTTGATAAGCTACGCAGTTAATGGGCAATGCGTAGCACACTTAACAGTAAAGTTTAGGTTCAGACGTAACCTTAGACTCAGAATGAAATGCTGGCCCGGCAATGTGGGTTTAACAGTCTGGACTGAAGGGTTAGTTCATATAATGAGGTGAAAAGAAACATGAAAGGTATAGCAACTGAAGTTGAAGTTACCAACCTACTTAATCCACACCCAGTAACTTTCTCTACTGGGGCAGCAAAAACACCTGTAATGAAAACAGGTGTATTGGTTACTACAACAGTTACCGATGACCAAGTAATACTAACATACACAGTGACAGCTAACAAAACATTTTACTTACAGTATATGAACGTAACTGCAAGACTAACCACTTATGCTACGACTGCAACAAACTTCGGAGACGCAAGCCTAGAGAGTCCAGCTAGCACTAAACTAATAACTGCAATGATTGCTAATGCAGGAGTAATTAATCCACCCTTCGCAGTGGAGTTTGCTGAACCAATACCTTTCCCAGCTGGTACAGTAATAAGGATAGTTTGTACGCCAGCATCTACAACAAGTCGCACATGGAGGGCGAATTTTGGTGGCTATGAAAAATAGTATCTTGAGGAGGTGATATGACATGAATGTTGAAAGAGTCATAGCAGGAGTATTTGTGGGAGTAGGTGCAGTTGTGCTTATATACAAAGGTGAAACTACGGCAGGCGTAGGATTACTTGGTACAATGGTTGGGTTCTTCGTTGGCGAAAAGAACGGCGCAAGAAACGCAACCAAAACAACCTAAACTCCCCTTTTCTTTGTTTAACAAACAGGAGGAACGTGAATGGGTGAAGTGAAGAAAAACGTGTTTAAAGCACAGGCAGAGGCGCTACTGAAGATAGCTGATGAGCTGCAAACAACAAATGCTTACCTTTACAGTGTTGCTGTTGATTTGCAAGACCTTGGTCAGACAATGAGGGACTTACTTGTACTTTTGCAAGAGAAAGGCTTAGTTACGAGGGCGAAGTGAAATGCCAGCAGACACAGTAGCACAAGAAAGGTGGTGGGCAGCAAATCATAAAGCTGCTAGTGTAGTTCAAACTGAAACAGCTGCTCTTTTCAGTTATCCCGGCTATGCTGAACTGATGGCTGACCTTGAAGCTAAATCTCCAGAAATAGCGTTAAAAGAGTCTATTGATGCTTTGCAGATAGAGTGGGATAAAGCTGTAAAACCTCATAGTCCTTTAACGCCAGAGCAAGCATTGGTAACAGGTGCTCTTTTTGCAACGACGGCTACTGTTGGTCATATTGGATTAACTGCGTTAATGACTGCTATTGAAGTTGCAGGTCTTGGACAACTGGAAACTCCTGCTATAATGACTATGAGTAACCCGGCGTTTCAAGCTATAATGGATACTGCTAGAAGTGTGCCAAAAGCGTATTTTGACGCTTGCTTCGTTAGAGGAGTAACGTATAAGGCTAACTTTGACCACATGCCAACAATCATACCACCAGACATTTTGACAAGTGCAGTGACTATGGAGCTGATTAGTGAAGCTTTGTACAAGGGTGAAATGAAGTACCATGGCTTTACTGAGGAAAGAAGCGCGTTAATAAAGCAATCCAGCATTCGTATGCCAGACCCACAAAGCATTTTTGGATTGTTCAGACGTGGAGTCCTATCTTGGAATGGCGCTGTTGACTGGTTAGTGTTGAACCACATACCTAGAGCAACTGCGCAAGCAATGATTGAACTTTCATCAGCACCACCAGAACCATACAGACTTGCAGAGTTTTACGTTAAAGGCATAACGGACTATGACTCTTACATCTATGGCATGGGTGTTCATGGAATACCTTATGAATGGGCTGTTGATTGGGCTACGTCTAGTCTAGTGTTTCCAACTTTCGACCAGTGTATGACAATGTACAGGCGAGGCATACTAGCTGAGAGTGACTTCCAATTATACATGAGGCGCAACTCTTTTGGCGACTTCCAAATAAACCAGCTTAAGCAACTGAAAGACGTTATTCCGCCCATAAGTGATTTGATACGCTTTGCAGTTAGAGAGGCTTATGGTGACCACGACCCAGAGAAGCAGTACCCAACTATGGTTGACATAGCTAGTAAGATGGGACTGAATAAGGAAGCTGCTGAGTGGTACTGGTACTCACACTGGGAACGGATACCTATCAGTTACATGTTTGCTAACTATTACAGAGGCTTATGGAATAAGACTAAGCTGGAGCGAATGTTAAAGATTGTTGACGTTCACCCAGACGACAGACAGGACATTATGAACGTGGCTTATCAACCGCCAACTGTAAGAGAGCTTGGATATGGCTTTGACGTAGGCGTGTACACGCTTGAGGACATAAGTAAGTATAGGGCTATGTCTGGTCTTAGTCCAGATGACGCAGCTAAATCAGCAGAAGCAATGGTTGCTTATAGGACAGAAGCTGAACGTAACAGCGTAAGAACAGAACTAATGTACGCTTACGGACGCGGTAATATTACTAGAGATGAGTTAGAGAATAAGCTTGCAGTGATACCAACTCGGATTGAAGCTATTGAGCTTTGGCTTGATAGAGCCGAGTTGTATAAAGACCGTATAACAAAGGAGCCAACCATGCTTGAGCAGAAGATAGTTAGTTCTAGTGAAGCAATATCAATCTTTAAACTAGGACTGCGTGATGAGGCATGGGCAAAAGCTAGACTTGTAGACTTAGGCTGGGTACAGGAAAGAATAGACGTCGTAATTGAGAAGGCTAAGAAAGAGATTGCTGACGCAACTAAACCACCAGAAGAAGTTGCTCCACGTGCTTTGACTATTACACAGTTGACTAGTATGTACAGGTTGCAGATGATTGACAAAGGAACTTTTGAAGCTGAACTGGTTATAATGGGTTATAGTCCAGACACCGCAGCTCTACTAGTTGAAGTTTACACGCAGGAAGTACCAGTGGTAACTGCTGTTAAGCCATACTCTGTTTCTACTGCTGAAAAGATGTATCATTATCAGATGCTTGATGAGGACGACATTTACGACAACTACCAACTTGAAGGTTACGACGTTGAACATTCAGGCATGCTAACAATATATTCACTGCTAAACATTGAGTACCCAGTATTAGCCACGCTGTATGAGAAAGGATACATTACAAGCGAAGCAATCAAGCTGGAACTAATGAAAATTGGACTAGACGACTATGACGCTCAGAAACTGGTTGAAAGAACACAGTACGAGTATCAAGTGAGCCGACTTGCTCCAGAACGTGACCTTACAAAGGCTGAAATTATTAAAGGAGCGAAGAACAACGTGTTTACGTTTGCACAGGCAGTGGAAATGCTCATGGGAATAGGTTATGATTCAGATGAGTCACAGTACCTACTGATACTGAACAAGGTTGTGCAGGCTGGAGACCCAGAAAGCTACCTTGAGATGAAACAGGTTGTTGAGGCGTATAAGAAGGCTAGAGGCTTGAAAAGCATGGAAATCACTAAGGAAATGCTTGACCTTGAAAAGCAAATTAAAGACGTGCGGACTGAACTTGACAAGGAACGTAAACTAGGCGTTAACGAAACAAAAATAGGGGAGTTGGCTGTTAAGTTAGGTGGTTTGGAGAGCCAACTGCGTACTTTGCTCAGGGGTCAGGCTACTAAGTAGTGTTTTCTGCTCATAATCTCCTTTTTCTTTGCACATACAAATCCAAAATGTTTGTGCTTGTCCCGCCGTGTGTGTCGGGTCATTAACATATAGTTTTAGTAGTACTTCCCACTGGTTGAATATTATCATTACGCGGTTTAGCGGTATTGACATCTCATTCCACTTGAACCATAGTAGCCCATCATCTTTCAGTATGCGGTAGAACTCCAGTTGTGCTCGGTGCATATGTGATATTAAGCCTTCTCTTGTCTTATACTTGTCCCAGCCATAATATGTTGGTACTCCATGAACGTGCGGGAACACTTTAGCTCTTTCTGCTTCGTTGCGGAAAGAGAAAAAGTGGACTCCGCCACCCCACGTGTGTGGTGGGTCGTAGAAGATTGTGGCGAAGTGTTTATCTGGGTATGGCGTGTGTTCATTGTTGCTTAGGACGTCTGGTGGTATTTGTAGTTTGTCGTCCATGTCCATGAATATGATGTGTGGGCACTTCTTTTGTTGCCACATGGTTCTGTTTCCAGCAGTAGCATCAAGAATCATTTTCTCACCTTGTAATATGTTGTTGTGTGTCCTTTGCCCTTCTTAGTTTCAAGTACTTGCTTCTGCGGTTCTCCTAGTGTCTGCTGTCCAATCTTACGGAATATTTCACATCTGTCTGTGCATTCGCTTCCTACACAGTGTAGTTTTTGGTTGAACTTACATCTTGGCATTATTCGCCCTCCTCAGCCATGATTTCTTGAACCTGCTCCCAACCCCACAAGCCGGGTAGTCCCTGAACTCCGAAGCGGAGTTCTCTGCCCCATGGGTAGGTGACGATTACGGCATTTATTCCAAAGTCTTCCATTGTGAGTTCTTCGTGTCGCATTGCCCAAAGTGCGTCATGTTGGGCTTCGGAGTAGTCGCCTAGTTGTGATTTGAGCCATTCTTTGAACTCTTCTGGGTTGTCTGGTGCGCGTTCCTCTGCTTCTAGTCTTGCCAAGAACGCTTCTAGTTCTTCTTCTGGTGTTTCATCTGGTGCCAATTGTTATCACCTTTTTGGATATGCCTCTTTTCATTGTGTCGTATTCCGTGAAGCTGGTTAGGTCTTTTAAGTGAGCAGACTGTGGTATCAAGCTTGGTAACATGCAAGCATAATGTATTCTTTGACCTTCTTTGTCGCTTATTCTTAGTGTCCAATGCTTGCGTATTACGCCTAGTCGAAAGTAGTTCTGGTCTATGCCCCATGTTGATGCTATTATTGCTACGCTTTTTATCCATGTGCACACTTCAAAGCAGTAGGCTATATAGTGGTTTGGTTTTCCTGTGTTGAGTATATGTATGCATGGCAAATCATATTGTTTTTGCACCCAGCCTAATGAGGCTTTGACAAGTGGTAGTTCTAGGTTATCGAAGTCCCACATTAATATGTGGAATCCGCCGGGTAGTGTGCTGTTTACTCCGACTACTGTGGTTAGTCTGGTTAGTGCTAGGCTTGCTTGCCAGCTTTTTAGTCGCAGTTTGAATATCATGCTGTCACACCTAACTCTATAGCATCTTGTTTATCTTCAATAGCTGTGTATTCGGGTGGTGTTGGTTGTGGTTCTGTTTTGTCCCAGTATGGAGTCTCTGGGTGAAAGACAATAATAGTCATGTACACAGCTTCTGGGTTGTTGATGTATGTTGACAGATGTGACTGTATAATCACGTCTTTCATCAATGCCTTACCTTTTGCCCATTTGTTGAAAGCATCTATCGCTTGCATCATTGAACCGTCAAATACTTTTGCTTTCATTTACGTCACCTCCCCACGCATGCGTTTAGGTATTTCTTCGGCTCTTTTGGTTACTGCTTTTAGGATTGGTTCGTGTAGTCCTGCTTCTATCAAAGTTCGTAGTAAGTCTACACTATTTATGTGTTTTATAGCTTCAAGTAGTTCCTCATTGCTTGCAGACCTAATATAACCCCTAAGAGTCCTTATTGCGTTCATATGCCACACTCCTTTAGTTTTCTCTGCTTCTTTTGCGAATAGTTCTAGTGCAGACATTCACTTCACCTCCTTACTCTGTGCTTTCATCATTCGCTGGTACATCTCAAAGTTTCGTAGTAGCATGTATTCGGCTAGTGCTAGTTCGTAGAATGACAATTGTATCTTAGCCTTCTTTAGTGCTTCGTCGAACAGTTTGTAGATTGTTTGTACTCTTTCCATGTCTACTCTTATGCCCTTCTTAGTTGGTGATGCCATTATTTACCACCAGCACATTTATCACAAAGTGTCCATGACCAACGCCTTTCTACTAGCACGTTTGGAACCCATTTACCACATATACCACAATGCCCGCCTATTTGAAGTTCCAATATAATATATGGTGCTAGTTTTCTTGCCAACCAGTCAAATATTCTTTCTACCATTTTTCGTTCACACCTACTATTTTCATTATGTTCTGCGCGTGTTCTGTTGGTCGAAGCTTTTTTGGGTTTCCAGCTTCTATCCAACACCATTCTGGTAACGATTGGGCTATGCGAATCGTTGTTGTTGGGCTGCATTTGTAATCTTCACAGATGGTTTCTATTGATGGTGCTCCGTGACTTGCAAGTTCCACTAGTATGCAGTTAAGGTTCTTTTCGAACACTCGTCCTGTTTCAAACTCGTATGTTGTTAGTAGGTAGCGTTCTAACTGCATTGGCTTCATTAGCTTGTAGAGCAGTTTGTAGTCCTCGGTTTTGACTGTTGTTCTGTTGTCTAGTGCTGCGCATGCTTTAAGTAGTGGTGGCAAGTGCTCTTTGACACGTCCGAAACTCCATTGTGTGAGACCCGCTGCAACCAGTTGATACCATTGTTTGCCTGTCTTTTTTGGTTCAGCTACTTCTTGCAACGCTAAGCCCCAGTCTAAATCAATGGATTTAAGCATTGGCTGTGGGTCTACGGGGCGTATCATGTGATAGTATCTTAGTGACTTGTCGCGTATGACGCTTATCCAATCATCTTCACGTATAATGGAGTCCATGAGGACTGGTTGTATGTTGAGGCTTGCTGAGCCGTAGAAGTTTTCTATTTGTAGTATTCCTGCTTGCGTTATCTTTTTGACGTAGTGGGTGTGGACAAGCGTGGCAAGCACAGTGACGGTTGATACTCGGCTCCATTCAGACTTTTCGCTTCCAAGGTCGTCTATTACTATGTGTCCGCCGAACTGTGTTAGTTCTACTGATTCATGTTTAAGTCCAGCAAGGGTCATTGAGGTGTACTTCATTGCTTTCCCTTTCAACATAAGTGTAACTGTGTCTGTCGCTGAGGACTTACCACAACCAGCTGGTGACACGTTTATTATACATTGTTTTGCTTTGGCTGCTATGATGTTTATTCCTACCATTGGCCCTAGTCCCCTATGTGTCTTGTTTAGTTCTCGTACAAGTTCGTGGATAGCATGCAAGTTTATCGGCTCCTAGTAGCTTGTCGAACGCTACGAGTATGTGTGATTTATCTTGTTCTATGATGGTTACTCTGACGTATGTCCAATCAGCGGGTATTACTTTGCCCATGCTTACTGAGCGTGAGTAGCCGTACGTTATTACTTTACGGTCGAAAAACGTCCGCTTTTTTGCGGACGTGTTGAACTGGTGTTTACGCTGCATAGTCTTGTATTTCTCCTTCGTCTCGGTGGGTTGATTCCATCACAGCCGCGGCGCATGCTACTGCTAATTTCTCAACTGTCACATCTCCAACCATGTGTATGCGAACTTTGCTGTCTGCTCTGAAGAATATCGTTAGTACTGCTTCTACGTCAGCGAGTGGTTTGCCAGAGGGACATTTCATACTGTTGCAGAAGTTTTCAATTGCTTCACATACTCCTGCTACGCATTGCTCTGGTTCTGGTTTCTTTGCCACTTTACGTCACCAGCTGGATTTCTCGGTTCTTATCGCGCCAAGCAACGATTCTAATGCGTCTGTTGACCCAGTTGTCTGTGTTGTTGCCTAGGGCTGTTACGAATGCCCCTAGTTTGCTCTTTTTGCCTGCTACTTGTCTGAGCCAAAGGGCGGAAACAGCTACTTCATTTTGCGCTGTGACCATCTTGACTCTTAGTCCCTTATATGCGCGTACTTGGCTGGTGAAAGTCTCCACCTCCTGTATTGTGTATGTCTCGTTTTCTTTTGGTTCTGGGAGTTGCTCGGCTATTTCAACGGGTATTTCCGGCATGTTTTTTTTACCTCCTTTTCATTTCTTTTCGCAACTCTATCTGACGGTCATACAGATATATATATTTTTCCTATTTCTTGAGGGTTAAGATTTAAGATATGCTGATGGTTTGTCGGTTGGGTTGTCGTTTACGGCACCCGTAGGCACACCCTCCTTTTCGACATGTGAATTACGTCATATCTATTATAGTTTTTCTTTTAGAGCTCCTAGTCTTAAGATTTAATATACTAAGTGTTAAGAAATCAGAGTTAAATCTTAAGTGTTAAGAAACCCC
>Ga0315296_10002705_pt1 | contig 14991 bp, 12 predicted proteins | sample YL17G14_18_MG_FD_203921 | JGI IMG/M metagenome (GOLD analysis project Ga0315296, IMG submission 203921) | Sediment microbial communities from Yellowstone Lake, YNP, Wyoming, USA - YL17G14_18 | ecosystem: Environmental > Aquatic > Freshwater > Lake > Sediment | place: USA: Wyoming | collected... | reverse complement strand
TCTGCCAGAAGATGCGGCAACTGGAGGAGACCATCGAGGCCGGCGTCAACAACCTGATGACCGCCGAAGATATCGAAGCCGTCAAGCAAGAACTGACAGGCCTGCAGGAGCTGGTGCTGGAGACCCCCAAACTGTTCGAAAAAAGACTGCGGGCGATTGATAGAGTCTTTGGTCAATACGAGAACGCAAAGCGAACCCTGTCCAGCGCGAATCTCCGGCTGGTTGTCTCTATCGCCAAGAAATATCGCAACCGGGGTCTGAGCTTTTTGGACCTGATTCAGGAGGGTAACACCGGCCTGATGCGGGCGGTGGATAAATATGAGTACCTCAGGGGCTACAAATTCAGCACCTACGCAACCTGGTGGATTCGTCAGGCGATTACACGTGCCATCGCCGACCATGCGCGGACTATTCGCATTCCCGTCCACATGATAGAAACGATGAGCCGGCTGCGAGCCGCTGGCAAAATCTTGCATCAGGAGCTGGGCAGAGAGCCTACCGTCGAAGAAATTGCCACCGAAGCCGAAATGACCGTGGAGGAAACCCGCAGGGTGCTCAATATATCCAAGCATCCGATCAGCCTGGATCGGCCCATCGGCGAAAGCGAGGACAGCTATTTCGGCGATTTCATTGAAGACGACCAGGTCGACTCGCCCGTCGCCTCAGCTACGCAGGAGATGCTCAAGGAGAGAATTGATTTAGTCTTAAAAACGCTTTCGTATCGCGAGCGGGAGATTATCAAGCTGCGCTACGGCATCGGCGATGGCTATACCTATACGCTGGAGGAAGTTGGCCGAATCTTCAAAGTTACTCGTGAGCGTGTCCGTCAGGTCGAGGCCAAAGCGATACGGAAGTTGCAGCACCCCGTCCGTGCCCGCAAGCTCGAAGGCTTCCTCGACCACAAATCGGCATAAACTTTTAGAGAACCCAGTCGTAGTATTCGTCGTTCGTATCCATATTGCGTATAGTGGATAGTTTTGCTTCAAGAAACAAAGCATTGTACGTGGAGCAAGGAGCGATGGAATAAATCATTACATTTGGCTTTAACGGTTTTTGATGGCTTTTTGAACCACACCCCGCCCTAAGATATGAAACACCAAATCAATTGCATTTTGTGCAGCGACTTTTTGGTATCTATCGTGTATCTCATCGCTAACATCGTGCTTCCCCGTACCCCAGTCGGAAATGCCTTTTACCACAAGCCAGTCGACTTTTACCCTTTTTAGCCTCTCAAATTCAGTAATTGCTGTGAACACACCTCCAGCCTCCATTTCATAACCTACTGGCCGTCTGTCGTGAGCATCTATTAATTCTGCCACAAGAGTCTTTTTATCAACGAGTGCATCGCCTGTTAACAAAAGGCCAGTGTGCAAATTGGGACGTTTTGTACATTCTGTGTGCCATGAGTGGTAGAAACTTTCAAACCAACCCTTCAATATTTGCGACGCATACGGTTCACCGGCTCCGTATGTAGTCTTATCCTTACCAATCCGCCGTGGGTCGCATTGTTTGATTGTATTGGAGATGATTATATCGCCAAGTTGTTGCTCACTTCTTCTAAGGCCACAAGCAATACCAGTCAAGATTACTGCAATTGGCGGCTTTTCGAGGGTTTTAAGCACCGCATCTAAAGTCTCTTGAGAACCGCCTGGGGACACCGACGCTTTACTAGGACATTTAATACCACAGATACATATACCACCAAAACCAAGATTTATACATACTTGCCCACCCTTTATCAATGTTCGAGATTCCAATGTTTTTTTATCTATGCCTGCCAGTTCAAGCATTGTTACATATTCCACATCTGGAGCAGTCACAATTAGAACCGCAGGCGTAACCTTTTGTGGTATCCGAGCGGAAGTTCTAACAATAGGTTTGACTTCCCTTATAAGTTCTGTTGCTTCGCTTTCTCCTATAAGGTCTTCCAAATACTCATTGAATATAATGTCCGCAAGCGACCAAAGAAAATTCCAACCTCTCGTCGTCAGCGCTTTTGATACACCGACCATTAACCCATAGACACCCCGCCGATTAGAAATAAATGAGGGAAATGGAAAAACATAGAGTCCCCTTAAATCCTGAATCTTGCCGAGCTTTGAGAGAGCAACGACAAAATTCGCATCCGCAACTCCCTTTCTATATGGCAGAATGCCGTATTCTCTTGCCGACCTAATAATTTTACCGACCTCTTGGTCACTATCGATTAGCTGTTGCGCCTTATACCGCGCTTCGCTCCACTGTTGACTTTCCCCATTATTCTTTGTGAGTCCCTCAATCTCGTGCAGAGATTTTTGCATATTAACCGATACTTCAATTACATGAAGTGGGGGATGAATTCTCTGCCTATCCGGCAGATTGCCATCATCGTAATCTTCATCGCAAGTTTCGGCCTCAAACCAAATAACAAACGGATCATCGGTTTCTATATTTTGTGTTAGCTCATTCCAACAATCAGGACCATATTGTTCTAAAAAGGATTGGGCAGTAGGCCATTTATATTTCCTCCCTTCCGATGATGTGATCTTAAATGGCGTTGAGGCAAATGTCCAGATTATATTATTAAAATCATTTTGATATTTGCCACTGATATTTGTACCAACTTCACTAGGCCATAATCTTTCCCAACTACTCTCAAAAAGCCTACTCCAAAGGGCATCACGATTGTATGAATAGTCTAGTCGTCGAACCCAACGCCTTCCCAGTGTGGCACGAGCAACCTGATGAATTACTGTATCCCAACCTTTGTGTGCGGACCTATCATCTTTAGGAGTCATATATTTCGCAGTAAATGTTGTTTCATAGTTTTCTTTAACCCCCAAATAGGGACTAAACTCCCCTTTAAGATGATCAGCCATCTTCTGATATTCTACATTGGATGAGACATCATCAGCGTATAAACGCATATTCGTAAACGCTCGGGTGCGAATCATTTTTTCGATGATATCACTAATACTGAATTTACATTCCCACTTATCGGTATAGCCTAATGCCACAGGCGCGTTCCAACCTAGAGCCTCAAACATACGTTCAACACGGATGTCGATTACCATACTCCCCAAGCGATATCTTGCAGGTAAAGTAAGCCCATTTCTTGCCAGTGTCGATGCAATCTCTTCGCGCTGTCTATGATATGCTTGCCAAAATTCTTTTGTTTTATGACCTTTTATCCCTGTAAGGTTATCATCAATGGCATCGTAAAGAGGTGATCGTTCTTCGAATAGAAAAAGAATCCCATCATTACGAATAAGTTTGTCAATAACATAAACAGCAATTCGCCAATCTGATATTACGTGAAAGACCCAGTGTGCAACAACAGCATGAAAAGGTGTCTTCAAAGGGCGCAAGTCACGTATATCTCCTGTCTCCTGTATCTCAATGCTAACACGGTTGCCTTGAAAGGTGGACAGTTTATGCTTGAGCACGTTAACCATATGTGGCGAGCGATCCACACATGTTATTTTTAAATGAGGAATCTCAGAAGTATTTGTATTGAGCATCTCGTAATGATGAGCAATCGCGAACGTGAGACGTCCAGTCCCAGCACCGACATCAAGTAATTCAATATTGCTGTCAGCATTACCATATCGCTTTATTAATTCTCTACACACTTCTGTTACAACATTTAAGTGGATAGTGCTAAATCGACGGGTGTCATCAAACACTTGGGCCATCGTATCGTCAAAATCTATGCAGTTATCTCTCTCTCTCATACATTAGTCCAATGAATTGTCCTTCTCTCAATAAAAGAGCCGACAACCGCTGCGATGTAACCCAACAATCCAACTACAACGATGGCTGCGTACATTGTTGCTGTGTCAAAAACAGAGAGAGCATCGAGGACAATCTTTCCTATGCCTGACTCTGTTGCTATTAACATATCTGCAGCCACTACAACAATAAGGGCGATGGGAATTGCTGCTCTAAGCGCGATTGCCATGTGAGATAGTACAGATGGCAGAACAAATGTCCGAATAATCTGGAACCGACTTGCTCGCCAAGCGAAGGCAAGTCTTATATGGGTATCCTTTGTAGATCGGACAGCCATAGCAGACGCCGAAAGCATCAACACAATGACAACAATAGCCGAGCAGGCAATGCGCGATGATGAGCCTACACCGAGGAACAGGCTTACAAGGGGAACCAGCACAACAGAAGGAAGGGAGCGCAGAAACTCCACCCAGGGCTCAACAGCAGCCCAAATGTATCGGTTTAGGCCCAATGATATTCCAGCGAGACCTCCTATTAAAGTTCCTGAGGATACACCGGCAAGCCAGGCAAATACTGTTGCGCCCAAGTCGTTCCAGAAGGATATGCTACTCACAAGTCTCAATAGGGCTGCTCCTACTTTACTTGGGGTAGGTAATAATAAAGGCGATACCAAGCCTGTAATGAGACTGATCTTCCAAATCAGTAGAAGTATCAGCACCCCTCCAATGACACAAACAAAACGCTTCCACAATGGCATTCGGTCAAAGAACATTGCTCAACTCCCGCTCAGCTTCAGTGAGTGAGACTTCGTGTACTTTATGGTTGTTAATAAGAAAGAACCTGTTATAAGGAAGGTTCATATCAGCAATGTCATGTGTTACAAAAATCGCCGTATTTTCCGAAACCGAATCAACAACAGCCTTTTTTGCTAACTCTTTTGCGTTCTGATGAAGTCGCGAAAAGCTCTCATCAAAAAGGAATAATGTGCTCGGAGTGCATATAGTCCTAATCAAATTAACTATCTGTTTCTCACCACCACTTAGGTTGTAAGGATATTCATTTCTTCTTGTAAATAGTCCAAATCTTTCAAGCAATGCTTTAACCTTATGCATAAGTTGTTGAGAAACACTGCCGGAAATTTTGGCTGGTAAAAGAATATTTCCCAGAATTGTTATCCAAGGAAGCACTCCGCTGTTAGCCTCTTGAACTGCATAAGCGATAGGATATGATGCGTTATCCAAAGTGAACTTGCCTACATCCAACTTGCGTGCCCCCGATATTATGTCGAGAATCGTTGTTTTTCCGCTGCCATTCGGTCCTACCAATAGAACACAGTCCCCATCCCTAATAGATATGGATATCTCCAATTTATTTCTACCGTCCCTAGTAAGGCTCACGTATCCATTTTCTATGCAAATCATTTTAAGCCGTATAGATTCGGTGGGAAAAAACCCTCCATGCTGATTGGTTCACGCAAGAGTCCGGCGTCCACAAGAGCTTTGATTGTTCCTTCAATGCCAGTTGTTGGAACTGCTTCAGTGCTTGTTGGGAAGTAATAACCACCACATTGCTCTGCAATTGCTGTATCTAGCCCCAATCGTTTAGCTAGGACCCGATGTGCAGAAAGACTGTCAGAACGAATCTGAAGAATTGCCTCGTCTATGGCGGTCATCAGATGGTCGAATTGATCGTTCTTCTCTACCCAAGTGGTTCGCTTGGCCGCACCTGCGCCGCTCCAATATGGGGAGCCAATATGCTTAGCTCGTGGATTTGACTCAAGGAGACGAAATTCATTTGAACCAAGTGCTACTGCCAATGCAGGTTGGTCCATTATTACAGCTGTAGCATTACCCTTCTGAACAGCCGCAAGTGCAACTTCTCGACTCGCAATTCTAATTTCTGGCCATTTGGTCTTTGGTATTCCGGCGGAAGTCAAAATCGTGCGGATGTTAACCTGTGTATAAGGGTTAATTGCCATAACAATTGAATTAGAAAGATCCTCGATACCTTTGCCGGAAAAATCCTTACGAACTATGAATCCATACACGGTAGGACCATTATCTACCTCAGCGCCTGGGAAGACAACATATAGCAGTTTTGGATGTTCCAACATCACACCGAAAAGCATTGGGAATGAAGTAGGGCTGATAATATCTACCCGGTCGGAAAGCAGCGCGGGCATGTGGTCGCCCGGAGGTAATTCTACCAGAACCGCTTTCACTCCATGTTTTTCAAAAAGACCGTATTCATCGGCGATATAGAATGGTAAAGTACTTTCATGCCTCAGTATGCCGACGCGAATACTCGCTGAACCATCAGACGGATTTCTTTTGGAGTAATGCCACAAGATAAATACGATGATAATCGCAAGTGAACCGATTATGATTGGGTACACACGTTTCATATTGCTCCCTTCATTGATATGTTATCCTAATCAAAACATATGTAATCCTATTCACAGTGTTCTCTTTCCTCAATAACATATTTTCTTTTTTGTTAAAATGGAAAGTTCAAACTCGCAAAATCTCCATGATACTTCTTCGCAGCCAGGCCTGGACAGCCTGTCCGGTTTTCTGGTCTAACTCAATAGAACCCATTTTCTACCGATATACCTCCCGTCTGTGCCTGACTCGCATCACCCGTACTACTTTGGCTCTATCGTCAATCTCATATATCACTCGATAGTCTCCAATCCGAATCCGCCAATCGTTCTTTGAGCCGGTGATTTTTCGGCATCCGACAGGCCTTGGCGTTTCAGATAGAGCTTTGATTTGCCGAATGATGCGCCGGAAATAATCTGCCGAAAGCCGTCTCAGGTCCCGCTCAGCGGCTCGTTCAAGATATACCTCATACACTTGCATTATATTCCTTTAAGAATTCGTTTAGCTTTCTGAAATGAAGCGGCTTCTTTCTCATCTCTTGCAACGTCCTCAAGTCCTCCGCATCTTCGAGGCGCTCAAGAATCTCCTGATATTCGCCAATATCGAGGATAACCGCCACCGGTTTGCTATCCCGTATAACAATTTCAGGGGGCTTTCTCTTTGTCTTTACTTTCATATCTTAAGCTCCAATTTTCTATTATTCGCCATACTTTTGCCTTATTTTTATAGATTTGTTTGGCGCATACGCATTCGACAGGGTTACCCTGAGCGTAGTCGAATGGGCTCACCAGAGGATTATACGATTTTGCAGACAATTTGCAACGTTTTTCAACATTGTGCACCAGATGCATATACGGGACAAGAAATGCTCGAAATGATGGCGGGTTTAATCAGGGAAGTTCAAACTGGCGAATTGGCCGTGATATTTTTTGGCGGCGCGGTCGTAAGCTTTCGCTGCCTCAATTTCGTCCTTGAATGAGCCGAGAGAAATCCGTTTGCCCTTCACGCGGATTCGCGCTCGCCAGCGTTTCATGTCCGCTGCCCAATCCACGCCTTTGTACCTGGACCGGCTGGGCTTCCCGTCAGGGCCGGACCTGGACGTCTTGAATCCGCCAGGGGTACGGCGGGTAAATTTCCGCCTGTGCCAGACATTTTGCGTCCGGCTGGCCGGGCGGAGATTAGCCTTTCGATTATCCAGGCCATTGTGATTTATATGGTCGCAATACATGCCGGGCGGCACGTCAATCACCAGGTTGTGCATCTGCAAATTTCTTCGCGGCTCTTTTTTGCCGTTGGTGAGCGAGTGAACGGCGTAAAAGGTATGGACGCTCTGGTGGGCGTGCCATTTATACGTACGCAAGCGCTCGTAGTCCTCCGGATCAACGATGGCGAATTTGCCCAGCGTCAGCGGTATCCGGCGGAACGGATAGCCGTAGCGAATCCGCCGATATAATAGCACCAGAAAGAGCAAGGGCTTTTCCAGCCGTCTCGGAATGTTGAAGCGGACTTCGATGCTGTGCCCCCTTCCGAAGGGAAGAAGAGATTGCTTCGCTTCGCTCGCAATGACACGCAGTATCTGATGTTACAGACCACTACAAGTGGCCTTCCATAATTGGCTGGATCTGCGCGTTTTATGCGAAAAATCGTGGACTGGCAATCAGAGCCGGAAGCGTAAACGCCCCGCTGCAAAAGAGTTAAAAAAATTTGAAAATTTTCGATTTTTGGTTTGCGCTATCAGCACTTTTGATTGAAAAACCACAGATTACGCAGATTGACACGGACTGACACGGAAAGAAGTTGGGCAAAATAGGATATATGGGCAAGAGAATTCCAATAGCAAATAGTCAACAGAAAATAACAAATTGAGACGTCTGTGGAAATGATTGAGAACCGCAGATGCCGCAGAGTATGTTTGATTATGGTGTGCCCGGCACGCCGTACCTGCGTTGGCTTATCGCCTCAAGGTAGCTTTTGGCTCAACTTCCGCCCATTGCAGGCCGCCGATGACCGCCTGGGCGATATTACTGAGGTGGTCGCCCATCTTCTCAACGTTGTCAACTAAATCAATAAATATCAGCCCTGCTTCAGCCGAGCAGGTTCCATCGGTCATGCGTTGAACATGACTGCGGCGAAAAACAATCTGCATTTTGTTCAGATTGTCCTCGTTGACCAGAGCCAATCGGGCGGCGGCGGTATCGTTATTCTCCAGAGCTGTTATGATATAACCGAACATCTGGGACGCCTCTTTTCTCAGCTGCTCGGCCTCGACAAGAGCTAAGCTGGTGAAGGAAAGTTTCTGCTCGATCTTTCGTTGGGCAATTTCGACGATATTGACGGCGTGGTCGCTGATCCGCTCGAGGTCGTTGACCGCGTGCAAAAGGACCGGCAATTCGACGGATACCTCTTCCGATAAGCGTCTGCTTGATAATGCTGAAAGATAAGATGTGATTTCAAACTGTAGTGAATCCACAACATCCTCTATTTCTTTGACCGAGCCAAGTTTTTTTCTGTCGTCCTCTATTATCCCCTCGATTGACTGGCTGAACGCTCTGTTTGCGGTCTTTGCCATGTGGACAATTTCGCGTTTGGCCTGCGCCAGCGCTATTTCGGGCGTATCGAGAAGATGCTTCTCAAGCACCACCGGCGCCATCGCTATCTCACTCGGTCTTTTTGGCACTAACTTAATCGCCAGTTTTTCCAGTAAGCCCGACATGGGCAAGAATATGGCGGAATTGGCAACATTAAACATCGTGTGACCAACAGCGATTTCTGATGCAATAGTAGCTGGCCCAAGCTGCCAGGGGGAAATCATCTGCGCAAAGGTTCGATACCAGCCAAGAGCAACGAATGGATAAGCGATGGCGGAGCCAAGGACATTGAACATCGTGTGCGCCCAGGCGGCGCGCCTGGCGTTTCGACCTGCCTGCAATGCCGCAAGCTGGGCGGTGATTGTAGTGCCGATGTTGGCCCCTAAAACAAACGGCATCGCAACATTAAACGCGACTTCCCAATTAGTGCCGAAAGCCCCATTCATTGCCAGTAGCTGCACAATCGCAATTGATGCGGAGCTACTCTGAACAAGGATTGTTATCACCATCCCAGCCAGAAGAGCCAGCAGCGGCTTATTGCCAAGAGAAATAAGAAGCTCTTGAACGCCCTGGCTTTTCTCCAATGGGCGGAATGTGTCTTTCATAATGCCGATGCCGAGAAACAGGATGCCAAATCCCAGTATTATTTGGCCAAGGCTCTTTGTCCTTCGCGATCTGCCCCCCATGTGCAGGAAAAATCCTACGCCCACGGCCGGCATCGCGTACAGTGTGATATCAAGATTGAGGCCCGATATTGACACAATCCAGGCTGTTACGGTGGTCCCCACGTTTGCGCCAATAATCACGCCTATTGCCTGTCTGAGCGTAAGCATGCCGGCGTTTACAAGACCAATTGCCATTACGGTAGTGGCGCCGCTGGCTTGGATAATGGCAGTAACCCCTGCGCCAACCAAAAACGCCGTAATGGGTTTACTTGTCGTCGATTCAAGAATGTTCTTGAGTTTAGGGCCTGCTATCCTTTTTAGGCCTTCCGACATCAACACCATGCCGAATAGGAAAAGGCCCAACCCCCCGATTACGCCGAAGATTATTTCTCTGAGCATATTGATTCTTTACGAAACCCTCAAAGAGCAGAAAATTCTACAGAGCGGTTCTTTTATCCGTTTTCGCCGGATAGGTCAAGGGACTTTTTCCTGATGGGCGAATTTGATTTTTATGCCGGCTCTTTCTATAACTCCGCGCGAAGAATCAGCGTCTTTTCGCCGTGCTCGTGGAGCTTCCAGCCCCTGTCGAGGTAAATCGCTTCCATCAGGTCCCAGATCGGCGTTTCTTGCTCGGCAAGCTCGAGCCTTTCATTCTCGATTGCGGGATCAGCAACAATACGGGGATTGGAATCGGTCTCTGCGCCGAGCAGCTCACAAAGCTCCGAGACCCTGTCCCTGACGCTTGGGCCCATCGTATACGGCATTCTACTTCTGACCTTGCCCGGCACGCCGAATATCCACGCCGTCAAGCAAAACCTCGTTGAGCTTGTGGTCGCAATTACTGTCTATTGGGCGGTTGGTTTAGGGCTTGTCTGGGCCGTGTATCGGCTGGGCAAATTCATACTCAGATACGGCCCATCTGCGTGACGAGTACACAGAAGATGGTGACTGGATTCCCGCTCCCCGCTTCCGCGGGGACAAGTTTACCCCTGCGAAGGCAGCGGCGGCAGTGATCCCGCACGACGTGACGGCAAAGGCCTACTCCATGCTGGCATTCAAGGTTTCTGTTTTTGAATATATGGGCGTATGGCTGCTTGAATTACAGTTACGGAAAAAGCGAATCTAAAACCCTATATTAGATTTGTGAGATAAAAAGTTAGGATGGTAAAAGCCAAAAGAATAATAGCTTAGGTTTTATATACAATCTGTGTAACCTGATTTTTTTTGCCATACTCTTCAAGATGCTTTTTTACAATTGTTTCAGACTTTTTAGATCTCAAAAGGACAAATATATCTTTTCTTCCCTTATCTTCGATATCATAGAATCCCTCTTTTACAATGAATAATGTCTCTTTTTTATGATAGGGGATTAGTCCTAAAAACTTTTTTTGTTTTTGTTCTTGAACCATTAAATGAGGATAACCAGCAGGAGTATCCGTTGGAGTTCCAGCGGCAGGAGTTGCTCTTTCAACAGAAATCTTTCCTTCATATAAACGACAATTTTCAAGATCTTGAACTATTTTTTCAAGTACACTTCTAAGGTCTTCCCTTTGCTCTTGAGTTTGAATTGTTTTCATAGCCATATCCCCATATTGGATACATTCTCCTAAAAGACCCTATGCCTTATCGTGCTCAACGCTGTGCTCCGGTAATCGCACTGTAGTTCTATCTGTTCACAACCAGATAATTCACGGCATGTGCAAGGATCCATACTGCTGTCGAACTTATCAAAAGTATGGCAACATACTTAGTCCAATGGGCCATTGAGGCACGTAGGCCTGTCACAGTAAGCCCGCCGCAGACCTTTATGTCGAGATACCTCACCAAGACAAGAGCTGCTGCCGTAATCCAGAAAACTAGATCAGCAGTATGAAACACCCCGCCTTCGTGCTGAAAAATAAACATGATTGAAATAAAAAGGACTAGATTGCCGAAAAACATCCAGAAGAGTCTCATTATGATGCCGAGTCCGCTGCCTTGTTTATCAGTGGCTTGGTCGTTTTGTATAGACATATACCGTCTCCTAAAAATCGCAACAATCGATTAATTAGGTGGCGGCCCGACCACCCTGACATGCCTGCGAGGTCTATCCCGACCTCACACCCTTTGATGAACTTATCATAACGGAATTGATGGGCATTTGTCAAAGTCCATTACATAAAATTTTCGAACCTTAGCGTAGCACCGGCGCAATATTTTGATAAGTTCGTGCTTAAACAAATGCTGCTTAGCAGCTATGGACGCTGTAACTGTCCGGCGGCAGATTTTTAATCGTCAAAACATCGCCATCCAAAACAGCGTTATAATACAAGGCGTTTTTCTCGAAACGCCCTAACCGGTGGTCTTCGGGTCCGTGTACTTGCCGTCATTCCACGCCAGAAGACCCACATTGCGGCTGATGAGCACGAATGGCGGTATCTGTGGTTTCTTGACGGGGTCCTCCGGCATCTAAACATTCACAGACAATGTCCAAGGGTTGGTATGCAGAAACCTGCATACCCTACGGACTCGCAACTAAAGATTGGCGCGACCGAACGCCGATATTTATCCACAGATTTCACAGATTTCACCGGGTTTTTGATTCTTAGGTCTCACTTCCGGCTAATCTGTGGTTCTGCGTAATTTGTGTTAATCTGTGGTTAGATGCCCTCGATACAGACACAATCGGTTACCGAAAAACTGCTCTGTCTGCCGCTTGGACAGACCGCTAAGGAGTTCCTTGATTATTTGACCGTCGAAGCTGGGCTATCGACCAACACCGTCTTGGCCTACGGTCGCGACCTGAAACGGTTTCTGGAACACTGTAAGCGTGTCCCTTCGGCAAGCTCAGGGCAGGCTCTGAGCACAGCCGAATTATCCAGCCCGATCGAGACGCTGGAGCAGATAAAGCCGGCTGTAATACAGGGCTATATCCGCAGCCTCGGCAGAAGCCAAAAAAGCGAGTCGTCGATTAAACGGGCGCTTGTAGCCATAAGGATGCTGCTGAGATTTGCCAGGCTTATGGGACTGGTCAAGGACGACCAGGCTGCAAGTACGGAGTTCCCAAAGGCCTGGCAGAGATTGCCCGTTGTCTGCAATAAACAGCAGGTAAAAAACCTGCTGGACGCTCCGCAGCCTTGCGAACGTTTTTACCTTCGTGACAAGGCAATGCTCGAATTACTTTATGCCACCGGAGTGCGTGCCAGCGAGCTGGCAGGTCTGAAAATACCGGACCTGAACCTGGATATTGGCTACCTGCGCTGCGTGGGCAAAGGCGGCAGGGAGCGAATAATACCTGTGGGCAAGGCCGCCATTGCAGCCGTGGAGCAGTACCTGAGAGAGCTGCGGCCCAGATTGATCCGTCCGGGCAGAAATCCGACCGCAGAGAACGCCGAAACCGCAGAGAAAAAAACGAAGTCAAAAACCTCAGCGGGCTTGTCCGACGCCAAAGTCCGACTGTTGACGACGGCGTCTGCCGACTCGGCGGTAAAAAAAGCGAACGATTTTCTGCTGCTTTCCCGAACCGGCAGGCCTCTTGGTCGTATTGAAATCTGGAGATTAGTTAAAAAATATGCAATCCGTGCCGGTATGCCCAGAAATCTGACCGTCCACACGCTGAGACATTGTTTCGCAACACATTTGCTGGCAGGAGGAGCTGATTTGCGGAGTATCCAGGAAATGCTCGGCCACGTGGACATAGCCACTACCCAGATATATACACACGTTGACCAGGAAAGGTTGCGAAGGATTCACAAGAAATTTCACCCGAGGCCATAAAATTGTCAATTTTCAATTGTCAATTGCCAACTTGGCGTTCCGAGGTTATAATAACCACAGCGGGCCTACCTGCGCCAAAACCGCAGGTAGGAAAACCCCCAAATAAACCCGTCCCCTCGGCCTTGCCTGGGCCGGGCCTGGGCCGGGTCGAAGCCCGCCTGCCGGTCGGGCAGGGATTTGGGGGCTAAATATTTATCCGCCGGATGTACGCGGATTTAGCCCCGCAGCTTGTTGCGGGGTCGGGGCTACCCGAATGAATGTCAAGCGCCTATGTGCGGCCGCATTATTCTTGGCGATAGTGTGCCAACTTGCCCGTACGGCAGGCGGGAAGGTCGGGCTCGGCCAGGACCAGCCGACTTTACCAGCCAAAGAAGCAACCACAGAAACCAAGCCCGACGAACAACTGGAAATCAACAAAAATGCCCTGCTACAGGGTCCAAGCGAAGAGATACGTACAAAGGCAGCGGCACTGATGTTATTTGGTGAAAACCCGCTGGTTAGAAAAATCTTGCTTGACGCCCTAAGGCAGACGGAAAATGCCCCGGCTCGAATGGCGGTCTGCAAGGCATTAAGTCAGGCCAGGTTGGCGCAGAAGCCTATGCAGAATGAGGGTGATTTTGTCGAGCCTTTGATCAACATTCTGAACGCCAATGAGGATACCGCTACGACAAGATTGGCGGCTGAAGCGACCTTGATGTTTGAATACGAGCTGATACAGAAACAGCTCGAAGAAATGGTGACAAATACCGCCCTGCCGGCCCAGGTAAGACTAAACGCAATGTACGTGCTGAAGCTGTATCCGGATATCAGGGCTGCAACGAGACTTATAGGTCTGGTTGATGACCCTGATAGTAAAGTAGCTGCCGCCGCGCAGAAAGCCTTGGACTCTCTGGGCATACCTGTGGGCAAAGACCCCGAGACAAGAAAGCAGGATATAGATAGACTTCAAAGCCAGGGACCAGTCGCGTTCTTGCGAAAACGCTTGATCCGCCTGGAAACAGAGATGCGCAGCCTGGACACAGAGAGAAGCTCGTGGCGAACTCGGTATCTATCGGAGCTGAGCAAGAGATACGATTCCATAACTGATGAGGCGGCCAAGACCGATTTCCTGGCCGAGCAATTAGGCAGCTCAGACCCAGTAGTGAAATTGTGGGCGTTGGAAAGGGTCTATCAGAGCCGAGTGGGCAGCCCATCAAAAACAACATTGCCGGCCAAGCTCGGGCCTATTCTGATCAGCTTGATTTCAGACCAGAACGGCAGTGTTCGGCTAAGAACAGCGGAGCTGCTGTCCCTGATGGGAGAGCTGAATTCAGCCGAAAAACTCCTGGAACAGCTTGAGAGTGAGCGGGATGATGAGGTCAAGACCAAGGTTTTTGTTGCGCTGGGAGTTGCGGTTTCCAGCGCCAGCCTGTCCACCAATCCGCCGGTCAAGATTTCGCCCGAGATAAGAGACCGAACGTTGGCCTGGGCAGCAAAGTTCCTTTCTGAGGCTGAGCCGCAAAAGGTGCAGAAGGGTGCTGAAGTTATAAAGAAGCTCCTTGAGCAGAACGGATTAACATCGGATCAGATTGCCAAATACCTTGGTTTGCTTGCAGAAAAGTATCGCCGGCAGAAAACCAAAGCTGAGGGTGCCCTGCGTAGCGAGCTACTTAGCGCAATGGCCAGCTTGTGCGCACAGAGAAGCATTTGCCGAGTTGAAGCGGCGAAGATTTTCAAGCCTTTGTTTGAGGAAGCACTAAAAGATGAGGGGACAGACCTGGTCCGGCAGGCAGCAGTGGATGGTCTTATTTATATTGACAGGGTAAGTGCACTAAGCAGATTGAGAAAAGACTTGGTCAACGATCCGAGCCCTATCATACGAAAGAAGTCGATAGACCTGAGAGGTGAAGT
>Ga0315296_10002704_pt1 | contig 14992 bp, 21 predicted proteins | sample YL17G14_18_MG_FD_203921 | JGI IMG/M metagenome (GOLD analysis project Ga0315296, IMG submission 203921) | Sediment microbial communities from Yellowstone Lake, YNP, Wyoming, USA - YL17G14_18 | ecosystem: Environmental > Aquatic > Freshwater > Lake > Sediment | place: USA: Wyoming | collected... | reverse complement strand
ACCCTGGGTTTCATATCTGGCCTGTCCAATGGTCTTGTAGTACTGTACTCTGGACTCTGGGTCGTACCTGAATGGCATACCCTGGTAGAGTAGAGCTTCAAACAAGGAGGCTTCACCTACTGCATTGTCCCATATCTTCTCCTCCTCTGGAGTCAGCTTCTCGTTGTTCAATATCAGTTCATAGATGGCCTTCCCATCATGGCCTGCATCTATGGCAGCACCCATTGCTAGATAGTTCCTGAATCTCTCAGGAGTTATCATATCTCGGAGTCGCTTTACTGCAGTAGACTCAGGGAACATCCAGACTAGAAGTGCCAATGGAGTCTTTACCCAGGCAGGAAGCACTTCAGAGTATTCAGGCCGTCTATTAGCTGTTGTATTGAATAGGAGAGTTTGGAAACCAGTAACTAACACATTAGGATAGAACCCTGCTCTGCCTAGGAAGTCCAGTGTATTTGCCATCCCAGGGAAGGCATCGTAGTATTCAGGAAAATCACGGAGGAACAGGCCCCTGAATCCACCCATAAAGACTGTGCCCTTCAGTGGAGAGAATCCCACATTAGTTCCAGGTATGTGAACATAGCCCCCATCTGTGTAGTCAACATATCTGGCCAGTGTAGTAGCATGACCTGGGTGGCGAATGAACTGTCGCCAGAGGAAGGGGTATCGCTGCGATTCGTAAGTCCAGTAGGGGAAGATGGAGTGCATGGCAGCATTTGCCATATCATACTGGTTGTAGTTAGTGAAGGTTCTGCCAAACTCAGTACGAACATTGTCCAGAACTTTCTGGCGGGAGGCAGTCCAGGCAGCCTTACCAGTATCTTGGAACACATCCAGGCCTTTCAGGTTATTGGCAGTAGCATCCAATGCCTCTGTCAACCTTGCCATATCATCTGCACCAATGCCGTAGCCCTGACTGAGGGTATGCAGCTCCTGCCTGAGTCCTTCCAGGGCCTGGTACTGTGGTGTCAGTGCACTAACCTTCTGTGGGTCAATGTTCAGGCTCAGTACAATGGAGTCATAGACATCATCCAGGTTCTTGGCAGTGAAGCCAAGCCTGTCGGCCCCAGTTAGTCCACCCTGCCTAGCTACTGCAGCCGCCCTTCTCCTCACCCTGTCAATCCACTTGTTCTTGTCTATGAAGGCTACCAGGTTCTCGTCATAGATAGTTCTGGCTATATCGTCTCCCATCGAGCCATACAGGTAGGCCACATCTTCCACAGTTATCTTGCCAGACGGCCTTTTTGGCTTTGGAAGGTGAGCGTAGTCTACCAGGTCAGATAGGTCATCTATGTCTCTCCAGATAGGCTTATTTAACTCCACCCAGTCATTCCATACCTGCTGCCTCATGGCAGTAACCTTATCCCACCAGGCATGGTTAGCTGGCCCACCTCTGGGTTTGGAAGGGTTCATCTGGGTAAATACAGCTGCTTCTTTGGCTCTAGCAGTCTTAAAGTTCTGCAATGCCAACCACTGCTTATCAACTAGTGTCAGGTAGTCGTCTGCCAGCTTAGGCTTCAATTTACCAATAGAGTCACGAAGAACCTGTACCACTGACTCCGCCTCAGGGAGCATATCATCAAAGAAGGCTTTAATGTACTGGTAACTGACATCATGCATCTGGCTCCTCTGTGCATAGTCAATAATCTGTATGGCACGCTGCTGGGTAGCAGAGCGAGTAGTATTTACCAGATTCTCCATGCCATCCAGAATGTCTATAACTGTGTGAAGGAACAGTCTGAGACCCTGCTCATCAGTTGGTGGAGCTTCTCTAATCTGCTTAGTCAACTCCTTCATCATAACTTTGGCTATCTCCAGCCTCTGGATAGCCATAGTATCTACCAGGGCTTTGGCTCCTGCCATTGAACCTTCTATGTCTCGAAGCAGTTTGCCAGAGTAGGCATCTGCTATGATAGCCTCCTTGACTGCAGTTGGAGTCAGCATATCCTTACTGAAGTGGTCTTCCAGTGAGTGAACCAACCTGTCTACATCATAGTTAGCTGCCATGTCTTTTAGTTGCTGTACTGCCTCTGGGCCTCTAGGCGCTACTGCCCTGACCATATCGTCAATATGCTTGGCTTCCTTTGGGGAGATGTTATCGAAGGCAATCTGTCTCACACTTACCACAGCATTATCTATCAGTTCCATCTCCCTGGGCAGTGCCTCCCTCATGGCATTAGGAATTCTGTCTGCAAACCAGGAGCGCATCACCTTGAAGCCCATTCTGCTTAGGGCCTGGTTGACTTCCAACGCAGAATGGATTCTCAGTTGCCTCCCAGTGACCCTCTGGAACATTCTGTCCAGTGGCTTGGTGATAAACTCTGGGGCTGGAGCCAGCAGGCCAGGTATTCTCTCCAACAATGCAGGCTTAGATGGCTGGAAGGTTACCTGCTGCCTGGAGCGAAGTGTATCTCTAGTGGCATCTGGAATTCTCAGCTGTGCTCCCTCAGCCAACTCCTCACCTGCAAACCTAGGAAGCATAGACTCAGGGACATTAGCCAGGTCTCCAACCTGGAGCATCACCATCTGGTCAGCATACTTGCCTCCATGCCAGGGGCCACGATTGGATAGACTCCTGTATACAGTCTCCAAATAGTTCATTGTACCGTAGTTAGCAATTAGTAGGTAGTGAGCAGCCATTGGAGACACCAGTTGCTTCTCAATACCGTCTCGCCAGATGTGCTTCGCCAGGTAGTCTGCCCCATCCAGGAGCCTTCCCATTGCTCTAGAGTTCATTCTGAGGGTATGTACCATTGACTCCTTGTTCTTGATAGTCAGGTCTCGGATAAACCTCATAGCTGCGAAGTTGATGTCCTTGACAGTATTCAACCCAGCAATCCTGTCTACATTGTTCAGTATACCCTTGAGCTTGCCAGTGATTAAGGTTCTGGCTGCATGGAGTACTGCAGGATTCTGTGGGTCAGCACCCAGTGTAACTGCCAGTTGCACAGCAGCCTGCGGAACTTTCATCAGGCCATTGTCTACTCCTTCGGCTGCTAGTGGATTGAGATGCTCGAAGACTTTGTTGACTGCCAGTATCTTGTCCTGAGTCGGCACTACATCATCTACTCCCAACTTGACTCCCATCCCCACTATCTCATCTGGCTCCACAAAGGCCATCTTAGTCATCAGTGAGCCTACTGCCTCACCAGGAGTGGATGGAGTAGCACCAGGAAGTCGTCTGAGCCACCCTCTGGAAGACTCCTTCAGTGTTATGCCAATGTCAGCTGCAGTTATGGTACGCTTATCCAGTCTGCCAACTCTCGCACAGGTAGCTGCATAGACATTGTCCATATACATTTTGGAGTAGCGAGCTACAACTCCAACTACAGTATCAGGGATGAACTTCCCAATCCCTCTGGCTATATCGTATGGTATGTCAGATAGGGCAAACCAGGCACTATTAGCCTCACCCAGGAACTTCATTGCAGTTGGGAACCTAGCCAGATACCTGGACTTCAGTGCCATTCCCATTCCTATATCAATCCAGTTCAGTGGGTCAACTACTGCTTCAGCATAAAGTCTGTAGGCAAAGTGGAAGTCTGCCTGCCTGTATGCCTCCCCATAGGCCATCCAGGTATTATTATCTGCCCTGGCTTGGTTGTACAGTGTACTGAACTTCTCCACATCCTGCTTACGCTGGTAGAACTTACTTGCAAGTGTGGCAAGTGGGAAGAACAGTTTAGTCTTAGGAACTATCTCATGGTGGAAGATACCAGCTGCAGGCTCATAGAAGTACCTCTGCGCAGTTCCAAGCGTTTCGATTGCAAACAACATAGGTTGGGTTACTGCCATCTTGATATTCTGGAGGAAGGTCAACTTAGGGACTGTTGGTTGTGCCATACCTTCCCTGTACATTCGGTAGGTTTCTTCCAGTGTGGTGAAGTCTTCCATCATCTGGCTAACAACTGGGTCAAGGTCTTTCAGGGCAGCTTGAACCTCCTCAGTATCCATTCCAGCATCTGTCATAGTATCACCCACATCATCCCAGGTTAGGCCAAATGGTGCACTGGGAATATACATCTGGGTCAGTGCCTCAATAAGCGCCTGGTCAGTGAGCAGATGGACTCCCACAGGCTTTGCCCTTGCAGTAGTCCGCATTGCATCAAATATCTGGTCAGCTGTTGGTGGAGCAGTACTCCCAGTAGGGGCAAAACTAGCCATACTCCGAAAAAGGTCGAGCGCCCAGCTCTCATCCTCCTCAGTTATAGCATTTGTGTAAGTCTGGGTGTTAATCAGATTCAGGGCATCTTCCTCAGACTGTACCTGACCAGAGGCCACCAATGCAGGCAGATACTTAATGTACATCTCCTTGGCTCTGGTACGGAACATCTCATTGGCTACTGTGTCATACTCCTGCTTGGCCATCTCTAACCTGGCTGGGTCTCTGCCAAATATAGCCCGACCAAGTTTAGCCAGTCCTGCAGGTGGGAATATTCCAGATAGAATCTCAGAAATGAATGGTATAGAAGGAGGAGTCCACTTTGCCTTCTGTCCCTCTAGGGACTTAATCTCCTCCTCCAGTGGCTTACCCCTCTGTGCAAAGGCAGCCATAGCCCTGTTGTAGTCGGCAGTAGCGCTAGTAACGTCTCGGTAGTAACCCTGGTAAGGAATCTTGAAGGTGACTGGCTCTTCAGGAAGAGTATAGCTACCTGCATCTGGTGGCAGAGGTTCGTAGGGTTGGACTGTGACTGGACGCTTATAGTAAGTTTCCTGGAGGTATTTCCTTACTGTGACAGCAGCTGATTTAGACTCCTCTGGTGTTTTGCGTGGAATCTCATCCAGGTGAGTCTCCCAGTCTCCACCATACTTCTGAACCAGGAAGTCAATGCCACCAGTACCTGCATTGTAACTAGCTAAAGCAGCCTTCCAGTCCCCACCGAAGTGCTCTGCAGCTGTATGCATATTTCTGGCAGTAGCAGGCACCTGCTGGAATGGGTCATTCAGATTGACTCCGCTGAATCCAGATGCATAGCCAGGAGTCCACTGTGCCAGCCCCTTCTCCCCCGACACACCAATTCTCTGTGGGTTGAAGATGACATCTGGGTTGTAGCCTCCAGATTCCCATTCCATCTGCCGTTCAAACAGCTCTGCCAGGTCAGTGGAGCCAAACTCCTGGAGGCCCACTGACTTCACATAGTTTTGCCATTCCTCTTTTGTCTGTGGGTATCTTTCAGTAGTCATTATGTTAATAGCTCCTCTGGGGCAGTTCTTTCTCTGGGCATAACTTCAGGTCGTGGAGTGATTGCTTGTGGAGGTGGCTGAGCTCCACCTACTAGTGCAGTAATGGTGGACTCCACTGCATTAGCAGCCTTCTCAAACAGTTCTGCACCTCCCACATCGCCTACTTCCATCAGTGTGTCTGCCATTCTACGGAAGTTGGATATAAGGCTAATGGAAACTGCAACTGGGTGCTGCAGTGCCCTGGCAGCATTGACATTCCCTAACTCCCTCTTGGGGTCTTTAATTTCAGACCATAACAGGTACATGGCAGTCTCAGGGGAAATCTCAAAGTTGGGAGAAATCATCCTGCTTAGGGTAGCCCTCTGTACCAGGTCACCTGGAACCTTGACTGCCATGTCAACCTTCACCTCCAGGACTTCAGGGAACATCTCAGGTATCACCCACCCTTTGATATTCAGCTTGTACTCCCTCATAGTCCTGAGCCAGATATTGTCAATCTCACTCAGTACAAACTTCCCTGCCTCCACATAGGGAGCTAGGATGTCCTGGGCAGAGGCAGATATTTGACTCATCATGTAACTGGTGATACCACCCACCATACCTCCGTACATACTCCAGGGGAAGCTACCTTTCTGTATCATGTCTTCGATTGCCCTGGCATGGGTGGAGAGTTCTACTGGGAGTGGAGGTACAGGCAGTGGGCCTATATCTTCATTTATCCCCATGCGGAAGATAGCACCACGCTTGTAGATAGTGTCTGGATTGAGAATTGCAGTATCACTCTCGGACTTCTCATACCACCTGGACTGGGAGACATCTCGGATAATCTGCTGAGTATAGGACAGGTTCTTGTTGTAGTTGCGGTACACTTCCTCATTGTCTGCAACTATTGACTCCCCTATCTTACCCTGCCAAGACAGGTCTTTGTCATAAACATTCGGCAACAGGCTGCCCCTATCTGGCATACCACCAACTGGCCCTACTAGGACAGGTATCTCGGACATTCCTGGCATGACAGTAACTGGCTTCACCAGCTGGGTATTCATCACTATCGCATTGTAGACCAGACCAGAGTCCTTGACCCAATAGTCAGTGATAGTTACAGTACCAGACTGGAATCTCCTATCCAGCCTCCAACTATTTCTGTCACACTTCTCATTAGCCTCATAGTAGGGGACAGTGTAGATATGGCAGTAACTCCTCAGACCATCATCTGCATACATAGGGTAGCCTTCTGCTGGGTTCCTGGCTTCTGCCACCAAACCATCAGACTGATTAGCATATACCAGGACATCAAACCAGCCAGTAGCCAGGAGGAAGCTGACAAACTCAGTCATCCATGGTTGTCTGCCCCTACGCCGATACAGTGCGTCCTTCAGTCTCCACTCAGACTCCAAGAACTTAACCACTGGCTGGACATCTATCTGCTCTGGACGTACCAGGACATCTGTGGGGATACTGGTGGACACACTAGAAGACAATAGCCTAACCGCCTTCTTATAGAAGGTCTTAGGGTCATTACTGATAACAATCTCCATATCCTCCTGGTACAGGTCAGAGTTATCCAATATCAGTAACCGATACCAGTCTGCAAACTTCAGATTCCTAAAGTACCACAATTCCTTGTGCTTCTTAGCTTCCTTGAGTATCTCCTGGGCAGTCATATTCAGATTAACCATCTTACCACCTATATCCTGCACTTCCAACATACCCACGCCTGCCAGGTTTGGACTGTCTGCAGACTAGGGCTATTGCTACTGAGTCATGGAGGTCATCTGAGCCAACACTACCAACTATGTCACCAGCAGTACGCATATTGCGAAGTTCAGAGACTATATCCAGGTCATGTATCTCCAATCGAGGAAGCATCTTTGCCACTTCCTTGACCATGTAAGGTTTAGTCCTGGGAGTGGTTAGCCATCCCACATTGTAAGACAGCTTGCCAGATACTATGTCCTTCCTTCGATAGACATTACCATAACTCTTCAGTTCACTTACCACTGCCAACCCATGATTGTTGGCTTCCACTGCAATCATAGCATGGTTATAGAACTTTGCCAGGTCAATGGCCAGTTCAGCAGTTTTAACTGGCGGTATTAGACCAACTATCGTAGCACAGTGCCTACCATACTCCACATCACCATCCCACCAGAATTGCCATACTGTGATTGCAGTCCTGGTATTGATACCCATACCTGGGTCAATAGCTAGTTCATACTTGATGTCAGGCTGTGGAGGTTGCCAGACCTTTGCCCCACGAAGATAGTCTGGGGCTTTGTAGCAGCTCCTGGATAATTCTGTCAGGAGGAAGCTATCGTAGAGCATATCTCCTGCAGTAATGAAGCAGCTCTCGTCATTCTCTGGAAACTCCTGACTAAATAGTTTGACCATCTCCCCACTGCGGCGCAGTTGCTCCTTCTCAGCTATCTTCATCCTCCGCCAGCGAATTTGGTCTTCAGTAGTACCAAGCTTCCTGGCAAGCTCCATCTCCTCAGCAGTCAGGTCCAGTGGAGTGTATCTGTCCCGAGCCAGTGCATAGGGACTATCAGGTGGGAGTTGGTAGTCTGCTTCAAGTGTCCAGGGATAGAAGTGTGCTTTGAATCTGTTGCCCCCTACTTCCTCCAGCTGCTTGGCAGCCTTATACAGGTCATGGAAGTCATTGTCCTCCCCATTGGGAGTAGATTCAATGATTAGTTTACCTTCCAGTGGGACTCTATCAGATGCAGGCCCAATGATTTTGGCAGTGTCTGGCCAGAAGGCATACTCACTGCAAAGCAGGTTATGGATAGTGTCTCCTCTACCGAAGACATAGCTCCTGGCAGAGCCAATATAGAAGGTGGAGTGAATGTCAGGCCAGGTCATCTCATAGGCAGACTTATGCTCCAGTCGAGGCTTTAGTTGGTCTGGAGTGCACTTCTCAAAGAAGTGGACTTTGGCCAGTAGCCTCTGGGTGATGAACTCCTCATGAGCTACCACCACACTGGTGGTTCCTGGCTTAGTAATGCAGTCATGGTAGAATACAGACATCCAGAGAGTTGTACTTCCAACCTGTGCAGGCTTGAGAAGTACATCCCTGCCAGTCTGAGTTTGGTACATATCAAGCTGTATTGGCTTCAGCTTGTAAGGCACTAACTCACTGCGCTTGTTCTCTATTCGGAGTACATTCTCGAAGAAGAACAGCTTGTCACTAACAAGCCGCTGCATAATGTCCAGATTCATAGCATTACTTCTTCCTGAGCTTAACAAGAGTAAGTGCTAACCGTGCCTGCTTTCCAGTAGTACCCTTAGCACGCTTCATTCTCCTGGCATAAGCCATTGTTGACATCCCAGCTGCCTTGGCCTTCCTAGTCAGGGCTCCTGGATGCTTGATTGCCTTCTGTATCCACTTCCTCGCCATTGTCCACCTCCACTACTTCTTCAGGATGTTTGTCTTCACTCCTGCCTTAAACAGGTTGTAGTAATACTGCAGCCCCTTATACACCTGACCTGGGATCGCCTTAAATGCCTCTGCCTCCCCTGGGGCTGGAGTTGGCAATTTATAGGGTTGCTTGTACACCTCCATCCGCTTGCTTATCTCCTGCTGTATCACAGCTGGGAGTTTAATGCTTGGACGTGGTGCTGATACTGGCGCTGGAGCCACCTCCCTAGTCCTTCCTGCCTCCTGCATAGCCTTCATCCAGGCCTCGTACTCTGGAGTGATAATCACTGACCCAGTCTTTGGGTTCCTGGTGATTGGAGGTTTGGAAGGTATCCTGGGAGTTGGTGGTACAGGTGGCTTTACTCCCACTACTCCACCTCTGGGTATAACTGTAATCTTCTTTGCCATTAACTTCCTCCTTTACTAAATACTTCCTCTATGATTCTGTCTGCATCTGACTGTTCTGGAACTGTATTCTTCCACTGATACTCCACCCTGTCTACGAATCTGGAGAACTCCACCAGTGAATACATCATTCCCCTGAAGTCACTTGGAGTCTCAAAATGTGCCTCCAGACGGTAGCCATTATCAAATACCAGAATCAGCATGATGTTCCCTGACTCTGGGTTGTAGCTCCCGCATATCTGCTGCATTATCTCCTCCTCATCCTCTGTGTCCCTCTACCTCCAGACCTTGCCATCCTGACCATCTGTGCCTTGCGGATGTTCCTCCTGCTAGATGCAGACTTCCTGGCACTTGGGAGGTTCCTGGCCCTAGTTGCATATCTGAATCTTGGCACTACTGCTTCCTAAATATCCCAGTTATGGCATCCTTGATGTCTTTGCCCTTCACTCCCACAATCAGACCAATAGTGCCAATGCTAAGACTCATTGCCACTCCATCAACTCCACGCCTCAGAGCCTCCCACTCAAGTAGTCCAACCACTGTGATAGCAAAGACACACAGTATGAAGTTTAACATAATGGGCAACCTCACTAGCCAGCCCTCCCTTCTATTCTAACTCTCTCCTCCCTGCGACTTATCTCCATAACGAAGTCTACCCAGCTGGGCTGGTTGCCATCTGACTTACCTACCAGTTGCTTTAGGATAGCTAACTGCTGTGGAGTGTAGTGGCTTCTGGCTCGGAGGAGGTAGTCATGCTCCTGCTTGGTCAGTGGCTCATCACCATTAGTAGCTACATGGGCCTTCTCCATTGCTGCATCAGCATCTTCAGGTGTCATACCGTTGGAGATAAGTGCCATTCTAACTTTGGAAGAGGTTTTTGTAACTGGTCTCATAGACTTCTGGAGGATGTCGAAGTCCTTCTGGAGGATTAGTGCATAGTTTCTGGTGAACTCAATGTTCAGATGTTCCTTAGCCAGGACATCTCGGTAGGTTCTGATGTTTCTTTCTGCTTCTGCAAACTTGGAGTCATCATCTCGCCAGCGACGAACTGCAGCTTCCGACAGGTGGCCTGTGGTGTTTCTCTCTGAGGGGATTAGGTGGACTGCTTCTCTGATGGTGAAGCCGCAGGCTCTAAGGGCCAGGTACTTATCCTTCAGCACATCATCCATGAAGGGGATGAGGGACTCTGCCATTGCCTCTGGATTACCTGGGTCTATAACAGTTCCTTCAAGTGGTATCACAGCTCCGCTAGTCATTATAGTCTCCCACCATATTCTATTCTATCACACTTGGAGCCAAATGTCAAGGGGCGATATAGTTTGGATGGCTATAACATTATATATAACTATGTATTGACATCTATGGTACTGTGTGGTATAATATAATTAGGAGGAATGTACAGATATGAAATACCAGATAGTATATGCTGACCCTCCGTGGAGACAGACTAAGGGTGGATTGAGAAGTGTAAGGCCATATCAAGAAAGGCAGTTAGACTATCCTGTAATGTCAATGGAAGATATTAGAACCCTGTATGTTAAGTTATCTTCTCACTTCTCATACAACCATACACTGTTCCTGTGGGCTATTGACAAGTACCTACATGAATCTGAGAAGTTGTTCACAGACTTAGGATACAGACTCCATGCCAGGATTATATGGGATAAGGGTAATGGAGTGGCTCCCGCCTTTACAGTCAGATACTCCCATGAGTACCTGCTGTGGTTGTACAAGCCTACACTGATGCCAGTAGCTCAGGGTATGCGTGGGAAGTATACTACTGTGATAAGAGAACCTTCCACCACACATAGTAGGAAGCCAGATGCAGCATACAGAATGATTGAAGGCTTGTACCCAGAGCATACCAAGATAGAACTGTTTGCCAGGCATACCAGGCTTGGATGGGACTGCTGGGGAAATGAAGTAGTCGGCTCAGTGGAGATATAGTATTATGGCAGATGTCTGGATGACCTGGTGCAGGAGGAGAGCCAAGTGCTACTGGTGCGAAGAGCATATAACCTCCCAGACACCTATGGTGAAGGTGAAGATATGGCGTGGCAAAGCTAGGTGGAGATACACCATGTACTTCCATCCATTCTGCTGGACTGAGCAGGGAATGGCTGCACTGGACAGGGAAGGGCCATTTAGAGGAAGGCTACCACTGAGCAGTTCACAGAAGGCCAACAGATTCAGGCTAATCAGGAACTGGCATAACTGCAAGGGTAGGCTGTATGAGGCGGCAGTTAGTGGAGATGTAGATGAAGTCATCAAGCTGCTGGCTAATATGGAAGGTATCAAGCAGGAGATAGCAGATTATGGTGGAGTGCCAAAGAAGTGGATTATTAGGGAAGTTGGTGATACCAATGAGTAGGAAGGATTGGAGATGTGAAGATTCACCCACTGGGGCCCATCACTGGGTCAATGTAACTGGAACTAGGGTTTGGATATGCCAGTACTGTGGGGATGACACAGACCAGTTCATTATGGGTATAGATGAGAAGAGGGTCAGATATGGTTATATGCCGTACTCCCAACCTGACTATGCTGCCAGTGTAAGACACATAGTAAGAGTTGGAGTGGATGTAGCTGAGAAGGAGTGACATGAGAAGGCTATACTGGAAGTTCAGAAGATTGACATTCCATATACGACACTGCCCAGGATGCCATAGACAGTACCATATTCTGTGGGTGAGAGGTATCCTTAGTCATTTTGATACCTGTCCGCAGTGCCATATACGAACCAGAGAAATTACTAAGAGGGAACTAGAACTTCTATTCCTTCTGAATAGATGAGAGGGAGTGACATGGATAGCGAAGATACCAGACTGTTAAGTAAGAGGTTACTGCGGGATAGACTGCTGCACAGGCACCTTCAGGTGTTCAGGCCAAACAGGGTACAAAGGAAGGTATTTGGCCTGCCCAGTGCTATTATCTACAACCCATACCAGCTGGCTAGAGCGCAGGCTAGGGTTCTTAGTGGTGGAAGTCCAAGGTAACATTGGTTAATACTTACTGGGCAGAGTATTTCGCAGATGAAGATATTTGCGGGAGATACTATAAAAGCCAAATAGTGATTACTATGGGAGACCACCCGTACTAGAACACTTGTGCTACTGGCTAGGTGATGAATTACCGTGCGAGGTGTTAGTGGATTTGTGGGATAGCAACTGGCCTAATGGTAGTATCATATACCGGCATTTTTAGGCATAGCAAAGGGACGGAGCTCAACACCCCGTCCCATTGCCCCTTGCCTAACTACTTGATGGCCTAGCTACTCATGAGCTTAGCTGTTTCGGATTGTAGTTCCTTGCTAGTAGCAAGGTCACGATTGTATTGTGTTCCGCCCACCAGTAGTAAGCCATCCTTGATGGCACGCCTCTTGATAGCGTCCTTAGCGGAGAACGTGGCGTTGCTACGAGCACTACCCGTTGGCATGGCTTCAGCGGTTGTTACCTTAGCAAGTTCGCTCTCGGTGCCAAACGCCTTAGCAATCTCATCAAGGCTCATGCCAAACTCGGTCTTGGATTTGCCACTACCGCCACTACCACTAGCCCTTGCCTTAGCGGTTGGGACGCCTGGCATGGTAACGGAAGGGCCGTTCATGCTAGCCAACTCACCCGTGAATCCGTACTTAGCACCCGCTAGAGCCTCACCCAACTTGCCAACTACCGCTTGGAATGCCTTGCTCTCAATGAACCCCTTGACTAGTGCCTTGTACTCATCTAGCAGCGGTTGCACCTTAGCAATGCGCTCAGCGTTGGCCTTTGCCTTGACATCGGCCTCCACTTGGGCTACTACCTTAGCTACTAGCTTTTCGTCAACACCACTAGCGGCCAGAGTTGCCCTAATGCTATCTAGGTCTATTGCCATTTAGTATCACCTCCTTCCTTTTCTAACTTGGTACTATGTCCACTATTAGTATACCACACCAGAACTAACTTGTCAATAGTCTAGTGACCAATTTTGAGCAACTTGGCAAAACTCGTTGCAAGTAAGTTACTACCATAGAACATATGTGCTACTGCCATTGGGGTAGTTGTACCTAGACGCTAGGGGATTAGACGTGGCAGGGCTTGGATTACGGGCTGGGGGGTTGACAAATGCAACACTATGGCGTATAATATAGTTAGGCAAGGAAATACTAGGGGAAAGGAGTAGGCCATGATATGTCTGTCATGTGGGCACAAGACAACTAAGCATGGGTTTGACAGTAAGTCAAGCCACTTTGAGTGGTGTAAGTTCCATAAGGAGTTGGTGGCTAATGACCAGGCAAGACATACTAACCCAGTTCAAGGCACTCAACAATGACCAGAGGTGCAGGCTCAGAGCCACCTTGCCAGTAGCCAAAGCTACCTGTGAGTTTCTGGGTCAAAGGTATGACAAGGACTTGTGCCAGTTCACCCAGGACTTACTAGATGGGAAGGTGGGGAGAGTTAGGCAATCACCAGTACATAGGAACGGCAGGTGTATAGTAGTGCAGAAGGGAGTAGCCAGTGACAGAACCAACTAGATTTGAGGATAGGGTGTCTGACTTTGGACGCTCGGAGTTACCAGCTCCATTTCCTATGGTGGTAATTACTATGCCAGATGGTGAGGTATGGAGACTGAAGCTGGACGATGGAGAAGAGCCAAGCCCATATCTGGTAGAAACATTGGAGTTGCAGGCATCATTGTTTATCTCAGTGAACGATATTCTATATAGTTAGATGTGAGGTAGTAGTGAAAGGAGCAGGAGTATATGCCGAGATGGTCTAAGCCAGGGCCAGACCTACAACCTAGGCCAGTGATATGCTCCAGGTGTGGGCAGGTTGGGGGTACGCTACACAAGGTAGAGCTTGGGAAGTACGAGCATGACCAATGCCCAGTTGTCAGACGAATAGTAAGGTTAGTAAGGAGGTAGCCATGCCAACTCTGAGGGATAAGTTGCAGGACTATGACCTGGACAAGACCATTGGTGACCTAGAGAAGTGCTACTCCATCGATGGGGAGGACATTACAATCACCCACCCAGATATGTTGGCACTTCTGCTTCCAGAGATTTATGATGTACTAATATCAGTAGATGAGTATAAGAAGGGAGGGGAGTAGCCATGCACCAGTGTATCATGTGTGGGAGGAAGTTGACCAGTGACCCAGGTAGGATATGTAGTAAGTGTAGAAGGAGGAAGGGATACTGATGAAGAACATCAAGGTAACAGTTGATGGAGAGACCATGACCATCACAGTAGACCTGACTAAGGAGCATGGTGTCTCCGCCAGTGGTAAGTCAGTCATAGTGGCTACTACTGAGGGCAACCAGGCAGTAGACAACCACCCAGGTATGTATGTGGGAGTCAATGTGTACAAGAAGTAGGAGGTATCGTGAGTGCAGCAAATCCCTGGGCTAAGATAGTCATGGTGGAGCGCCCATATAAGGTGTTTACTTCCTCCTCTCCAATTCCAACGCACCCTGGTAACTGGGAGTGGAGAGTATTGAAGGCGTACCAGACTCCTGAGAAGGAGAAGCTAAATCCCTATGCCAGATGGTTCTGTGCAGTTAGGTCTCCATACACTGGTGGTGAGTGGGAGTACGGAGATGAGTACATCAGGGATATACCAGGTGCAATTCCAGGCATGAGAGAATGAGTAGTGCCTCTGCCAAGCAGTACCGCCTTATCCTTCTCCTCAGTGGGCAGGATATGAGTGGTACTGCGTTGTCAGCCGAAGAAGCAGGCAGGATGATTGGAAGGTTGAAGTACAGAAGGAGGGGCCCCAATGCCAGAGAAAAGGCCATACTACGTAGGTAAGGTCTGGGGACGGAGAGGAGGATACTGGATGGCTAGTAGAAACATTGACTACCTATCCTGCGAGATGCTTGCTACTCCACCAATCCAGATAGTAGTGGCACACAGTCAGAAGGAAGCTATTAAACTAGCAAAGGAGGACTAATGAACCTAGCAGACCAGGCAATAGCAGCATACCAACAACTGGTAGCTAACCAGGCCA
>Ga0315296_10002703_pt1 | contig 14996 bp, 25 predicted proteins | sample YL17G14_18_MG_FD_203921 | JGI IMG/M metagenome (GOLD analysis project Ga0315296, IMG submission 203921) | Sediment microbial communities from Yellowstone Lake, YNP, Wyoming, USA - YL17G14_18 | ecosystem: Environmental > Aquatic > Freshwater > Lake > Sediment | place: USA: Wyoming | collected... | reverse complement strand
ATGGCTGGCTGGGGAGTTGCTATAAGGACTCTCTACCCATCAGGCATCGAGCAGCCCATCGTCCTCGGCACGCCGGCCGTCTCCAAGCTCCAAAAAATCATATCCCCCACCGGCATCGAGCAGCTCATCGCCCTCGGCACGCCGACGCTGACCAAGCGCACAGCGATAAGTCCCGACTACCCGGATTGGACAGAATCTATGCAGCTCACCGGCACTGAAATATACCTGCCCGTCAACATCCAGGGGGCTTCTGTCACTCTACCGGTCAACGTAACGGCTGTGACGATAGGTATCATCTCCGTGGATATCGTCGCCCAAACCATCGGCAATATCGCCGTCAACATCGCCGCCTCTGCCGTCACCATCAACATGGACATAAAAGCGCAGTCGGTAGCTATTAAGATTCAGGCTGAGTGGTCAGTCCAGGCGGGACAGCATAAATTCTTTCGCAATACAGGTAGTAATGTCGCTACTGGTATCGGTTGTGAGTGGACCTATACTGTACCTACCGGAAAAACATTCTATATCACTCACTTTGGCGGTAGCATATATGGGACTGCCGCTGCCGATAGGGACAAGGACCAAATCTGCTATATGAGAGTAAAGAATGACACCACTACAACGACTTTAGCAGAGGTTGGTGGCCATGGTGGAGGTGGAATGGTCTTGCCAACACCTATAAAAATACCAGCAGGACAGACAGTTTCGTATGGGCTTTGGAATTTCTCCAATCATAATTGCGAAATATTCTTTACTTTAGGAGGATACGAGCTTTAGATGAAAGGTCTACTAAAACTCTACCGGGGTGACTTTAACTCGATGGAGGCCGAGACTTTGCCCGACGGCAGCCAGGTAATCACCCTGGTCAAAGACGGTGAGAACAAAGTCTACCGTTTCCGTGTAAAAAACCTCTACCAGGAAGATGAGGAGGTCCTCGAGGACGAGGTGATAAAGGTCGTGACGCCGGCGCACATCAAAAAACGAGTTAAGGAGGCTATGAAAGATGCCAAAAAAGAGACAGGTGAAACCGAATATCAACCTGGCTGAAATAGCCAAGGTGCTCTGCCCCAGGTGCACCGAGAAGGTAAAGCAGCTCGTGGGGCAAAAGCTGGCCGAGCAGGCGATGAGGGAGTAGACCATGGAAGCGCTCACCATCGTTTTGTTCGCCATTATACTGGGCTGTGTCATCGACCTGGAGAGAAGGGTCGGCTCCATCGATGCCACGGTTAAGAAACTGGATAAGAACTCAAAGGTCAAAAATAACGGAAAGGAGTAAGGAATCATGAACAACAAAATCACAGAATCACTACGGGCCATCGTCAGGCCCATCCTGACGCTGCTGTTCAGCGGCGTTTTCGTCTACGGCTGCGTCATGGGCGCCATCGAGCCAAAGTACTTGGTCTGGGCTACCTTTGGCATGCTCACCTTCTGGTTTGGTGAGAGGTTCTTTGGGAAATTTACCAGCATGCTGACCTCCCAGAATCAAGGGGCTGCATCACCAGCGGCCCCGCCGGAGGTGGTGTCTCCTCCTTCACCGCCTCCGGAGCCTCCCCCACCAGCACCGGTGGTCGAAGCTCCGCCGGAGCCGCTCGACGTCCAGGCCTTCCACAGCCAGGTGCTGGCTGATGTCGGGCCCCGATTAGGCGAGGTAAACCCCTACACGGTATTCAGAGAGGCCAGTGACAAGGGGAGCGTCACCAATTGCCTCAACATCAAGCAGGCTGAGGACTACTGGGATTACCTGGTGCCTCTGGCTTACGCCGCCGAGGCCTACGTCAAAGAGCAGACAGAGGGACAGACAGCGGCCGCGGGAGGATGCAAGGGAGTAGCTGCCCCTGAATACGTAGCCATGCAGCTCGAGCTGGCCAAGACCATCAGGAACCATGACTACGTCTACGCCCTGGCCAGAAGCGGCATCGACTGGAAAACGGCTCTTGGCCCCAACGCCACCCTCTTTAAGGTGGGAGCCCTGGCTGCAGAGCTGCTGCAGCGCGCATTGGAGGTGTAGATGAAAAAGAACAGCTACGTTAAATGGTTTATCGTCATAGCCGGTGGTGTATGCGTGGGCTATCTCCTGGCTCAGATCATCTATACCCTGCTGTTCTGTTTTAGATGGTGATAGCCGAAACCACCTGTTTTCTGTTATGCTGTTAGCCAGAGAGGAGGTTTTAAGCACATGTTACCACTCGGACAAACGCCCCCAGAAATGCCGCGGCAGCCTGTCACCATGGACAAGGTGCCTCAGGCCATCACCGCCGCCATGCTCATGGCAGCCAAGTCCGGCTGCAACTGCGAGGTCTGCAGCATCCTGCGCACGGCTATAGACGAGATGGCAGCTCCCTTTTTACCCCAGAAGAGTCCGGAGAAAGTTTAGGAGGTATCATGGCAGAGGTAAAGGTCCTCTCCCGGGTCAACCTGATAATGTACCCGACTCCGGAGACGCCTAAGACGGTTAAAGCGGTCACCTACCAGACCGGCTTCATGCCCCCCAGGACCGTCTACATCCCGGAGGAGGGGTATTCGGTGGATAAGGAGAGGGAAGCCATAAAGGCGGACATAGAAAAAGCAGAAACCCAGAAACCAGAAACCTACGAGGTTTAAGGCAGATGGCCAGCGAATATGCTTTACCGGCCGAGCCGGAGTTTGAGCGTTTGTTTGCCGACCTCTACCCCGGCCTTCACGATTGGGTGCTGCAGGACATCATCGAGTGGGTCAGGTATATCTACGAGCGCGTCCAGCAGTTCTTTGCCTACTACTGGTCACAGTTCACTAACTTCCTAACCAACGTCTGGAACTGGATATACGAGCGCGCTAGCCAGGCCATTCTCAACTGGTGGTACGGCATCAAGGACACCTTCTTTTGGATCAGAGATAAGGTCTACGAGATATGGAATCAGGTCGGGACCATAGGCTCTGAGGTCTATCAAAACGTCTCCCATGCCCTCGAGGGCATAGTCAACCGGATAACCGCCTACATCGGCCCCCTTTTTAGCCAGCTCTGGGCTAACCTGTCCAGTTGGTTTAATCAGGTCTGGCAGTGGATAGCAACGCATGTCTCACAGCTAGCTCAGACCATCTGGGGCTGGATCCAAGAGACCTGGAGCCGGACATCCACCTTCTTTGCCGACCTGTGGCAGAGGATAGCCGACTGGTTTAACTCCCTGTGGCAGAAGATAGTCGAGGTCTGGGGCGATATCACCGGATGGTTTGGGAAGCTGTGGGAGGGACTTCAGGACATACCCGAAAAAGTGGGTAACTTCTTGGCCAGTGAGCTGGTGAAGGTAGGAGAAAAGCTTACGGGCTGGCTGGAGAAGGATCTCCATGAAGCCATCAAAGAGATGGAGGGAGCTGAAAGCATAGAAGAGGTGGCCAGAGGCTCGCCGTTCTGGGGGCTTCTGGCTGTATGGATGGCACGTCTCCTGCCACTGATTTGGGTGGCCTTCAAGGCCTGGGCGCCACGGCTGGCGCTCTTCGGCGGTATCCTGGCTCTGGAGAAGACGGGTAAGCTCGAGGACCTGGTGGAAAAGTACGTTACTCCGGCCTTTGTCAGCATCCTCGACCATTTCGAGGCCATGGGGCCGATGGCGCCGCAGCCCGGGGGCGATATCGCTATACCCCTGACCAAGGTCCTCACCACCACCATCACCGGGCTAGCCACCTTCGTCCTCGCCGGCGGAGTCATAGGCATATTCAAGCAGATGGGCCTGGGCGTGGTTTCAGCCATGATCTACGACCTGGTAAGCTTCCGCACCTTGACCGCTGCCTTCATGACCTCTCTGGCTGCCGTCTACATCGCTGAGCCGGTCAAATACTACTATCAGTCTTTAGCCAGACCCTACTTGCCTGCCCTGGGCCACGCCCTCAGCCTGGCTGGGGAGTATGCTCTGGTGCCTCAGGCTAAAATCGGGCCCGGGTCTGTGACCATTGGTGACTTAGAGTGGGTTAATGCTAAAAACAGGGAGGAGTTTCTCAACATAATCAAATACCTCGGCTATTCCGACGAGTGGGGGAATAAGCTATACGAGCTTGCCGATTCCCCGGCCAAATACTTCTCTCTCCGAGCCATGGCCGACTCAGGGTTTTGGGACGAGGGTTACTACATCTCCGAGCTACTGAACTCGGGCTACAACATCGCCACCGTAAAGAACATGGTCGACATGTTCCGCCGTTTCTCCCTGGGAGAGGTGAAGGGCGTCATGCTGCCTTTAGCCTTGACGCGCTACCGCGAGGGCTTCACCGACGAGGCGACGCTGAGGACCGAGCTCAGCTTTCTTGGACTGCCCGAGCCAAAGCATGAACTATGGGTTTTCGCTGCCAACCTCAGCTATCAGTCCGACTATGCCTCGGACATGCTGGCTTCCTACCGCGACATGTACAAGAAGGACATGATCGACGAGGCTGACTTCCGCGGGCTGCTGCGAGGTTTGGGCATAAGGTCGGAGAAGGTCGAGGGGTATGTCATGAGAGCCAACGCCAGCAAGTTTAAGCCTCCCAAGGTTAAGCCACGAGTAGCCTACTACGCCACGGACGAAGGTGAAATAAAACTTAGAACCGCTAAAGAGGAGTTCAGACGCGACATAATCACCGCCGAACAGCTTTACACCCAACTCGTTGACCTCGAGATGGAAGTCACCATGGCGAAGGCCATAGTGGATAACGAAGTGCTACTCAAGGAGATACCCAAACTGCCACCGCCTAAATTACCGCCTAAGCCAGTGCCCTACTATCTCACCGACGAAGGCAGCCTCACAATGAAGACCGTGACCGAAGCCTACCGACGTGGCCTGATGACCGCCCAGGAGCTCTACGCCGAGCTGATCAAGCTCGAGATGGAGCCGGCCCTGACCGAAGCCTACGTCCAGTACGAGATCATCCGCCAGATCCCCAAGGCCACCGAGTAATCGACTTCTCCCCCTATCTCTGTTTTAACCCCCTATTGACAGGCATGATAGAATCTAATCGATTAACCCCGTGAAGAGGCAAGATAGTGACAGCTCCGGTGAAGCGTAAGAGGCAGTGGATTGCTACACTGCTTGCCGTTTCGTTCGGCTCTTTTGGTCTCTTTGGCATAGGTCACCTCTACGTTGGCAGGCTGGCCAGAGGCCTCTTGCTTCTATTTGGTGGTTCGATTCTTGTCATTTTAAGCTGGGTTTCCGCCGAACTTGAGCTGTTGGGGGCATGGTGGCATACCCCCTTTTTCTGGACTATCAGCGCGGTAGTTTATAGTCTATGGTCCTGGCAGAGCTTTGACGCTTGGAAAGCCTGCCGGCAGCACAACCTCCAGGCATTGGGGAGTTACTAACATGCCCTGCCAAGCCCACCAGGTCAAAAATCTAAGGCTGATGTCTCTTTTTGAGGGGTATGATAGCCCCCGGGTCGTTTTCGGGGCTTTCTGCGTAAAATCAGATACAACAAAAAAGGGTCTCCACGTTCAAACGGTCACTTTTCCAGTCAATTTTGCCACTACCTTGTTATGCTATGCTACTGCGGGTAACAAGGCTTACCCGCAGTTACCTCGGCTTACTAGGACTAAAGTCCTGTTGTTCTTCGCGTCACTCAGAATGACAATTACCCCAGAGGAGGTGAGGCATGGAAACTGAACTATTACAAGCTCTGGGCAGGCTTAACCCGTCAAATCAGCGCCTGATCAGGGAGCTCGTATGGAAGCTGGCACAGCTCGACCAGCTCACCATACCGGAACAGTACGATGCAGCTCTGGACTATACATCACAGCTCGATAACTGGCTGACCTACCTGGTCACAGCCGGCAGGTCACCGTACACTATCAGCCACTACCGGCGGTACGTGGAGCGCTTGCTCCAGGAGCACCCACATCCCACCCGGGTTCACCTCGAGGCCTTCCTTGCCCGGACGGTGGCATCAGGAAGGCAACCGGCAACGGTCGCTATTATCGCCTACGCCGTAAAGAGCTTTTTTGGCTACCTGGCTGACACCGAGGTGATCACCAACAACCCGGCAGCTAAACTGAGCAGACCTCGGGTCCCGCTGCGGACGCGGCAGGCGCCCACGCCGGAGCAGGTGACCTCGCTGCTAGCGGCGCCTAAAAATCAGAGACATCAGTTTATGTTGCTGCTTATGGTCGACTGCGGCCTGCGCGTCTCAGAGGTGGCTTCGGTCGAGGTGGACAACATCGACCTGAGCCATAAGGTACTGAGAGTCGTGGGCAAGGGCAGCAAGGAGCGCTACGTACCCTTTTCAGACATCACCGCTATGGCCATCGATGACCAGCTGAGCTGCCTCGAGGCGGCAGCCTACGCCGGGCCCTGGCTTTTCCCCGGAAGGTACCCGAGCCAGCATGCCTCGAGCCGAGCTATAGAGGCTTATCTGGCTCAACTGTGCTCCCACCAGGGCATGGCTAAGATAACGCCTCATCATCTGAGGCACTACTTCGCCACCATGATGCTGAGCCATGGCGCCAGCCTGAAAGCTACCTCAGCCATGCTCGGGCATGCTCGAGCCTCGACCACCACCGACATCTACTGGCATATCATCGACCAAAAGGAGATCGCTGAGCAGCACGAAAAATACAGCCCGGTGAAGTTATCCACAAAAGGTGTTGAAGTTTCGTTTTCTATGTTTCGAGGGGAGGGGTTATAAAGATATATGTCTCTCTTTAAAAGTGGAGATGATGTAGTAATAGTAATGGGAGTGAAAAAATGTGGATAACTCCAAGCTGGGCGTATCTGGAAGTTATGCACAAAAAGGGCAAAGTTATCCCCAAAATGCCTGAAGTTGTCCACAACTCAGGCGCATTTTGGGGAGAAAAGAGTGGTTGACATAAATCAAGAAAACGACAACGCTCCTGACGGCTGGTTGGTCGTCCTCCCGGGAGAAACCGTTCGCCTCACGGTCGACATGAGCTCGATCAAGCGGGTGATGAAGCATTTCGACCGGGATGTCGGCAGGTTTTATCTGTGTTTTGAGCAGACATGTATGTTCTGCATGGAGGGCACACCCAAGCGGCTGAGGTACCAGTCTCGGGTTATGTTTGACGAGCTGTGGTGGCAGTGGGAGTTCGGCAAGGAGGTGTATAGACTTCTGAAGCGGCTAGCCATACAGGACCATTCAATCAAGGTGGTAGTCATAAGGCAGGGCAGCGGCCGGCAGACACGTTACTGGATAAACAAAGCCGGTGAAGCCAGTAAAAACCTGGAGAGGGAGAAGTACATCAGAGGTCGATACGGACACATGGTAAGGAGGTGAAACATGGGTAAAAAGGCAAAGGCCCCGGCATGGAAGGCCTGCGACGAGGCCATCGCCCCGGCAAGGAAGGCCTACAACGAGGCCATCGACCAGGCATGGAAGGCCTACAACGAGGCCATCGCCCCGGCAAGGAAGGACTACAACGAGGCCATCGCCCCGGCATGGAAGGCCTACAACGAGGCCATCGACCAGGCAAGGAAGGCCCGCGACAAGGCCATCGCCCAGGCAAGGAAGGCCTACGACAAGGCCTTCGCCCAGGCAAGGAAGGCCTACGACAAGGCCTTCGCCCAGGCAAGGAAGGCCGGCAGTGAAAGTAAGGAGGACTAAATAGTGAGACCTGAAACTAGAGCTCTATATCCCGCAGACTGGCGGGAGATCTCCAGGAGGACCATAGGAGAGAGAGGCAACAAGTGTGAGGATTGTGGCCAGGAAGGAGACTTTGACCACGTATACAGGAATGATTTTAACTTCCTGACGGTCCACCACCTTGACGGTGACCCCTCCAATAACGAACCATCTAATCTGAGAGTCAGGTGCCAGGTATGCCACCTGACTAGACAGTCTAGGAATTTACCGCCGGTAATTCTTATACAGAGAGGTCAACTTCCACTGTGATAAAAAGGAGGAGTAATATGATAGACAAACACGTACCAAACCCCAAAGGGGGACCGAACATCATCCGTCACATCGAGGTTGACAAGATACTGGTCCCGGAGCTCCGGGTGACCTCGAAGGTAGACGATCACATCATGGAGGAGCTGCGGGAGTCGATTCAAAAAGAGGGCATACTCCAACCGCTCCAGGTGGCCAAGGTTGGTGAAAACCTTATCCTGGAGGACGGTTTACACCGTCTTTATGTGGCCAAGGAGCTGGGGATCCCAAAGGTCCCCTGCCTGGTTCACGAGGCCTCGGAGAGGGAGCTGATGATCAGAAACCTTCAGCTCAACCGGCAGCGAGGCAAGAGCAATCCAGTCCATGAGGCCCAGGTGATAAGTCACCTCCTGGACAACGAAAAGCTGACGCTCGAGGAGGTCTCGGCTTTATGCAACCTCTCCCCGGGTTGGGTATCCAGGCTCTATAAAGTTTCTCACCTCCCCCCCGAGGTCCTCAGCCTCGTGGAGGACGGCTCTTTATCCGTCTCCGCAGCGGACCACCTGACAAAGCTCCAGGATCCACAGTTACAAATTCAGACGGCCAGGGATGCCGTCAACTGGAAATACACAGAGGAGCAGGTCAAAATACGAGTTCAGGAGCTGCTGAACGTTAGGCCGGAGCCCCAGCCGGGGGAAATTGTGTTTGACGAAGTGGGTAAGCCGACACGGATTCCGATATTGTGCTACTTCTGCCATAAAGAGGTCACCAGGGGCGACGGCTACATCTGGATATGTGATTCGCACCGCGATCTGGTGGATAGCTTCTGGCAGGAATACATCGCTCAACAGCCGGCACCCGCAGCGCCAGCTCCGGCAGCAGCGCCGCAGCGCAGGATCCTGACACCGGCAGGTTGGAAGGAAGCCTAGAGCTCAGCGAGGCTGAAGCCTCGCCCTGGTCGGGGTAGTGGCCTTAAAAATTTTCCCGCACGCCGTCGATCAAGCAAATTTTTAAGTACGTGGCGGGGGATTTACTCTACTTTTGAATTAGTAAATTAAAATATTCATAACTGTGAAGAGTTAAGATTTTACCCGGAAAACTTTTCGTTCATCCGAGCTTCCACTTTTTTTTAGTGGCTTCAAACGGGGCTTCCTCCGTCTTTCCCAGGTAGATTCCCTGGACGGTAACTTTGACATTACCGCCTTCAAACTCGATATCTAAGTCGATAGAAGCAATCGTTTCATTGCTCAGGATCAGGCCCCCCGCTGGTTCAGGGAGCTCGTGAACTTGTGATTCCTTCGGTGCCAGCTTGATCATGGTGTAGCCCTCCCTCTGTTTTAGCTGCAGTAATTGATTAGTGGTATATGATTAGTAGTCAAGTCTACCACCTACTCCAACGCCACGCCGTACTCCGCTGCGTAGTCCCTGGGGTACCAGGTGATGTCGACGCGGCGGGTGAAGATGGCGCCGGTCTCGATCAGCGGGGCTAAGGTCTGCTGAAGCTTGTAGGCCAGCGCTGAGAATACCTTGTCCACCGGCTGGCCGTCCTCCTCAGTCACGTGAAAGACCATGACCTTGACTGTCTTCGACATCTTGGTCTTCGGGTCGGTGATCTGCCGCTCCTCCCACGCCCACTTGTCGAACTTCAGCCGCTTCGTCTTTTCCGGCACTAGCTTAACGAAATTAGGCTCTGGCATTACCATCAGCGATTCACCTCCTTCAAGTACTCCTCTACCCACTTCGGCCTGAACACCACTGCCTGTATGTTGTGCTCTTTGAGCTGCAGCTCCAGCGTCGGGTCGGTAAGGGGGCAGAGCAAAATGGACCTGACAGCCATGCCGGCGTAAGCCTTCAGCTCGGGTGTTTGACCCAGGAGATCTCGATAACTGATGAGCTCTCCCAGGGCCAGGAGAGGGCGCCTGAGCTCGCCTTCAATAAGCACCACCTCATCCGAGGTGACCACCACGGCGTCGCAGGTTTTTTTCCACACCCGGGCATAACGGTCAACGTCGAGGCCAGGGTACGCCTCAGCCATGGCGATCGGCGCCGGGCCGAGCCTCAGGTTAAAGAATACCCGGTCATGCGGATAATACTGGTCCACAAACTCGGCTACGTAGCGCCGGTCACGCTGTACGTATGGTTTCCTGGGTACTGCTTCTGGCATGTTTCCAATTCTCAAACTCTTTTTTCCACAGCTCGTAGTACGGGCCCTGTTTTTCCCGGAGCTGCTTGTTTACCTCGTCGACTCGTTTCCGGCCGCATTTCGAGCATAGGTGGTTTCGCTTCTCCTTCTCGGCGTAGTAGATCTCTTGACATTCGGTGCAGGTATACCCATGCAACTGGTACACCCCCCGGGGGGGGAACTTTCCCCCCCATCTTGACGTTAGTCTATTATTGTGTAACGATTAGTGTCAAGGGGTGTGTCTAAAGGACAAAAAGGCACACCCCTTTAAATTGTCCTTAGGCACCCCCTACTAAAACATCAGGAGGTGCCTTTATGGCTATCAAACTCAAACCAATCGCCGATATCGCCACCAAGTGGGTCAGGCGAGCATCGGCCGCCGGACCTGACTACGAGTCAGGCATCCGCGCCCCCAAGGAAGACTGGGCCAGCGCAGCCAAGAACGCTGAAGGAGCCTTTGAGGCCGGCGTCCAGAACGCCGTCAGCCGTAAGGCCTTCGGCAAGGGCGTAACCAAGGCCGGCAGCGAGAAGTGGTCGCGCAAAGCCCTGGCAGTAGGCCCGGCCCGCTACGGACCCGGTGTCACCGCCGGGCAGGCCGACTTCTCCACCGAGTTCAGCCCCTTCCGCGATGCCCTGGAGAGGGTTGTCCTACCAGCTCGCGGCATGAGAGGTGACCCGGCCAACGTCGAGCGGGTGCGCACCATCGCCACCGCTCTCCACAGCCAAAAGGTCGGCGGGTCTTAGGGAAGAGCGAAGCTGAAGGAGATGAGATATGAGAACAAGAGAACACGAAATCGTCTACCAGGAGACCCAGAGCTCCGATAAGACCTCGAAGACCTGGGACCTGAAATATACTGACCCCATCACCGCGCTCTACCTCGAGTTTGAGGCTGTCAACGGTACTACTTCCAATAAAGGCAACTTTATCTCCGACATCATTACTAAGGTCGAGATCGTGGAAGGGTCCAAGCCTCTGTATTCCTTGAGCCAGATCGAGCTGGAGTCGCTCTTCTTCTATAAGACCAAGAAGGCGCCGGTACTCTTCCCCAGCGAACATGGCTCAGGCATCCAGCGCCATGGCGTCTATATCCTCTTCGGGCGGTATCTGAAAGACAGGCAATTTGCCTTCAACTGTGCCATGTACAAGAATCCTCAGCTCAAAATATCCTGGGACCTTGGCGCCGTACAGACTGTGTCTGCTACCACTGCCTTTGCCACGGGTACCCTCAAAATCACGGCCGTGGCCATAGTCATGGAAGATACACCGGTTCCTACCTTATTCCTCAGCGCCAGGGAAGTGGACACCTTTACCATGGTGACCTCTGGCAGCAAGAGAGTTGAGATGTATACCGATTACCCCTGGCGGTTGCTGATGCTGAAGTCGTACCTTCAACAGAAGGATATCGACGAGTGTATTGAGCGCATCAAACTGGACTGCGACGCCGGCAAGTTCGTGCCCTTCGATAACCGGTATGTCAAGCAGCTCGATGCTGAGGCACTGGCTGAATTCGGACTGTGCGTTTTTAAGCACGATATCTTCCAGAAGCACCAATCGGCTTTCCGCTGTATCAACAATAAAGAGAATCACGGCCGTTGGGCGACCTTCGCCGATGCCAACGGCTACATCGTGAATGTAGAATACGAGTGGTCGAGTGAAGGCAAGCTGGATATCCTCAGCAACGCTGGGGTTGCCCTGGCGTCCGATGTCAAGCTGACCGGTATGGAGGCTGGTCATGCCCCCCATGCCACAGTGCCCATTCCGTTCGGGGTGATGGAAGACCCGGAGACCTGGTTCAACGCCACCAAATACGGCAAGATTGACCTTTATTTGTATGCACCCTCGTCAGGTGCTGCCGGTGTCTCTTCGGTGGTGCTCGAGCAGGTGCGCCCTAACGGGCAATAGAGTTTAAGGTAGGTAATCATGGACCTGGAGAGTAAAAACTACTCCTGGGAATATGTTATCGCCGATAAGTGTCTGACTGAGAGCGAGTGCGAGTTGGTCTATGCCTGCCTGGTACCCAGCGCGGCTACGACCGACTCGGCACTCTATAACGGGCGTAGCACCAGCGGTAAGAAGATCATCGATCTTAAAGATGCCGTCGTCGCCAACGGCGAGTTTAACCCATCTGTGCCGGTATACTGCCCTAATGGGTTATATGTTGATGTGGGCACCAGCGTAACGGGTATCTTCGTCATGTGGCGTAATTTGTAGCAGTGCGCAGAAGGGGATCATGTGGTATCACTTCAGCGTCCCCGTACCCGCCGGCACGACTGAAAAGGCTCCAGTAGAGCAGGACCTGAAGCTCACCCACGGCGTTATTAAATACCTGGCTGTCGGCTTTCCTAAAGGCTGTAAGCAGCGGGTCAAGGCCAGGATCTATCACCTGGAGCATCAGATCCTACCGGCTAATCCGGATGAGCCGGCTAGCTGGGACGGCAATTTTGAAGGTGGTGAGGAGCATTATAAGCTCGAGGGGACAATGAACAGGCTGACCGTCAAGGCCTATAGCCCTGATGCGGCCTGTGACCACACCATCACCGTCTTTGTCCTGCTGCTGCCGGTCGAGGTGGCCGAGCCGTGGCGGGAGCAGATCAGCGTCCTGGACAGAATCAAACAAGTCTTTGGGCTTAAGTAGAAATAGTCTAAAGGAGGGGAAGGAACATGGCCAACTTACTCTATACCAAAGCCAAGCAGGGTCTCATCGATGGCAGCATCGACCTGGACACGGACGACATCAGAGCTGTGCTCGTGGACAGCGCTGACTACACCCCCAATCTGGCCACCGACGACAACCTCGACGACATCCCGGCAGCCGCCAGGGTAGCCGTCAGTGGAGCGCTCGCTAGCAAGACGGTCACCGATGGCGTCTTTGACGCTGCTGATAAAGACATCTCCAGCGTCTCCGGAGATACGTTCGAGTACATCGTGCTCTACAAGCATACCGGGACGGAGTCGACATCGAGGTTGATTCTACTCATAGACTCGGCTACCGGCTTGCCCTGCACCCCGGACGGCAGCGACATCAGGATATCCTGGGACAACGGAACTAACAAGATATTTAAGCTCTCATAAGGGCACCGTGTCATTGCGAGCGAAGCGAGGCGATCCCGAATTAAGGTAAGGGATGTAAAACATGGCAACAGTAAAACTTATCGGTGTTGATGATGCTACCGCAGACGGTTATGGTGGTGCTGGATATCAATTTCTCGGCCGTTTCCAGGCCGTAGCATCTGGCAGTATGACCGAATTTAAGGTCAAATGTGATGCCAATGGCACAATAGCCTACGCTGTCTATGCCGATAGCAGTGGTTCACCATCCACTCGTCTGGCTCAACAGGCCACTCCTCAGGCAGTAGTTTCAGGGTGGAATACCTTGACCATAGCTTCGGTATCTCTCACCAGCGGAAGTTATTACTGGCTAGCGGTTTACATTGCGACGGGGAGTATCGGCTATATCACGTCTGGTGGCACTAGAAAATATAAATCAGCTGCCTCCACCTTCCCCGACCCTTTCGATAATACTGGTTTTGCTGGTGATACCCTTTTGTTATTTATGGCTGGCTGGGGAGTTGCTATAAGGACTCTCTACCCATCAGGCATCGAGCAGCCCATCGTCCTCGGCACGCCGGCCGTCTCCAAGCTCCAAAAAATCATATCCCCCACCGGTATAGAGCAGCTCATCGCCCTCGGCACGCCGACGCTGACTAAGCGCACCGCGGTAAGTCCCGACTACCCGGATTGGACAGAATCTATGCAGCTCACCGGCACTGAAATATACCTGCCCGTCAACATCCAGGGGGTGTCTGTCACTGTACCAATGAACATCCTCGCCCAGGAAGTTGATATAACTATAGACATTACAGCTCAGAGCGTTGGTGTCTACCTGCAGCCAGAGTGGGCAGCCAAGGAGGGTCAGGATAAGAACTTCTTTGCCGCGGCAACCAATGTCGGCTATGGTAATGGCGCCACGGCAACCTATACGGTGCCGGCGGGTAAAACTCTGTTCATTTCGGGCATCTCAGGGCAAATAGAGGCAGATCTAGCAGCGAACTATGACCATCACCTCTACTGCCTGATTTGGGTACGGAATGTTACCACCAGCACGTTCAAAGCTCTTGTAGGTGGCCTCGGTGGCGCCTTTCTAACATTTCCTAAGCCGATCGTCATTCCTGCCGGTCAACAAGTCGAATTCCTAGTAGCGAATAAGTCTAACATAAGCTCCAACATAGCAGTCACAGCCTGGGGGTACGAGGTCTAAATGAAAGCTACACTGGCATACTTTCAAGGCAAATTCAACAGCCTGACCTTCGAGTGGCTGACGGCCTCGAGGTGTAAGGTCACACTGGTCGACGATGTGAACGGCCTCCAGGGCTCTTTCGTGGCTGAGTACGACGAGAACCTGGTCATGGTAGCCACTGAGGCCGATATTGGAATGAAACCGATCAAGAAGGCAGCTCCACCTCTGCCACCGTCACCGCCGGAGCTGCCGGAAGGAGGTTAGTAAGCATGGCTAAAGGTGGAGACCAAAACAAAACCATGAAACTCCCCTTCAAGGAGGTCTATGACCTGCTGTGCCCCAAGTGCCAGCTAGCGCTTAAGAAGCTGCTGGGGGAGAAGATCGCTGACAAGGTCATGAAGGAGTAGACCATGGAAGCGCTCACCATCGTTTTGTTCGCCATTATACTGGGCTGTGTCATCGACCTGGAGAGAAGGGTCGGCTCCATCGATGCCACGGTTAAGAAACTGGATAAGAACTCAAAGGTCAAAAATAACAGAAAGGAGTAAGGAATCATGAACAACAAAATCACAGAATCACTACGGGCCATCGTCAGACCCACCCTGACGCTGCTGTTCAGCGGCGCTTTTGTCGCTGGCTGCGTCATGGGCGCCATCGAGCCAAAGTACTTGGTCTGGGCTACCTTTGGCATGCTCACCTTCTGGTTTGGTGAGAGGTTCTTTGGGAAATTTACCAGTATGCTTACCTCCCAGAATCAAGGG
>Ga0315296_10002702_pt1 | contig 14999 bp, 19 predicted proteins | sample YL17G14_18_MG_FD_203921 | JGI IMG/M metagenome (GOLD analysis project Ga0315296, IMG submission 203921) | Sediment microbial communities from Yellowstone Lake, YNP, Wyoming, USA - YL17G14_18 | ecosystem: Environmental > Aquatic > Freshwater > Lake > Sediment | place: USA: Wyoming | collected... | reverse complement strand
TAGTTTTCTTTCCATCGCATAGGTAGAACTTGATGGTTCTGCTTTTTTCCTGCCGCAGCCTCTTTTCTGGCTGCGGTTTTCTACCTCCACTTAGCGATAGCTATGCCAAAGTTCAACGGATATATAATCCTATTTTTGCTAAAAATATTTTTAAAGACGCGTTTTTTGCAAAGATTCTAAGCTTAATTTTGACTGTTTGATGCCAGATCACTCACGCCCGGAGACAAATTGGAGACAAGGCAATAAACATCAAAGTTTCACATTTCTTACGGAAAGTAAACCTTTTTCGTCAACTTCCGCCGAGAGGTGCGGCTATTTCACTTGCCGATTTTTTCAACTTCTCCGTAGCTGTTTTGCACGGTGATTACCGTGCGGCGGCGAAATTTCAGGCGTCAAGCTCTTACCAGTTAATACCGATGTATAATAAATGGGAGGGTTACAATGACCCTCTCAAGTCGGCATTGCTGAGGACGCAGCGGACTTCGGTAGAACTTCGTGAAAGTGTCGAGCCACTGGCCGGTGTCGGTTCCCTATTACCTCCTTATATTACCTATCGCCAATTGCTTTTCGATTGACCTGATTCGTGTGGGTAACCCTCATTTCCGGTTGCATCACCAATTGGTGATCAAATGGGGTTATCGGTGGGCATTGGCCGCGGGATCAACACCTCTCATCTGAAACGGTTCAATGGGACGTTGCAAACACGACAAAGTCGATTGTCCCCCGCACTCGCAATCTGTCGTGCTTGGGCAGCATGTTGCAATGGTCTTTGTGGCTGTGGAAGGACTTGTACGACTGGACGCGAGTTGGTGGGTCTCCGGAGCGATTCTCTCCTGCGATGGTGCTGGGATTGGCCTAACACGTCCGGTCGGTTCCCGAACATATTCGTTATCCCACGCACCTCATTGAACTCCAACGCCAGCAGTGGGCAGACCTGCGCAAGGCCGTCTTGGAATCGCATTAGACATCTATCAACATAAAGAACATTCACCAACATCATGAGGAACTACCTAATAGATGTGTCGCTTTTACCACCGTTCAACAACTCCTGACTTTTCGCACAGATGGCGGTGCCACAAAGGGTAGGAAACTGACGATAGGATTAATCCGAGCTATTGATTTGCTTTAGTTGGGCGGCCAAGAACAACTTGAAAAGGAAATCGAGCTATTTATTGCTACGTATGACAGCTAAAGGTATCATTGTATATAGTCAGAGGAAATTTATGATTGACGTAAGTCAGGTGTTGACCAAATGGTTGCTCCTGTCCTTAGCACCCGCCATTCAGATAGCTTTGGTATGCTCTCAGAAAATATGATGAACCAGAAGTTCAAATATGCAAGCCGCTTTGCAAAGCACACCCCGGGCGACGAGACTTCAACTGGGCTGTGCCCTGAGCTGAGACCCGGCTCTGGCAGAAATTGCATAATGAACTTCAGTGATTTTGCTATTTTTGCCGATAACTATCTGGGGCAGGCGGACGGACAGGACCGAAAAAGTCCTTTGCTGTCGGCAATAAACCGTTATAAGGGTTGGTAGCGTTGCTGTATTGGTATTCTTGTATCTTATCGTAATGATATGTAAGCGACAGGAGAATAGCGATGGGCTTTACTTTTAATCTCTGTGAAATATTCGACCTAGCTGAAACAATTGAGCGAAAAGGTTCTGAGTTTTATCGCAAGGCCGCGGAAACCTTCAAAGACTCTGAGACGTATGAGGTATTATTACAACTGGCCGACAAGGAAGCAAACCATGCACTTGCCTTTGCGGCTATCCGAAAGTCTTTCTCGGAGCGGGAGTGCTCACCTACGGCTTTTGACCCTGATAATGAGCAGGCGCTGTATCTGCAGGCAATGGCGGACCATCGCATCTGTGGTATAAAAAATAAGAATCTCTGCAGGGAACTCAACGGCAAGGAAAGCAAGGAGGAAATTCTGCAATTAGCCATTGACCGTGAGAAGGAAGGGCTGGCTTTCTATACAGAGCTGAAAGACGCCGTGCCTAAAGAGTCGGACAAAGACAAGGTCGAGGTCATCATAAAAGCAAAAATGCGGCATATCGACCTTCTGAATCGCGAGCTGGGAACTTTAAATAAATAGCGATGTTACGCCAACCGGCCCTTTGCTTCCGCATTTGCACGCTTGACAATTCGGCAGGTCACGGGACTGACTGTATCGGAGGGAAAACATCAATCAACGCTTGCACGAGCTGATGAACTGCCTGACATACCTGCGGTGACATAGAGTCACCCAGCCGAGTGTACGCCGGTTGAATCCCAACGAAATACACATCTACTTTGATGTTTCTACTGACCATCTCAGCAAATAAGCGTGGCGAGAGCGCGTGCGTCGAAATAACAGTTGAGTTTAACTGCTCGGGTTTGAATATTCTTACCGTTCCGGCTGGAGCCTGGAAGTCGATGGCATCAATAATAAGCAGATTCTGCGGTGCCTTCTTTATAATCCGTTGGATATAGTTTTCAGGAACGGTGCCGGCATCTATTATCTCGGCCCGGACGCCAGCTTGTTGGAGCTTTTCGCAAACGAGTGGTCCTGCTCCATCGTCGCCTTTCAATACGTTCCCAATCCCGATAATGAGCGCTCTGTAGCCGCGAAGTTTACTTAGCTGCTCGAATAATCTCTGGTCGGTGCCCATAGCATTTTACCCCGTTAGAAATTCCACAGTTAACCCTAAACCCCCCAAAAGATGATTTCTAATGGGCTTACAGCCGAATGTTCAGCTCACATTTGCACTTAGGGCACAGTATTTGCATGAAATCACTTGGCCGCGTTTCTTTACCAGACTGCTGTTGAATATCCTGCGGCTTTGTGGCCTGCCCCCGAATGTCGCTATCGGGGACCAGCTCCCCGCTTTTAGCAAGCAATAGTGACGGATTGGTATAGGCCAATGGCCCAAGCTTTTCATAAAGCCAGACCAGATGTTTTTTAGTCCCAAGTAATGCCCCGCACTTTTCGCACATCTGAAGTTCATATTCGTGGGTTTCAGTCATGCTCCCTCTGTCCATACCGGCTAAGTCCCACCGATTTGAGAGCTTTATCCCCGTTTCTGTGGTGCAATTCTCCTCGCAATTACCGCAGAAGATGCACGTGTCGTATCGGAGGGTGATTTTTCTAACCTTCGGATTAGCTTTGAGATCATCGGCTTGCATCAGCGCCTCCGTTGGACAGACGTTCACACACGCCCCGCAGCCGATGCAGGTATCCAGGTCAAATTCCGGCTTTCCTCTATAACTTTTCGGCACTATGCAAGGCTCAGCAGGAAACCGCGTGGTAAACCGCCGCGAAAAAACCGCTGTAACAGCTTCTTTTAATTCTCTTAATTTTGGCAACCGCAATTTTATGCTCCTGCACAATTCAACACGCATTTTCGCGTAAATCACGAACTACAAACAATGAACTATGAACTTTCTTTATCAGCTCGAACCTGCTCTGCATATTTATCAACAACGCTTTTCTCCCATAATTTTACTCCGGAAGAATAAGCGCCTTTGGCAATCGCGTGTGCAGCCGTAGGTGAAGTTAACAGTATAAACACGGCACAGGTTATCGCCTTTGCGCTTATCGGCCCCAAACCGCTTATCGCAACAACGCCTAATAAAAGTAAAATTGTGCCGAGAGTTACGCATTTTGTTGAGGCCTGCAGACGATTATAAACATCGGGAAAGCGAACCAGCCCGATGCAGCCGAATATATCAAACAAAATTCCGATTGTTATCAGTATGTATCCTGCAATGTCACTCATCGAAACTTCTACCCTCCAGAAACTTTGCCAGCGCTATAGTCCCTATAAAGCTAAGTAGCGCCCACGCAAGAGCTATATTGAGATAAAAATCCTTTCCGGTAACCATCCCTAATATGCCGCAGAAACCTACTATCACAATTCCCAATATATCGATAGCCACGGTTCGGTCTGGAGCGCTCGGGCCGAGACCTATTCGATAGAGGCACAGGAAACAGCACACGCACAAGCCAAGGTAAAATAGTGTTATCATAGCAACCTCTTTTATTCAAAAATCCTCTTGATAAACCACTCAAACGTTTCAGAGATAATTTTCGTTGCCTGCTCAACGTCATCAGATTGGACATTAATCCAGTGAACGTACAGAAAACCGTCGTCGGTTACATCCACCGTCATAGTTCCCGGCGTCAGAGTGATAGAATTAGCCAGGGCTGTGATTGCAGAATCCGTTTTTAGATTAGTCTTTATTTTCACGATGCCGGGACTAATAGGCATCTTTGGATGGAGAGCACGATAGACGACGTCGAAGTTGGCCTTTATCAGAAAATAGATAAAAACCGGCACATAAGCCAGAAGCCAGAAAATACGAATAGGTGAAAAAAATATGTGATGCTCTTTGGGTAGCATTTCATGAAAAAGGACAGATACGATAGCAGATGCTATCAGGCCTGCGACCGTCATTTGAAGGTCGATACGACCATCGACGAAAGGCCAGGACACTACTACCCAGACGATGAATGCCAAGACAAAATATATAAGTCGCCTCATAATCTTTTACCCTGTATTACTTACATCTTTAATATGCCGGCTATTTCCCAATGTTTCGGCCCCACAGTTAACACATCGACAGCGGGCTTAAGGATGCTATCTCTTAAAGATGGGATTATTACCAACAATCCCATAAGCACGCAAAGAAAAGCCAAAACCGCCATTGCAACAAGCATAGAGCCTTTATTTTCTTTTATCTGCTGAAGGTTTTCCGGCAACTCACCAAGAAAAGCGTATCTTTGAACCTTCAGATACATAATCAATGTGCACAAACTTACAAAAACAATGATTGCTGCAATCCAGTAAAGACCTGCCTGGACTGCTGCGATTACCAGAATCAGTTTGCTCCAGAATCCGCTAAAAGGCGGGATGCCGACAATGGATGCTGAGGCTACCGTGCAGGCTGTTCGCGTTACAGGCAATCTCTGGGCAAGACCGCCCATTTCTTTTAGCTGCCTTGTGCCCGTTGACATTTCTACCGAGCCGCTGGTCAAGAACAACAAAGACTTATATACGGCGTGATTGACAAGATGAAACAGGCCACCCAGGAGAGCAAGAGAAGCCCACGCTGGATTGGCTTTTTTAGCAAGCAAGGTCGCGCCAAGACCGATGCCGAGAACGACATAGCCTATCTGACTGATGCTTGAATAAGCAAGTAAGCGTTTGAAATCCCACTGACCTATTGCTAAAAATGCGCCGGCAATCATACTTAAAAGGCCAAGCGTAATTAAAAGCCAGCCGACTGAAATCGACACACCAAAGATGTTAAAGAGGATGCGGGTGAGGGCGTAAACCCCGAGAGTCTTTATGATAATTCCGGAAAGCATAGCAGAAATTGGAGCGGGAGCTGATGAGTGTGCATCGGGCAGCCAGGCGTGGAATGGCACTAAAGCTGCCTTCAGACCAAACCCGACGATAAATAATGCGAGAGCAAAGGTAAGGCCGATATTCAAACCTGAGGCTTGAATGGATTTTGAGATGCAGGCCATATTAAGGTAGGCGGTGTTGCCATAAACAAGGGCAATCGCAAAAAGTATAAACGAAGAAGCAACGCTGCCGAGGACCATATATTTGAATGATGCCTCCAGCTCTTCGTGCTCACAGCCAAAGCCTACCAGAGCATAAGATGCAAGTGAAGCAATTTCCAGGAAAACAAACAGGTTAAAGAGGTCGCCGGCAAGCACCAGGCCATTCATAGCAGCAACCATAAGCATAAACAAACTGAGGTATTTTGACTTGGCTGTGTATTGCTCCATATATCTTGCGCTAAATAGCATCGCAGCAGCGCTAACAAGATTGATCGCTAAAAGCATAAGAGAGCTTAACCCATCGAGGACAAGGATAATACCGACGCGAATAGACCAATTACCCACCTGATAAACGCCTGATTTGCCGATACAGGCAATCGCCAACACAAACAGTGTAATTGTTACCAGATTGGCTAAAACAGTCGCAATATTTTTGCCTTTCTTGCCAAAAACAGGCAAAACAAACGCCATTACCAGCGGAATCAAAACAAAGGCAGGCAGGACTTTGGTCATCCTTTCAACCTCCTTATCTCGGTAATATCAAAGGTGCCGTATTTTCCGTAGATTCTGATAGATATCGAGATTATAAGAGCCAGTGAACCTAAGCTGATAACTATTGCAGTAAGGACAAGGGCCTGCGGCAGCGGGTCAACCGAGGTATTAATGAAGTTGGCAACAATTTTATTTGTTCCTGCTTCAATATAAGTTTTGTCAAGGATTGGCGCTGTGCCGCCTGTACGGTAGCCAAGCATAATCAAGAATAGGTTGACGGCATATTCCATAATTGCAAGGCCGATTACTATCTTGACCAAGTTCTTTTTGACGACTGCACAATACAAGCCAATCATAAAAAGTAAAAAGCATAACGCATAAGGCATTGTTTAGCTCCTTCACTCTTATCTACTCAAATCTGCATTCTCTACCTTTACAACTAATTGAAAGCATAAGTGTAATCAAAAATAGAGACGCACCGACCTTCAGACCGATAGCGATGTTCGCCAGCGGTATAATACCAGCGCTCACAAGATGTAATGGCTGGCCCGGCAGATACTTTTGGTAAAGAAAATTTAGAAAAAAAGACCCACCCAAAACTATTCCCAGAATCGCTACGAGCGCAAACATAAATGCACCCAGGCAATCGAGCTTTGAGGCGAGCGGCAAAGGCAGGTTTTCCTCTACAAATTCTCTTCCGAATGCCAGCATCAACAGCACATAAGAGGAAGCCAAAATCACACCGCCGGCAAAGCCGCCGCCTGGCGTAAGATGGCCGAAAAGAACGATGTTAATGCCAAACAGGAAAATAAGCACCTTTACCCAACTGCTGACAGTCTTTACTATTACTGTCATCCCTTTCGTCCCGTTAGAGATTTTCCCGGTTTGCATGGTGTTAGAATTTTGTTGTTCCTGTTCCATAATTATCACCTCTTATGTCTGCATTACTACCTCGTTATAGCATCTCTAACGGGGTTCATTTGTCTGGTTCATCCATGAGCTTTCTACTTTGGGCCCGCAGTATAACCGTAGCTCCGAGAATCGAAGTAAATAATACTGTTGCTTCACCAAGGGTATCATAACCGCGGTAATCCAGGATTATTGCGGAGACGAGGTTTGCCGCTCCCGTGTCTTTAAGGCCATTTTCAATATATATCTGGGATGGAGACCCCTTCACCTCTGCAAACTTAGGGGTCCCGAAATCGGGTAAAGTCTGAAGAACTTTCATCCCAGCCAAGAAGATTACAAATATGATTACCACTGAGACGACCGTTCCGAAGAATTCCCTATCGCCGGTAATAAACGTCAGGTCGCGAGCAATCGTAGCGCGAATTAAGATAATAAGGCTCAGAACCTCCACCACAATCTGCGTTATGGCAATATCCGGTGCGCACATAAACAGAAACATCAATGAACTACCAACGCCGATAGCGCCTACGCAGATCACCGAGCTTAATAGGTCCTTTGTTTCCACCGCAATAATGGCTGCGATTATCATAAAAAGAAGTAAAAGATAGAATATAGTCATAACAACCTCACCAAATCTTGCAAACTACAAAAAGAACCGCCAATAGTCCCACAGTTACCCACGTCAGATACATTGGTAGAATACCCGAATGAAGCCACCGCAGAAACGCTGTCAGTGTCAGGCCAACTTTGCCACCTTGATTGTATAAATCGAAGTGTCCTTTCTCCTGGCTGGCGTAAAGCTGCTTTAAACCGCCCATCGATGAAACCGTTTTATAGAAGCCAGTTCCGGGTATTATCATCTGGTCGTTGGGCTGAATTTCGCCACAGGTCCAGGTAGGAACGATTCTGACCTTTCTGGCTAATAGCCCGACAAGTAAAATGAGCAGGCCAACAGCAATGCCGAATATCAAGATTGCTGTGGCTAAGATGGATTCCCACGTGCCGAAGATAGCAGCGCCGGCTTCAATACCCAGGGCCGGGTAAATAAACGACTTTAGCGGGACACTGTAAAAGATTCCAAAGAATACACACAGAAAAGCAAGCACCACCATCGGGATGGTCTGTAAAGGCGACACTTCTTTTGTATCTTTTAGCTCGCTGGGCAACCGCGACAGAAATAGCGAGTGCAAGAGTTTTACAAAGGAAGCCAGAGTAAGCGCGCTTCCGAACATAGCGCAGGTCAGCCATATAGGCCACAACTTGGCTGCTCCGCCGGCCTGTGTTGTCCCCATCTGAATTACGCCTTGATAGACCATCCATTTGGAAACAAATCCGTTCAAGGGCGGTATGCCGGAAATGCTCAGGGCGGCAATCAGGCACGTAACAAATGTAACCGGCATTTTCCCGCCGAGGCCGCCCAATCTATCAAGCTCAGCCGTGCCGGCTTCCTGCTCGACCGCCCCGCCGCAAAGAAACAGGCAACACTTATATATCGCGTTGTTGAGCATGTGGAAGACTCCGCCTGCAATACCTACAGGCGTCATTGTCGCTATCCCTAATATCATATAACCGACCTGACTGACGGCGTGGAACGATAATAGTTTTTTGAGATTGTGCTGAACCATCGCAATCATCACAGCAATAATAATCGTGGCTGCGCCGATGATTGCCAGAACAACACTTAGAGCCGCCGACTTAAGTATAAAAATTTCCCGCACGATTATTACCAGAAGATAAATCCCCAAAAGCTTATCAATCGCAGCCGGCAAAAGCGCCATTACCGAAACAGACGCATATTCACCGCTGGTTGGTACCCACGTATGCAAAGGCATCGCGCCCGCCTTGGTAATCGCTGCTGTCATAAGTAGTAAAAAGGCGATAATCGAAAGGGTGGAAGTCGTCTCTATGCTAATATCCGAAATGACAAATGTCCCTGAAATTGCCCATACCATTAGCACGCCCAGCAAAAAGGCGGCATCGGATGCGCCTATCATTGCGAAACTTTTTGTCGCTGCGAAATTGGAATTTCTGCCGCCTGTTGCAATCATAAGATATAGCGAGGCGGTAACAATCTCCCAGAATATAAGCAAAAATAACAGATGCTCGGAAAGCAATATACCCGCTGACCCGCCTATCGTAAGTAGCACCGCACCATAGTATTCATTCAGGCGATTTGTACCAGACATCGATTTAAGTGAATACAGTGTAATTAGAAGGCCAAAGCCCATAGCGAACAATAACATGAACGCCCCCAGCGGCTTAACAGTCAGCAATAGGTCTAAACTCAAGTCGCCTATCTGGAGCACCGGCTGGCAGTAGCTTGTTTGACCACCAGCGAATATCCGAATCACCAGCACAAATGTGACCAACGAAATAATTAGCGTCAGGACCGCAGATAGCCACTTCGTCCTGTTCGGTAAAAATAGCAGCACGAAACCTGCAATCAACGGCAGAAAAACTGGGATAAGCAGAGTTTTATCCAATTTTAGAAATCCTCCAACTTAAGTTCTTGTGCGCCAATATCTTTTTTAATGCGCTGCGTTTTTTCACGGCTCAATTTAAGTAAGGCCTCGCCACCGTGTGTTATACTACCGTGCCGGTCAACAACGGCCAATCTCTCGGTGCAACTGTAGCAGGGGTCAACCGCAGCAAGGGTGATTGTAACATCAGCAATGTCCTGCCCAATACAGGAAGCCTTAAACGAAGGCACATTGACGTAACTGGGTGCCCTTATTTTGTGACGGACGGGTCTGTTGCCGCCGTCACTGCGGACATAATGGAACGTTTCACCTCTCGGGGCTTCAGCGTGGCCAACCGCTTCGCCGGGCGGAATCTCCTTGACCTCTACGGCAACCGGACCATCCGGAAGCTTCTTAAGCGCCTCCCTGACTATTTTAATCGATTCAAATGTCTCCAATAGGCGCACCACGGCCTTTGCAAAAACGTCGCCTTCAGGTTGGGTAATTACCTTCCAGTCCAGGTCCGCATAGGCGGCGTATGGGTCGTCACGTCTTACGTCGATAGCAATGCCACTTCCTCTGGCGGTCGGACCTGTTACCGCATACTTGATAGCATCTTCTTTTTTCAATATACCCACACCTTTGAGCCGAGCATGCAGAACAGGGTCATCAAGCACCGCTTTTGTGAGCATCTCGGTTTTCTTTTCGATTAAGTCGAGTTCTTTTAATATCTTTGGTATAGTTTCGTTGGGGACATCTTCTCTGCACCCGCCCACTCTGACAGTACCGTAATTGTTCCTGTTGCCAGTGATTTCTTCCAGCAGGTCCAGCACCGGCTCACGATATTTCCAGGCCCACATAAAAACGGTGTCATAACCGATAAAATGGCCCGCAAGCCCCGCCCATAACAGGTGGCTGTGTATCCGCTCCAGTTCGTTGATAATCGTTCGCACATACAACGCCCGCTCGGGCGGTTTTATCCCCGCAAGCTCTTCAACTGCCTGCACATAAGCTAAAGGATGCGAAGCGGAGCATATCCCGCATATACGGGAAACCAAATACGGCACTTGGTCAAATTGCAGCGATTCACTGATTTTCTCTATGCCCCGATGGTTATACGATAATCTCACATCTATGTCGGTTACCTTCTCGCCGTCGATAGTTAGCTGGAAAAATTCCATCTCCTCCTGCAATGGATGGAACGGCCCGACCGCAAGAATAGGTTTTCTGACAGTATCGTGCATTTCTTAAGCTCCTTTGCTGGGCTCAGGACAAGTCTTTCCTTAATGGATATACGCCCGCTGGCCAATCATCCGCCAGAATTAGTCGCCTCAGATTAGGATGATTCTTAAAATCAATCCCTAACACGTCGTGTATCTCTCTTTCAATCCACTCCGCAGCCGGTAGAAACGGCGTAAGAGATTGAATCGCAGGCTTCTGACGGTCGCGGATGAAAGCTTTTATGGTAATCACACAGCCGGTTTCGTCATACGAATAGTGGTAAAGCACTTCAAAACAATTATCAGAATCAATACCGGTTGCAATGACAAACCGGCAACCAACATCTTCAAACAAAAACTTATTGACGGCGTAACTGTTCTCAACCTCACACAAAAGGTATATTCTCTTATCCGATTTTCGCTCTATACCTGTGAGCTTATCTTTTATTTCTAATAACTTATTATTTAGTTCTTCTTGGTTCATAATTTCACATCTGTTATCATCGCAATACGCATCACGCACCACGCACGACGAGTCATAAAGCCGACAGTGCCTTTACTACCCCTGATATCATAGCTTCCGGCTTAGGCGGACAGCCCGGCACGTATGCAATAATCGCGTTAGGGTCAATCTCTTTAATTATCCTATCTACCGGCCCGACTACATGATAGCCATTGCTGAATATCCCTGTCCCGCAGGCGCAGGCGCCGATTGCAAACACCACGCACGGTTTAGGAGTCTGTCGGTACACCTCTTGCAGCCGCTTCGCTGCCTGCCGCGTCCCCACGCCTGTCACCAAAAGTGCATCGGCCTGCCGCGGTGACCCGACCAGCTTAATACCGAATCTCTCAACGTCAAACTTTGGCGTCAGCAAATCTACAATCTCGATATCACAGTTGTTACACGCCCCGGCGTTAACGTGAAATACCCACGGTGACTTCTTTAATGACCATATCTTCCAGTTCATAAATACGCCTTATAGCCAACCGATATGATAGAAATTACCCATTGCTGCCAGTATGACAGCGATAGCTAAAGTAAGCCCGCAATAGCCCCAGAAGAACTTCATCGCCTGGTCGATTCTCAGACGCGGGTTTGTATTCTTTATCAAAATAAGCAGCACTAACACCAGAACGTATTTGCCGATGCCCCATACTAATGGCCACCCCGCCGTACCGAACCCGCCTAAGAATACCATCACCAGAAATAACGGCAGTGCCACAAGCATCATCGCCTGCATAATCTTCCATATAGCGAGCAATGCTCCGGAATATTCTATAATTACGCCGCTTGCAACCTCGGTATCCGATTCTGCAATATCAAATGGAACAAATCCGAGTTTAGCCTGAACACACAATAGCGCAACCAAAAACGCCAGAATCCCCGATACACTGAAGACCGGCACATGCCCGGCTATCGCAGCCAAGCTAATCTGCCCTCCGGTTTTTATAATCACCACGACAAAGGCCAGAACAAGCGGCAGCTCGTAGCTCATAACAAGTTTCATTTCCCTGCTTGCGCCGACTGCCGCGTGGGGACTTGCACTGGCTGAACTGCCGAGAATCAATGCCAGCGAAGGCAGCACCATCAGATATATTGCTACAATAATGTCACCGACAAATGGCCTTGTCGGGTCAATAGTTATCCGCCACAGCATTGTCGAAAGTAATAACACCCCCGCCAGCCCCACAATTGGTGCTGCCAGGAAAACCGTTCGCTGAGCGTCCTGTGGTATAAGGATTTCCTTTCCCATCAACTTCATTACATCCACAAATGGCTGATACAATGGCGGACCCACACGCCACTGTACGAGTGCGCTTGTCTTGCGAACTATCCACGAAGCGACCAGGCCGAGAACAACCGTAAATAGAAAGCCCGGAAAAATCAAAATCCAGAATAAACTCTGCGGTATCTCACTCATCTTTTTGCCCCCTGGGTTTCCCTCAAAAATGGTTCCCACGTTGTACCGCCAGCTACCCTGACGACAATATCTTCAAAAACCTCCACTAAATCACCTTCTATCTTGACCTCTCGGTAATCTATGCTTCCATCCTTACCGGTAGTAACACACAAGGGTTTTTCGCCGGGCGATAGTCTCCCCTTGCAGACGTCACAAACACTGCTCGGGAAAGGTATCAAGTCGGGATATATCGTTCCAAATGGGCAGGCTATCGCACAGGTGCCGCAGCCGGTGCACAACATCTTTGCCCGCTTCAGAACACCAGCGTCACCATTCCCGCCCGGTTCTTTTTCCAGTGCTTTCCGTGGACAAGCACTAATACACGGCGCAACCTTGCATTTGCGGCAAATCAGGACAAAGCGAATCATCTCTAACAGCCGGTCAAATCCTTTGTTTTCAGGATGATGCTTGTACGAGCACCGCACCTTCGATTCGCTCTGAGGTTTGCATTTTGCTAAATCTATTATTAACTTCGCAGACATCTTTTCCTGTAATCGTTTTAGTATATGACAAATTAATCCCAGATATTCGGATAATCCTTTATCTGCTCATACCTGAACACAGGGCCATCCTTGCAGACGTAATATTTGCCAATCATACAATGGCCGCATTTGCCCACCCCGCAGCTCATATTTTTTTCCATCGAAAGATAAATATTCCGGGCAGGGAATCCAAACTCCAGCAATTTTACGGTAGCAAACTTCATCATAATCGGTGGCCCGCAAACTACCGCCACCGCATTTTCAATCTTCACATCTTCGCGATTAAGGATGGTAGTCACCACACCTACGTTGCCATTCCACTTCTCGTTTCCTCTGTCAACCGTCAGCTTAATCTCCACGCTGTTGATTTTCTGCCAAGACCCCAAAAGTGTCTTTTTGTAGATAAAATCGTCAGGTGTCCTTGCCCCGAATCGACAAACTACGGACCTGAAGTCTTTTATCCTCTCCACCAGCGTCAAAAACAAAGACCGAATCGGCGCTAAACCCACCCCGCCGCCGACGATATAGACTTCTTTGCCAACAAAATCCTCAATCGGATAGCCGTTGCCGTAAGGTCCCCGAATCCCGACCTTTTGTCCTTTTTTGCACTCGTGCAATAATGCCGTCACCCCCCCGGCTTTCATAATGGTAATTTCCATCTTCTTTGTGTCAGCCGGTGACGAAGAGGGCGTAAACGGCGCCTCACCTTCGCCCGGCAAAGTCAACTCCACAAACTGCCCTGTCTTGAACGCAAATTCCTCTTCTGGCACAACGACAAAACTCTTAATGGTAGGGGATTCATCTATAATGTCAACAATTTCGCCGATTACAGGTTGGTAGAGATTTTGGTTCATTTTGCAACTTTTGCTTTCACCTTATTTTTGCCTTTAAGCTCTTCATATAATTTCTTTAATATCGCCCGGATGTCTATTCCTCCGGCATCCGCATCGACGCATCTACCGCAACCGACGCACATCTCGATGCCGTATCTGTCGAGAAAATAAACAAACTTGTGCATAAGACGGTGCTTAAGTCTGTCGCCGAGTATCTTACGCGGATTTGCACCGCCAGCAACCGCAGCATAAGCACACCTCATACAGCTATCCCACATCTTCATCTTGCCAAAGTAATCCTTCTGTTTGGTGTCGTAAAGGTAAAAACAGTGACAGGTGGGACACACTCGCGTGCAGGCCTGACATTCAATACAGCTTTTCGCCTCCACATCCCAGACATCAGAATCCTGGCCGCTTTCCATAATCTCTTTAATCGGCACATCAAATTTCAGGTCCGCGTTCTGTCGCTCAAGCTGCTTTTGCACCTCGGTCCTGTTTTTGTCCCGCTCCGCCAGCGCACCGTCAGGGACATAGGTGAAGAGCTTGGGGTGTTTTTCTATAAAATCTTTGCCCTTTTGCGAACCAACTTCAATGATAAAGCCGTCCTTTACCTGTGAGACGTTCAAATCAAACCCACTCTGCGAAAAAGGCCTTCCCCCCATAATGTTGCAGAAGCAAGTCTCGCCTGGCTCAAAGCAGTCCGACGCAATTATAAACATCTTCTCCCGCCTTGCTACGTAAGATGGGTCCTGGAATTCCTCTTCCAGAAAGACCTTGTCCAGGCACTCAAGCGAACGTAAATCGCAGTCTTTAAGCCCGAAGACAGCAAACGGCTTTATATCCTTCGGCTCAAATGGCTCTGGAAAAACCGCAGCAAGCTCACACAGCGGAAACAAAAACTCTTTTGCCGGCGTGCAGGCGCGTATGTTATTAAATTCTGCTGACGTCTCGCCGGAACTGTCATACCTCGTATATACAAAGTGCTGCCCTACCTTTTTGGGGACATAAAGGTCCATTTCTGCAGCAACGGCATCCAAAAACGGCTTTAATTCATTTATAAAGACAGCTTTCATCGTTCCAACCCGTTTCT